>Ga0065711_1008591_pt1 | contig 12546 bp, 9 predicted proteins | sample Hoacrofraction12_FD_59098 | JGI IMG/M metagenome (GOLD analysis project Ga0065711, IMG submission 59098) | Hoatzin crop microbial communities from Cojedes, Venezuela - Epithelial fraction 12 v2 (version 2) | ecosystem: Host-associated > Birds > Digestive system > Esophagus > Crop | place...
GCAGGCTGCACAGCACCGCGTCCAGGCAGGTCTTGAATATCTCCAGAGAAGGAGACTCCACAACCTCCCTGGGCAGCCTGTTCCAGTGCTCCGTCACCCTCAGAGGGAAGAAGTTCTTCCTCATGTTCAGACGGAACTTCCTATGTCCCGTTTGTGCCCACTGCCCCTTGTCCTTTCACTGGGCACCACTGAAAAGGGTCTGGCCCCATCCTCCTGACACCCACCCTTCAGATATTTATGAGCATTTATTAGGTCCCCTCTCAGCCTCCTCTTCTTCAGGCTAAACAAGCCCAGTTCCAGTTCTCTTCAATACCAAAAATTTGCCGGACACTTCCAGTTGCCTTTTTTCCCCCCATCTTAATTTACAGCCATTTTAGGAAGATGACCATTTTTCTTTCATCATAACATGAATTTCTCTGTCAGAGCCTACAGGTCAGCGATTCATCTGTAAATTATCACTTTGAAAATATTTTCTTTTTTCAGGCAAGCAGCCTGAAACCAGTGAATAACACATCATGCTGACAGTCATACCATGGGTATTAGCTTTTCCCTCTGTAAAATGGGAATTATGAAAACATTTCCAAATTCTAAAATAACTTTTCAAAGCTATGGAAGGGTCTAGATAGCTGTCAAACTGTAATGAATTTCTGCAACTATAATTTCACTGTAATTTTTCTAGTTCTGTATTTGCTAATACTTCTTCTGAAAACACTTTCATATATTCTACTCATTAAAAAGCATAACAGCACAGAACTGAGGCCTAATTTGGGACTGGCACAATGTACAGCAGCAAAACCTGATTTTCCACATCACATTAATGTACAGTACTAATACACTATTAATGTAGTCCAGGTAGAGAAGAAAATAAATTATTCAACAAAGACTTGTGCTGGGGAATGAAGCAACCTTCTTGGTCATCTCCATTACATCTAATCAAGGCTAAACAAGAGATGACCTAATCAGCTTACTTGCAGAAAAAATAAACAAATTAAGTTTCAACAATCTGCAATAACAACTTCAAACTGAAACGGGGCAGAACAGCTTGGCATCTTCCCGGGTCCTGCTCCCTAGCCCCAGGGCTGTGCCTCCCCACAAGCCAGGGCCCTCAAACGGTTCGATTCCCCGCGGAGCCGAGCTCCCGAGCAGCGTGGCGCTGGACCAGCCGTGGGGGAAGGCAGCTGCAGGGCTTCCATCCAGCGGCAGGTTAATGCAACCCGGAGCCTCGAGGCTTGAGGGGCACCAACGGGTGATGGCAAGCAAAGGTAGGAATTATGAGCATTCCCAGAAGACACGAACGATGCTCTGCTTGGCAAAACTCAGGCGTTTAAACCAGTTGCCCGAAGTACATGCAACCACAGGGTTGGGAAGCCAACCAAAACATCGGTTTATGCACAAAGGCTGTGCTTCTTGAGGTGCTGCAAAGGATCTGGCTGCTCAGCTCAATGGACATTTGCCGGTACCAGACAACAAGCGCTTACAAATGTCTTTTCCAAATCCACCTTAAACCATCAACAGAAAGTTCTAAACTCTTTCCATACCAAGTCATACACGAAACGGTTTTCAGCCCAAAGAACATGTCCTTTTGCAAGGAACTGCACAACACTCTGTCCTGGTTTCGTCTGGGACAGAGTTAATTTTATTCCCGATAGCTCCTGTGGTTTGGATTTAGTATGAGAATATTGATAATACACTAATATTTTTAGTTGTTGCTAAGAAATCAAGGATTTTTTCCAGTTCCTCCAATTCAGCTAATGAGCAGGCGTGCAGGAGCTGGGAGGGAGCACAGCCAGGCAGCGAGCCAAGCTGGCCAGTGGAAGTATTCCATACCATGGACGGCATGCTCAGCTTAGGAATGGGGGGGATGGCTGGGGGAAAAGAGCCTCTTTTCTGGGAGTTCAACTCTCTCTTTTCCAGGTGTTCAATACTTTTCCAAGAGTTTGGTCTTGTGCAAGTTCCACGAAATCTGTGAGTTCCACGATCGCTGTGCGAGGATGGGCTGTGCACTCGGTCATCAGTCAGTGAGAAAAAAACTGTACTGCACATTGCTTGTTTTGCATACTCTGTTATTACTATTATTATTTTTTTCCCCTTTGTTGTCTTATTAAACCACTTTTATCTCAACCCACGAGTTTTATTTTTTCCCACTCTCCTCCCATCCCACTGTCGGGGGAGCAGTGAGTGAGCAGCTGCGTGGTCCTCGCTGCCAGCTGCTGGGTTAAACCACGACACGCTGCGCTTTGATTCTCTTCTGAGATTGTCTCATAAATGTAACATCAACTTCATCAGTTCAGGTAATCTGATGCTAATATGACTGAAAAGGCCTTAAGGAACACATCTCATTGCCATTACATTTAGAAATCAACTGTACTTTAGTCCCAGGCACCAGGTTTACTTTACAACCTTTTCCCCTGAAAATACTTGAAAAGCGTAAAAGATTTTATAAAAACTATGTAACTGCTCAGTAGTTTTTTCTTCTGGTCTGATCTCTGTAGAGTGCAGTAAGAGCAGAACTTTCTGCAGCAGGGCCCCCAGCTCCTCGCGCAGGCACCCTGCTCCCAGGCAGGCAGCGATGGGACCCATGGACACGGCAAAGCACACCCCGGCTCGAGGCTGGAGAGGAAGAGCAAGGTGACAGAATACATCCTGGTGCTTTGACGCTTCTTTAATATAACTCACTGGGATTTTTTTTTTAGCAAACCGTAATCATGCAAAGCACAGAGAGGAATCACTGTATGCTGCAGCATCCACGGGAGTCCAGGGTGTACTGGAAAACAGCACTATGCGTCCCTCCTGCTGCAACCGAGAAGATTCATTGGCTTTCCCCATATTTATTGCACCAGATAAACTAAAATACCAACTATTTACACAGGCTTGGACCTAGGGACAAAGAAAAAGGGAGCCAACCTCAAAAATCACGAGTAAGTTGTGAAAATTGCAGGCTAGAAAATCAGAATTTGGAAGTGGTGACAGAACTACTCCAGACTGAAGTCTCTGCTCAACTTCACAGAAAATTCTGCTCATCCCAAAATCATTTGTTGCAAAAACTGCCACAGCATCTTATGAACAATAAAAATGTCCCACTGAAATCAAGCTGCCACTGCTTTTATTCATCATTAAGCACCTCACTTCTCCTATACTCTGCTGTATTTTTGGATCCCAAGTTTAAAATTTAATGTCACAGTACAGGAGGTGTCTGTTCCCTTATACAGCCCTAATCTGCCAGACTGAAAATGATGTAATTTCAGGCACCGTGACTAATTTCACGTGTCATTTTAAATATAACTTGTTACTGAATTAGGTGCCAGTTTTTCTCATTGGATCAATTAGCAACGGGGACGGAAAACTCATTCTCCAACTGGTAAATTGCAGAGAAGAATCCAGGAGCAAGTTATACGTAATAAGCGTTTCTTAGACCCCATAATGGCAATAGAGGGAGTAATTGCAGGATATCCCTCTGCCTGCAAGTTATCCTTTTTTCTGCCAAGGCGATAGGCATTCATTAAAAGCAAGGGGCTTTTCAGAAGAGAAGGTGCCTTCAAACCTAGTTTAACGCTTTCACTGAGGAAAAAACATACATGTTTTGTTACGGAATGCCAATTCAAAACAGAACACATCCATTTTGATCTGAAAATTTCCATGGCAATTGTTTCCAACAGGAGTAGACCCCACCAGCCATAAACATCTGTCTGCTCGGTGTTATACGGCTCACTCCAGGGCACGGAAAGTAACCCCCTTGCTTTTTTATATACCAGAAAGATCTTCCCAGCTGCTAAACTTTTCAAATCAATTTCTAAATGATCATTTTCTCTTTTAATAAAAGGGTCGAAATGAAACGTTCGACGAAATAAAAACACAGATGTGGCCAACATCTGGTCCAACCTCTTAAAAGCTTATTTAAAAGCAGTGGCGTCACGTGGCACGGCTCTTAGACATCACAGATTTCTTCTGTTAAGAAAAACAACCACTTTACTGCAGGGCACAGGCAAAAAATAAGTTGGACATTAAAAACAACACCACACCCTCCCCCAGTCCAGCTCTTAAATGAAAATACCATCGGGAAGAGCGTAGAGCGAGGCAGCGAGGAGTTGCCTGCCCCATCTTCACCCAACGTCTCCGTGGCAATCAGAGGAGGACGGGAGCTTCCAGAGCTTTTCATCAAGGTCCCGAATCAACTACACTCATGCCACTTAAAACCATCAGTCACCCAGCCAGCTCCCCCAACATCTAAAAATAAAACCCCCCAAAAGCCCTTTCTTTACAGCCTTTTAACATAGACATGAGGGCTACAATCGGACACTGGGGATTAGGTTTGTAAACCTGTAGGATTATTTACTGTTCTTGTCATTACTAAATGCACGCTAAACCCTCTCTTAGCACACCGTCTCCCCTCTCCCTACCTCTGTGAAGCTAGTTAAATGCATACATAGCACGCTGTTATGGGGATTTATTACAGAAGAATGGTTCCAGCCGATATATTTTAAACCCCACATTTTTAAAAACAGCCACGTGAAGAATGTGTTTTTCTGTTTCTATTACAGGAGGCAGCACTATTTATTGCTCTGCCCAGATAAGAGGATTTCCTTACAGACAGAAATGGAGGCTGAACACTTCCCAGGAAATCCTCCGGAGCAGATACAGCAGAAGGAGCTGGGTGCTCTGGTCCCATGCAGCAAATACACTGCCCGTCGCACCGCTTTGTCGTGGTCAAAAAGCCGAAAGAGTTGAAACAAAGAACCCTTCCACCCATTCAGCACCACACCAGAAGCCAAGCACCCCCAGCGTTTGCAAAACACTTCAGAGCTGGAGCACAGCAAAATCTGAAAGTAGCCAGGAGAGGCATTTTCACCAACAAAAAGCAACAAACCAAACGACCTGGCCCCGGAGCGCGGGGCATCAGAAATAGCGGGATTGATTGCCGCTCTCCAGGGAGGGATTCAAACCGACGGGAGCTGCAGAAAACCCCCGCAGATCGCCAGAGGAACCCGGCGGGCAGAAATGCTTTTGCAGCTAAATCTGATGAGCGGTGTCGGTGCTGCTTCGGGAGCTGCAACGAGCACGAAGGCAGGGCGGCAGCTTAGCGTCAGAAAAGGCACCGCACAACGGCACCAGAATATAACTGACTGGCTGCTCAGAGGGGACAAGGACCCGCCTGGAGGGGAAGATAACTGATTTACAGAGGGGCGTGAATAGAACAGTCGTTAAGCGTGGGTAACCGGGAGGGGAGCGGCGGCGGCGCAGTGCCGTAGCATCAGGTTAGGGAGGAGAAATGATGTGAAAGTGCTGCGGCAGCAGCGCGGCGTGCGAGGATCGACGGGTGTGCAAACGAACCCGCCACGCGCCAAGCTGCACCCAGAGTCCGTGGGTCCCCACCAGCGGGGCACGCTACCGGTTTTATTCATACCGGGCTAGGAGCCTCCGGAGCAGGCTGGGAGGTTCTCTCAGCAGCCTTAAGCTGTTGCCAGTCTCCTTGCTCCGGATGAGGTATCTCTCTGTGCGATCGCGGGCGGCCCCGCTGTGCCCCCATCCCACAGCGTGCACCCCACACTGCCGAGGGCTCGGCTTCCCCCCGGTCACCTTTGGCAATATCATCATGTGCCAGCCTAACAGCAGCACACCACGAGAACAGAACGTAAGGACAGAGAAAAACTAACTGCACTTACTGACAAAATACGGTCACAAAACACGTGACATGTACGCTTGTATTTAAGTGAAAATGTTTTATTTTATTGTACCTGAAGCCATCTTGAAAGCTACATCCTACTCCTTCATCGTGCCAGTTCGACACCAGGATTTAGGTCTGACGGCATACGGAGCACGCAAGGCCACGCACACAGCATAAAGGAAGTCTGTTGCTTTATTATTTCCCTCTGCCAAGGCGAGGTGAAGGGGTCCTCTCCCGCCCAAGCCAAGTCTCCAGCCCGCTGGCTCCTTCAGAGAGAGCCAGCACGCCACGCCACGCAGAGCAAAGCCCCTTCTCCCCAGCAAGGCTCGCTCCTGGGCTACGAGAAGTGTAGAGGCAAAGCCCGACAGGGTGCAAATGAAGGGCAAAGAAGGAAAAGACACAACCTAATACAACCAAAGAAATTCTGCACATCTGCTACGTATCCTACTATTGCAAGCACGAGAGAGCAGCTGTGCAAGCCAAGCCTGTCCAAACGCAGGGATATACAAGCTCATCAGCTCTTTCCTCACTCCCATCTGCTCAGAATAGGACTTTCTCAGAGAGCAAAGAGGAACAAGGGCCGGGATCAGCCCCGGCTGGTTTGCAGTCACTGCATCAGGCTTGTCCACGTCGCTGCAGGCAGCAGGAGGTTTTGCTACAAGACTCGACCTTAACCCGGCGCAGAACTACAAACCCCTCTTTATTAAGTGCCCGCGTCTCTATTTCCCCACACTGAGATTCAAGGTCCAGGGGCCCCGCCTGTCCTGCAGCAGCTGACTGACATCCGACAGCTTTCCTGCATCACCCGCCTTCGTACGGCGGTCGCAGAACCCACTGCAGGAACGGAATTTCACATGTGTGTGCTTCATGATATATGGGAATGAATCATGAGAAAAGCTTTCCCGACACTCAGCCACCTCCCACAGAACTTTTTCTCAGATACTGAACACATTTTTTTATAAATTACATTTCAATTTGGGAAAAAAACTCCACCAACCGCCCTGCCACTTTTCTGGCAGCACTTTCGCACTGCAACAAATGCTCTTGTTTCACCTCGCAGTCCAGGGAAGATCTAACCACAGCGCATCCACACAGTTTATATCCAGTTAAAGGTTGCACCACCAGTCTAACAGACATGGAAACTCGTTAACTTAAACATTAATCCATCTGAAAAACAGTTAACTGCCCCATTCTTTCCAGAAATCCTCCCTGCAATATATATGTTTTTTTAAAGCAGGTAGTACAAAAACAGTTCAGAGAGAAACAATGCCTTTCTGATTCTGAAGATTTTTCTTCAAAAAGGTAAGCTCATGCTTATTGAACTACATAGCAATATAAAAAGCCCTTAAGAAAAAAATCCTTTCAACCTCCCAAAATAAATAGAGCTGAAAGTTAAGCTTTTGAACTGGAGAACATCTTGACACTGTCCTCTAAACCAGCAGCTGATGTTCCTCTCCTGGAATAATGTTCATGTCCCCCCAACACCTTTTGAAAACAGTGAAAAAGCGCATCCTTTATAGAACCTACTTGATGTAACTCGTCGTTCTTTTTTAAGCTCTCAGCCCTGCTGCCATGACCAAGCGCTCAGAGAATGGCTGCTCTCAACAATATGGCAAAATTGGTTTTTCACTGATGACACCAATGACCATCAACGACAGTTTGACAAATACTCATCAGGAAACAAACTAATTAGCTACCATAAATGACATTTGTCAGCTCCAAAGCCCAGAAACGGTACGAGCTGCCATGCATCGGCACAAGTCTTCTCCAACTCGTGATCTCTGCGTCTAGCAGTGCGCAGACTGATCACAGCCCTCCTGCCGAAGGTGCAACGCGCTCACCATCCACGTATTCACCCCCACCCGCCTGAGTAGTTATGAACTGAAAGAGTGGCCAGGCGTTGGAACAGGCTGCCCAAGGAGGTGGAGTCACCATCCCTTGAGGTGTTCAGAAAACGTGTAGACGTGGCACTTCGGCATATGGTTTAGCAGGCATGGTGGTGTTGCATTGACAGTTGGACTTTATGATCTTAGAGGTCTTTTCCAACCTTCATGATTCTACGATTCTATGATTCTAACTTAAAAGTTTATAGAACGGAGACTACAAAGACGGATTTCTCCTGCTTATTGCTCTTTTCCATCTGATCACCTATTCCCTGCTGTATTTTCCTCCTTTGCCTTTTATGCTGTTCTTGGCATCTTTTCTCTCCTTTCCCTTCCCCCACCCTTCCTTCTTTTTGGTGCTTTCTGGCCTGTATTTTCTGCGGTTTTCTTCAACCTCTGCAGGGGTATCCACCAGTAACAGTCTACATAAAGGGAGAGGCCAGGGAGAAGAGCTGACCAGCATCTTAATCAGCTCCCTTGTCCAAACCCCGCAAGGGCAAAGCGCTGCCGTATCTCTTGCAGGGATACACCCTGGGGAGTCGCCAGCAAAGGCAGCCGGGCTCAGATCAGCCTCCAGCTCACTCTCCCCGGGCTGCCAGACCTCTGTGTAAAACAGCAAGAGCACATTACACCCGAGCGAGCCATAAAGGGAACAGCTGGTTTCACGTTTAATTGCTGAAGCATCATTTCTGCAACTGCAGCTCAGTGGTTAAGCAGCCAGGTCTTGCTGTGGGCACTAAACGCTCTGCTGTCCGGCCCTGCAAGCCCAGGTTCCTTGCCTGGCTGGCGCTCAGCCGCCCCGGCAGAAGGACATATGTTTTATGGAGAAGTAAATCTACCCCTCTAATGTGCCGCCCTCCCTGCGCCAAATAAAACGAGACGGGGAGCTCTGCACTACTGAGAACTTAAAAGCAAATCCTAGAATTTTGCTTGGCTTATTTTTATCTATTTTTTAAAAAAAAATCATGAATCAATTTATGTTCCACCAGGAAAAAAATTTTCAATATATACAGCCATATACACACACAGAGTTTTTAAGCTACAAAGACCCAGGAAAAACGTGAGAAGACTCGCAATACAACATCTGAAGGCTAATTTGACTGATTGGAACTCAAAAGCAAAGCTAACTTATTTTCCTAAGACATCACTGAAAAGTCACAGTTCGCTCAGATGATGGCCCAAATATTAGGGCAATTTTCCTCTGGCAGAAGTACAAATGGTTGAACCGTCACGAGGAAGCCTAACTCCAGCACACCTCTCGCCCCATCAGTGTTGTCAGCACTTACCCTTGCGCTCCCNCCCCCAGCTCCCCACCTCCGGCCAGCGCTGGGCATCCTAAGGCCACAGACCCACAGCCACGTTAACCTGCCCTTCAGCTCTCCCGCTGAAGAAGCGGTCTTCCTCTTGCTCCCAGCACCACAACCTGGACCAAATGACTGCTCCAGGTTAAAATCAGCCTAGCAAAAGAAATCACTCAGAGTGAGAAAGAGGAACGAGTTGACCTTTCCACTTATCATTTTCATTCTGATCACCCTTGCCGTGTCTCAGCAAAGGTGGGCTAAATTCTACCTCCTCCTTTGACGTTCAGAGCTGGTCTACGGTAGATCTGGTGACAAGCTCAGCCCCGGCCACCAAAAGCCACCCAGACTACAGAAATGCTTCCACAGGCAATTATTAGCATTAAGACAACACCGCAATATAGTGCATGAAATTATATACCTGAGTCTTTATTTAGAGGAGAAAAAAAAAAATCAATTTGTACCCTGGCCATTTACCGCCCTGTCCAGGCGGGCTGAATAGTGAGAAGCTGTTAGCTGAAAGAAAATTATCAGGTAAGAAATTTCTCATTTCTTTACCCAGCTTCTTCCTTCCTTCATTGCTAATGAGAAATAGTAAGCAGGGAATTACAGAGATGGAGAGGTGAAAGAGAAGGTAAAAGTTTATTATTATTTATTATTACTGCAGCAGAATAACAGGCAAGAGCAGAAATTCCCCTGCAAGCAGCAAAAGCTTTGTAAACAAAGCGTTAGGTGGGAACCTGGCCCAAAGGACTCAGAGCAGCTACTGGGCAGTGTTTTATGCCACCAGGACTATCAGAGACGTGGAGCAGAGAGAGATCCCACAGGTAAGACCCTGACTGGTTCGGTGATCGGGACCACCAGTTGGGGTTAACAAACCTGGAAGTAAGAGACATGGGTCTGAATTCTCAAAAAGTAGCAGGTACAGAAATGCAGCTCTGTGTGAGTATCAGTCCGTTACACAACAGATGGCCGCAGCCAGCACAGACCACGCTTTTAAATAAAAACCACGGAGGTCACGCTGTGTCTCGTTAGATGAAGCGCTTCCTTTTTGGCTCTGACCATGCCCAACGGCTGAGAAACAGGCAGGTGGTGAAGTACTTCTCTGTCCTGCCTGAACCCAAACAGAGCTCACATACGAGCCCTGCTCCAGGGACCAGGGCATTTTTGTGTCCATTCAGGTAACTATCTGCAGCATACAAGGATCTCCGCAAAGTACAGGCGTTGCTTGGGTGGCTCCAGGTGACAGCGGAGCACAGCAAGCCTGCTTGGTCATCTGGCCAAGCTGCAGCCCAGCCCTGCTGCTGACAGCACAGGTACTGCAGCAAACACCTCGAGAGGACGCGCATTTGTGCCTCCTCCTCTCCCCAGATGTTTCAGGGACTGCAGCGAACCTCTTCCCAGATGCGCAGCAGACAGCGGTGAAGGATTTTAATACTTTGCCTGCAGCAGCTCTGAGGCCCCAATGCCTTGGCATTTGGATAGACTGAACCGTAAGCACAGCATAATTAGCATGTGTACTCCATATGCTTGAGATCCATCACAACAGCGCTGGAATGCCCTCTGACACCACAACTTTCCAAAAGAAGAAAGCTGTGGAGAAGTTCCTGAAGAATAATTTGTCTTATTCTCCAGGAACGGTGGAAAAAGGCACTTCCGTGCACAGGAGGTTTCGGTGGAGCTGGAGAAATAACCTTTTCCCGACAAAGCCCAGCAGCATGATCCACCTATAAATAATGGAGCTGGTTTCAAAGCCAGCCTTTCAAGCTAATGGCTATCAGGAAGGCCAGCCATATGCTTGTACAACCTGTCATACTGATTAATCTCAACATCTGACTGTTGTACATAAAGTTTATATAAGTAACAGGACTATATTTAATGTCATTTTAGCTAGGTTATGTATTGCTGATTTTACAGTTTCTCACCAACCTGCCACCCTCTGGGGTACAGGCACACAAAAGACCCTGCCTAAATGTTGATTAGATGCAGAGCAAAGTGATGAGTTTGGAAAGATTTCAGTAAGTCTTGAAAACCAGGCAGACTGGTAACACGTTGCAAAGAGAGCACTGGAGAAGATAAGGTCCCGCATCCCATTACATGTAATTAATTCTTTATTTGAACATATTAGGCCTCTACTTAACACTGTACTGCAGAGGCAAGAAGAAAGTCACAAATCATGGCTCAGTCTCACATGCACTAAAAGGATTCATGGCTCTTTCTGCCATGCACCCAATTCTATTTACAGCGTATGGCATAGTATCAAAGTTGTTCTTCTTTAATTAACTGAATAACGATGCTTTCCCATGCGGCTTAATCTAAGTTCACCATAACATACTGTGTTATGGCACCAATTCTCAGAAACATGACTGCGTGTCTGCAGCCCATTTGGAAAGAGGGATGTGCATTTCATGCACCAATTCATTTAAACGCATTCAGCATTCAGTGGAATATTGATTTCTTTGAAATCAGTAAAGTTTATTGTGAATTAGCTAAAACAAAGTTACATCCTAAAAATAAGCTTTGGATAACTTTTTACTATTTCATTACAAAATGAAACACAACCTACCAGATCATCATTTCAAATTCATATCTACTGTCTTTTCCTACAGAATAGATGTTTATTTGCATTTTATTTATTTCTTTTACTTCTTTAGGTAAGTCGAGGATGGATTGTTCTTCAGGTTAGTTTTAACTAGGTGAACTCTTTCCACAACAGACTTAAGCATCATAAACTGTACAGCGAAATAAGCCCGGGGTAACAGGCTGACAGAAGGGACGGATGAGGGAAGAGCTGGCCAGCTGCACAGACAAAAGCCCCGTCTCCCGAAAGAGTAAGATTTTGAATCTTACTAGCAAGATAAAGCAGCGCTTACTTAAGTCCAGACAAAACACTCCCATGCAATTCCCTTAAAAAAATCTACCTAAAAATCTTTAAATGCTAAAATAAAGCCCAGCAAAGGAACATTACTGTCAGCGACTGCCAACTGAAATGAATGATCTGGGTTGAAAGCGTTTGCTGACGTAGCTAGAAGTTGCCACAGCGACTTGAGGGCTGTGGCAGCAAACTGGTCTGCGGAGCAGCTCCTCGCCTCCTGCCGAGATGAACCAGGCAGGTGGACCTCCACGCTGCCATCGTCCCCAGGGACGCAGGGGATGCCGCTGGAGCTACCCCACTCGAGGGCCTTTCGGGGGCAGGACCAGCTGCACCCCGCACCCTAAACTGGGTGTAACAGACCCAAGACAAGGCCAAGTCAACGGCAGAGAACCCGTGACATTCGGCCTCTGCCCAGAAGAGGTTTGCAAGTCGATGCAAGCACCTTCTAGCCAGGGCACCGCTGACGGGCAGCCAGCGCGGCCGTGCCAAGGCATCCGTACCCACCGGCACCTCCCTGGGGAAGTCCAGCGAAGGAGTACCAAGAGACCGTGCCGGAGGCTGCGGAGGCAGGGATCCCAGCGTCTGCATCCACAGAAGTTTAATTCTCAAGGTGTTTCTCAGCTGCTACTGAGAGACAATTTCATCACGGCAGTGACGCTGCAGTCAGCCAGCTTGACTGACCAAAATGACTGTGCATCTACCGCCCACAAAAGCTTCTAGAGTATGTTATGCCACGTTTTGCCCAAGAGAAGAGGACAGATTTGAACAATACAAAATCATCTAAATTACAGCCTTAATTGTACTGGCACTTAAAAAAAAAAAAAAAAA
>Ga0065711_1047058_pt1 | contig 12546 bp, 10 predicted proteins | sample Hoacrofraction12_FD_59098 | JGI IMG/M metagenome (GOLD analysis project Ga0065711, IMG submission 59098) | Hoatzin crop microbial communities from Cojedes, Venezuela - Epithelial fraction 12 v2 (version 2) | ecosystem: Host-associated > Birds > Digestive system > Esophagus > Crop | place...
CCGGGGCAGGGCCCGCGCTGGAGCAGGGAGCCGGGGGAGGAGGGAGGAGCGGCCGAGAGGGGCTGGGAGGGGCTGACTGTAAGAGTCTTCTTTCTCGTTTCTCTCTTCTATACTCTTCTGTTTTCATATTCCCCTAAAACTAACTTTCACGTTTGGGGTTGATGACCACCATCAGCTGTGGACCCAGCTAATATTCATGCATGTGAACGTGTCTCAGTATCTTTTGTTCAAGGCTTTATCGTGAAACCACAGAATTGTGAAAGCTGGTCTAATCTTCATGAAAAGCTTGATTTAGGATCTGGGAGAGAAACCTGGTGGAGGGGAGAAGAATGCAGGGAAGAGAAGAGCTCTAAGCTACCACTGTTGTCTCTTGGCTCTCGGGAACTGGAACGGCACTGGTTCTGTTTAAAGTAGCCAAGCCATGTCCATCAAGCCCAGGCTGATTATGAGTTTTGGGCTCTGGATCCAACTCCATCAGTCCAAACAGCAGGCTTTTTTCTAACCCATTTCATTGCTAGTGAAGCATGGCAGGGAACCATCACATGAGCAGTTTGTCAGGCAGGAGAGATGTGTGGAAGCTGGTATCTCTCCACCTGGGGCTGTTTGCAGGCATTTGTCAATTCTACCTGCCCAGCCCCAGAGATGGGTGTCTACAAACTTGAAGGCCATACTTGACATCGAAGATCGTGATGCCCAGCAAGAGGAGCAGCACAGAGCGTTTTATGTCAGCACTCCCCAGGGTAACACACAATACAGGGATGCACCCTTTGGGTCTTCTATGGGGCAGAAATGGGCGTTAGAGCCTGATCTCGGACCCGCTCACTTGAGGGGACTATCCCTTTAGAGAGCAGGACATTTCCACGCTGTTTTTAGAGGCACTGGATAACACCACCAGTCTGAAAACAATGGGAAAAAAAAAAGAGATGATTAGGCTAACAGGTTAATTGCTTTGTTAATTGCTTTGCCTCTGGTGCTCCCATCCCTGAGGAGAAAGGCCCTGAGGGTTATCCCAGCCCATGCTAGTTCCCCTCAAGGATGAGCAATTATCTCCCAGGCAGTTGCTGCCAAGTGTGGATGTCACAAGCTAGCTCTATTCGTAATGATGGATAGGTACGAAGTTGAACTTCATCCCTGGAATTAGCACTTTAATTAGGAGCTGATATACCCTGATCTATGTGTATTGGACCTGACTTTGCAGCAGTGCAAATGTCGAGGCCTACTACATCAAAGGTTCGGGTCCTGAGCCCAACTCTGCTGCTGGAGCTCATCTGAAAAGCCTTGTTGGACATTTGCAGGTCAGATTTTCCTCTTGTTGAGGTGTCTACAAGATTGCTGTGGCCACGGAAGTATTCTGGGTGCTCTGTGTGGAGGTGGCAGCATTTCTCCATTCTCATCAACCAAACCTGGGCTAATCTGATCCAGTGAGTCCCATGCTCCAGGAGAATGGAGGAACACTTGGCATGAGATTACATATGGATGATGGAGGTAAGGTAGAGGTCTGCTGCTTTGAAGCCACAATGGAGGAACAGCAAGCTGAGAACTTGCACTGGTTTTGCTCTTTTAGTAGCTGTACAGCAATACCTCGGAGCTGCAGTTGTGCTGGGGTCCCCATTCTGGGGGTACCTGCCCGGTGGGAGAAGAGGCCTGCCCTGCAGAAGATTCCACATCCTAATGAGACGGAGGAAGAAAGCAAAGCAAAACAAACCAAAAGACACCCCTCCCCCCCTCAAAAATGCAAACGATACAGTGACTTGCCTGTGGACACACAGTAAGGCAATAGCAGGGTGAGGAAGCACACCCTGTGCTGTTCCAATGAAAGCACATTGCCTGGCCAGGTATATGATGTGTAAAATGTTATGTGGGTGAGTTTTCCTAAGCAGCTGTATAAATGTGCATTATTGCTGTGCTCCTGCCTGCCATATTTTCTCGTCTTTATTCCCCAAGTGGTGGGAGCTGTCTCTGGCTCATCAATTAAACCCAAGAATGATGATTTCCAGAGGTATTGCTACTTAGTGAAAGAAATTCATCCTTAGGCTAAAGGACAAAGCACAAGGCCTAAGTGTTATTTAAATGGCTCATAAAGCATGTGCTGGCTCTTTAGCCAGAGTGAAAATCACCCTTTGCTAACACAGGAAATATCCTGCTTTCCTCTGCCTTTCCCAGTCTTTTCATGATGATGAATCTTTTTCCTCTTGCTCCCCATTATTTCTGTAAATGAGAATATGCTGTAACATTGCTGAGGTTGGGCTAATTAAATCAGCTCTTTCTTATCTCATTGATCTGTATTTTAAAGCTGAGTTGATTAAGGATGGGAGACTACATTTGATTAGAAATATGTTTTTGCTGGTTAGTTACATCAAAGGGTAGATTAGAGGAGAGCAAAGGAGGTGCACTCACATGGCTACTGTTCCTCCTCGTTATTAAAAAAAAAGAAAAATAATGTGAAATAAAAAACAAACCCCAAGATGCATTTCTTACCCGTATTTTTCACAGCAAATATCAATACCTTTATTTTATCTTCTGGAAAAATTTCATAAAAGACACATGAAACTATGATGCAGAGAAAACATTTCCATAAGCTGTGCAATGCTATGGACAGTGCCTTAACTAACATCAGGCAGAAAGCACGCTAAACCAGCAATTGCTTCTTGGTGTTATGGGTGTTAGCAGCAGAGTCATTCAACACCCAGGACCAAGGACCTTACCAGGACTGGCAGCCAGAGCAAAGGCTCAGAGCAGGGTCCCAGCCTGGTCCTTTGTGCGGGCAACTTGCTCAACTGTTGTGCAGTTTTTGTGTCATTTCCAACTGGCATGTTTGCATATATTATTAAAGAAAATATTATGCCTGGTGTGATTACCTGACAAAGTCCTTCTTTAGGGTCCTTCGTCAAGCAAACTTTTTTGATGGCTCCAAGGATGCCTCATCCTCGGCTCAATGAGGGCTTTCCCAGGGGAAGGGGAGGTAGGGAAAAAGGACAGAGGGTAGAAGCTCTCAACTTCATTTCTCTTCCTCTTTGAGTTTTCTGGGAAGGCTGAGAGCTGTATTCTGCGCTACAAATTTGAAGATGCAAGGAAACTGCCTCTCATGTAACCTTTTGTATTGTGCCACCACGCAACCATCAGAATCGCTCCTAATTTCTTCTCAGTAGGGTTGGGACAGAACCAGTGACTTTATTCTTGAAGTCACTGGTGCAGTGATTTCAAGAATAAAGTTGCTGTTGAGCCATACTAGGAGATGGGGCAGAACTTCTTAGAACTCCCTCCTCCAGACAACTCCGGAGTGAAGCTGTGGTTCACTTCTCAGAGTGACTGTAGGGAGGGTCCTCCTCTCTGCCACCTTTGGACACATACAACATCATGCACGCTGCTCAGTTACTCCTTTTCACCGTTTCATCTCAGGCTTCACCCACGGTCCTAACCTGAACTAAAATGGTAACTAGTAGAAGCAGTTTGTTACGTTCATTTCCTGCAGCTGGCGACCTGATAATGGTCTAGTGACTCATTTTGTCAGTGGCTTAAGCAGCTTCTTTGGAAGAGCTCGTTGTAAGTGGGTGTCAGGATACTTATGTTCATTGCTTGGCTCTGAGGTCAAGCAATCAGAACAGGAGTTACAGACAGCAGAGAGGATTCCATAGATCTGGCATGGTCATTTGGAAAGGCAGCATAGCTGTGACAAAACACGGGCTAGGAGAAAAGAGAAGTGAGTTTTACCCCTGGAGTAATGCTATGCAATATTATGCTTTAAGTATAATACTTAAGTAATAAGTAAGTAGGGAGGAACAGAAGACTAAAAAAGTTTTTAATTTCAACTTCCTGAAGAAAGAGACCATGGTTAAGAATAAGACACAGACAACAACATTAACCGTTGTCCCTAGACAATCAGCCCAATGTACTTTTCCGAATATCGAAAGCAACGGCACGCATGAGTTTCTTTCGTTGGCTGTACCCTCCCCACCCCGAATTTTACTTGAAATGTTCATGTGAGGGCATTGCAAATATGCAAGCATGTAGGAACTCCATCAAGTTTCATGCTTTCTACTTAAGGGCAGTAACGTGTGAGGATGACAGGCTAATTGCAGGAAGATATTTATTAAAAACAACACCCTAGACATCAAGACCTATGTGTCCGGAAACAGCTTTAGTCCTAGTCTGTAAAGTGTGATCAAAAGACATTGAAAACTAACCTGTGCATAAGCTCTAACCACTGAACAAAATACAGAGTGGGAATTGTCAGCTTATCTGGCACAGGATTTCTGAAGTGTCTGATCTGGAGAGAAACAAAACTAAACGTTATCAATTCATGGTTTATCATTTTTCATTTGTGTCACAAGTGAGGTGATGCAAGGGCTTATTTATTTATTATGAAGAAATACAGATATTTATCCTTAAATGAAGATCAAAGAAACTGTCTGCAAGAGATTAATCACAGTATGCCATGATGAGATTTGGTAAGCATGAGGTGCACGTAGGAATTAGTTTTCTATTTTTACAACAGCTGTATTTGCCTGTATTACTGCTCAGAGTGATAGTAGCAGCTCTAGTGGCATTACTATTGAAATCTATGAAATTTCCTTTGAACTGGAAGAGTTCTTCAAGGAATAGGAAAAATTATGAAGGTGTGTCATGGTTTAACCCAGCAGCTGTCAACTAAGCACTAGACAGCCACTCACTCACCCTTCCCCCCCCAGAGGGATGGGGAGGAGAAATGGACAAAAAGGGAAACTCATGGGCTGAGATAAAGACAAGACTTTAATAAGACAGCAAAGTAGATACTACTAATAATACTGCTAATAATAATGATAATAATAATAATGAGTATGCAAAACAAACTATATACAATACAATTTTTCTCACCACGCGACAACTGATCCTCAGCCAGTCTCCGAGCAGAGATCACAGATCCCCCGTGTTTTTGCAAGTTTCACAAAATTCCCCAAAAAGGCCAAACTCTGGGAAAAGTTCAAACTTCTGGACAAGAGAGGATTTGAACTCCTGGAAAACCAAAAAGCCAATGGCTTCCTGCCCCACCCCCCTCAACCTCCATTCATAAACTGAGCATGATGTCTATGGTACGGAATGTTGCCATTGGCCAGCTTGGCTATCTGTCTGTCTATGCTCCTGCACACCTGCTCATTAGCTGAATATGAGAAACTGGAACAAGTCCTTGATCTCATAGCAACAACTGAAACCATCAGTGTTGTCAACATTCTTCTTGTACTAAATCCGAAACACAGCAGCTACTGAGAGGAAAATTAACTCTATCCCAGCTGAAACCAGGACAAGGTGACTCCAAAGCCAGTGAGTCTCCTTCCTGAAGACTGTGATTGCTGTCAGTGGTCACTGAAGTTAGAAGGGACTGAATGTGCTTAGTCCTTCAAAGAGGTGGACTTCACATAGCTTGTTTTGGTTTTATGTGTTTTAGGCAATGGGAGTTGAAGAGAAAGTGCCCAGGAAGCAGGTTTCAAGAATTTACCCTCAGATGGACATTTATGTTCTTCATGTAAAGTGAACAAGACTTTGCATTTTGGATAGCCATCCACCACTGGAGGTGCATCAACTGAAATATTTAATAAAATGCCAGTTGATCTTTAAAGCCAATATCTAATCACCTAGCTGAGCTTTCCCTGTTAGATCCCAATTCCATATGGAATTTAATTTATAAGTAAACAGTTATTCACTTTTATTAACTATATGACAGCAGAATTGATCCCGTTTCAAATCTCCTCAAGTTTCTCTTTAACAGATGAATGCATCAGCCCACAACGATGTCCCCCGTTAAACCCAAATTAAAGGCTTATTTATGATATTCAGCTCTCACATTTTTCCAAACAGGAGGTTAGCTTCTAACCCAAAGCAGTCTAACAGTGCCCTCTGCGCTAGCTCTGAGCTAATGTTTCATTTAGAAGATAGGTTTCAAGAACATTCCTACTTTGACTCATTAGTTTCCTTTGTGGGGCAGTATACGAGATACCTGTTTAAAAGACAATGCAGTGGTGAAAATAATAGTGTCTGACTAATACTGGGGGTGGAGTTGACAGTGTGTATTGAGGAGGCATTAAAGTGAAACTGTGTTGCCAAGTTAGCATTTTTTTTATTATGGTGATTAATGGAAATAGTTGTTCTCCTGAATTCAGGGTTGTTATTTTGCCTAGGTTTATAAAGTCTGTTCAACAGGAACTACGTATACATGCTTGCGTAGAAGTTAGGAGGCCGCTAGCTGATTCCTATCCTTAAATGTGATTGACTGCATTGTGACAGTTTAAAGAATTCTTTTCCTGAAGAGGATTGTGGCTAGGAACTGTTAGGAAAAAAGATCTTCTTAGGGTTATTGTCCATGATTTCTAGGCCTGTGGATACTCTTTGCTGAGAGTTCAGGAGATGAGATCATGAAATCAAAGTTTCTTGACTAATGAGGGCTGGATGCTCATTCAAATTCCAGGGGAGAAAAGAACAGGAGAAAAAGGGATTTCCCCCCTTTTTCTTTTTATCCCTGGGGCACAAAAAACCCACTCCAGTCTGAGCTGTAAGCAGATAGAAGTAAAATCCAGACATCCGCTCCAACCTGTTTTTTTCTGATCTTTAGCTGTTTTGAGAAAGTATCTTTGTCATGGGAAGATGTATAAGTAATGTCAGAATAATCTATCATGATCTAATCAGGGCTGTTTTGGATAGAAGAGGCCCAGGCAAAAATGAAGACTTGAATGTGAGTTCTCCATGTCACAGGTTAACAGCTTTTTCCTCCCCCTGCCCCATCCCACCTTTTTCCCATGAAAAATCCAGAACTAACAAATGAAGATTTCCAAACAAGAAGATACTTTTAAAAATATAATCCTACCAAGGTCTGTTATAGTGATGCTCTATACAATATTTTATCTCTATCTCATCTATAAGAAAGTTCAAAAGTATGTTCTTTCCAATGTTTTTGTTTTGTTTTGTTTTAGCAAAATATCAGTTTTTAAAAAATCTCCATCAGTTGCAGCAGAGTGACCAAGAGTATGCGTCTGTCTTCATGTAATATAGGATTCCTATGCCAGCTCTCCTGTCCATCTAGTTGACACTCTGATGCCGTTTGGGAAACTCTTAATTTATTGAGCCCTATTCAGCCCAAACCTGTGTACAGAATAGACCTCAACAGCAGCAATTTTTGTATTTGGAGGCAGGTCACTTGCAGCAGCGCAGGATTGAGCAGAGCAGTTTTCTCTCTCAGACCACTTCCTCAGGTCTTGGTTATACCATCTCATGACATGAAAAGGGATAACTGTGTCTTTGACAAGCTCCATGTGTAGAGAAGTACTTTATAGCGAAACTGCGACTTCATACCATCCATGACTGGATAAACAGGTGTGCCTACCTGATTGTGCCTTCAGCAAAGACCACTTACATGGATGAACTCATTTTCAAGAATGAGATGTCAATCAAAAGCTTAGGAAATGGAGGTAATGCTGCGCTGGTTCAAAAAGTCTCCCTGATCAATATAAAAGGGAACTACCTTGGAGGTGCTTGTAATCAATAGGGCTTTATCATACACACTAGAGCTGTGTTCTTACACCTTTTGCTGGGGCACTGTACGAACAGAATTGCCTGCTGCATTGTGGCTGGAGAGAGCTTGAGCTCTTAGCAACTGCCTGCATGATCGCAGTTGCCTCCCAGACAGCCAAGAGTGAAAGGATCATGCCTCGCGGGAAAACGCATCATTGCAGGGCAGGCCGGTGCCGTTCCCTGCTGAAGGACCTCCAGCCACTGGAGGTTCTCCCTACCCTTGCGCATGCACTAGCTTCTACCTTTGCCTTTGCTAAGCCTCTTGTGAGAGCTTTTCATATTCGAGTGAGCTGATTGAGCCTGTCTGAGATGTAGAAAGCAAACAGTGACTGTATCTCAGGAGCCTCTTTCAGCTCCACAGTATAAACAAACTGTGGTAGCAAGCGAAAAAGAAGCTATCATGCCGGTTCCCCTAATCTCAGATCCCTCATGACTGTCAGTCTCAGGGCCAATATCTGTAAGGAACAGCTAGTAATAGCAAAAGTTATTGGGAAACTGGAACTCACCGTTTGGTCCTTTAATTTGTAAATTGATTTTGAAAGAGAATGAATATCTAAGATGTCTCACTGAAACAGGAGACGATGTTTTTCAGTTTAGTGAATCTTCCCCAAAGGGTTGTATGAGGATTAAAAGTGAATACTACTCTTTTTAAATGTATGGTCTCATTACTACCAATCCTACCGCAACTGAAATGTCACACATTTTACATTCACTGGATAACATGCAGCGCAATAATTTGTGGCTGCTTTAACAATCTAAGAAACTCAGAGTGCAAAAATCAGCAGCTAACACTGCACACCAGATAAAATAAACAATAAATCCGGAGTGAAAACATTTAAATGGCAAGCAAAGAACACTGTAAAAAAACTCTGTGGAAATAAAAGAAAAATCTTTGAACTCCTATGAGTAGTAACAAATTTTAAAATCTTAATGCTGATACCCTGGCTAAAAGGGCAACAGCCCTTGAAGCATAGGTCAGTTTTCCACATGTCTGACATTGTGTGTCCAGCGAATTCTTCTCCTTTATTTCGCCAATGCTGTAAAGCTGATGAAGGACGGAAGCTGAGTAAATACTGTAGTGCCCAGTTTTCCAAAGACCAAATGCTATTTAGTGTTCAGCTGGAAACCTGTGTGTGGATTTAAGCCTGGGCTGGTACTCTAATAATTACTCTGGTTGTTATGTTTGCCAAGAAAGAGGTCAATCCAAGGTTTGTGTTAGACTCCGAAGTCAATTAGAGCAGCATTAGAGCAGATTTTGTTTATCTTTGTAGTTTTAAAAAGCATTTTTTGGTTTTTTTTTTGAGCTTGTTGGGCTGTCTAAAGTGTGACAAGGGATGTTACTTAACAACAGCCGGAGGCCTTTGAGGGAACAAAGGCTGACTGATTAGGCTTAACTTGTCATTTTCTGATGAATTCTTCTGAACAAAAAGTAATTCAAGCGTGTGGTTAATGGTAGTTTTGAAGGACACAATGGGAAAGTATGGGGAGAGTTAGAATTTTATTCGGGTTATAGATTCAAAAATAGGAGATTGGAAATCAGCTGGAAGGGTGGGTAGAAGGTGCTTTAAAAATAATACAAATGCTATAAAATAAGCCTCAGTTGCTTTGCTTTTATAAGGCAGCTTTATATGTACAGTAATGAAAAATCCTGCTTCAACTTGTTTAGGAAGTAGTAAAATCAGGTGTGAAACGGGTTTTGTGTTTTGTGAAAATCTGATGTTCCAATAATTGACCTTCACTAGGACCAAACTAACTGTGCAAAATTTCACACAAAAAATGCAGATGAAAACTCAGACAAAAATAAGATTTCCCTCTGTAATAGGAAGCCTAGGTCACAAATACCAGTGTTATCTTCAGGAGGACTGGGACTCCCCACATCAGAGCAATTTCTCCTACTATGTTCTTCAAGGAGACCTGATAGTTGCCATCACAGGCTTTTGCTTCTGACTAATTATAATTTTCCAATGAAATACAGTTTTTCTTGTTGCCTGTGTTGAATCTGAGCAGGGTGGCAAGGGTGTGAGTAACAGTGACATGCCATCACCACAGTAGACCTCATGAGGATACTGTCAGAGTGCCATACAAATTAACTAATGTCCACAGATCACACAGAAGTGGCAGGTATGATCGGTTCAAAGAAGAATTGAAATATCATAGAGGGAAACTGAAATGATCATAAGTGCTGGAGAAGCAGCAGCGGGCTGAAATTCAGCAGTTCAACATGCAAAGTCACACACTTTGGGGTGATAAGGAGTTCTGCAATGGCTGGGGACAAGACTTGGCAGGAGAAAGAGGTAGACATGGCAACTGATCACAGGAAAATTATGAGTCAAAACATAAGCCTGTGTTGAATCAGGGAAGATATTTTCATTGGGGAAGAGAATTTAATAGCCCTGTACTGGAGTCTGTGAAAACTCATCTGGAATACTGACTGCCGTGCTAATTATGTATCCGCAAGAATCATCCACTCAAACTGGATCAGATTCATTGAAAAACTATTAGTGATGATAAGAAAAGCCATGAAGAATCAGACTAAAGACATATGCAGTGCAATAGCCTGTCTCTGATGGTGACCAAGAGTAAAAGCTTAACAAAAAGTGTAAGATAATATAAGCATGTGTAATAGTTCTGCAAAACACTGTCAGTCTTCAGCAAATTTCAACTTAAAGGCTTCCTAAGCAAGAGGTGTTGTCTTTGCATTTAGTATCTTCAGATGACTTTTCCCCTGCTGGATTTCCTCCCATACCTTCTTTTTCTCATTTTGCTTGCAGTTTGCTTTCTGAACCAATGTGAACTTTCAGCATCTCTGCGGCAGCAGGAACCTCTGCAGTCAAAAAATGTGGAAAAACCATCACCTTCTGCACATCCTTAGAAACTGATCCTCGTTATTTCCACTAACATCACCAATTCTTGTTTTTAAGAAGACAATGAACAATCATTCACTTCTTCCTCCCTAACAATGATCTGGGAAATGGCAATGCCTGTCTTAGACCAAGACATCTTGGCTTGTTAATTTTAACACAAGAAAGTTTTCAACCATGAGGACAGTGAGATTCTGAGGTAGTCTGGTTATGGATTGACTTCACCTGAGCTATAGTTGTACAAACAAATCTATTACTTTTGAAGAAATCAGCCTCACTTTTTCTTAGAAGCCTCAGAGATCAATTGCATCAGGTGTGTTAAATCTGCAGAAATGGAAATAGTTTGGCTAGCATCACTTTAGGTTGCCTTCAAGTCTCTTGTCTGAATAGTTGTGACCTGTATATGAGGATCAAACATGGCCTTCTACTCTGCAGAGGTACTTGAATGAATGACCCAGATGCTTTAATCACTCAGACACTCCCCTTCTTGTGGGGGCTAGAGAAAATCCTGAATAATTTAAAGATAGAGCATACAATTAATTAATGGAAAAAGTCATATACCACGATGACAGAGGACCCCATTTGATGAGCTGGGAAGACTTCCCATTCCCTGCCCTATCTTGGAGGATGAAAAAGTAGTTTTAAGTACCCACTCAATTCCTGTCACTGCAGGACTGTAATTTAACACTGTATCTCCATTCTGTGTCTTGTGTCCCCCCGTGTGTCCCCCCCCCCCAGTGTTTTATCCCCTTTAGCTCTGAAACCTCCTCCAATGGAGTTTTGTTCCAACACTTCCCCCAGAGAACTCTGCTCTCCTGTCTAATAAATTTCACAGTTAGGAAGATTTCTTTGATACTTTGTCACTCACAGCCACGTAAGAATGGATAAGGAGCTGGCTTCAGACGTCAGAGATGAAGGGTACTTATGTTCATGGGAACAGTCCCGAAAGGAGTGGGATGAAGGACTACTGCAAATATCAGCAGCATGGGTTACCTTTGCTCACCTTATATAGCAGGGATCTAGCAAGAAATGCGAAGGTGTGAATTTCAGCACTTAGGAAAATGCCAGATTCACAGCCTTAAATAGCAAAGTCTTCTGCCTCTCCACAAAACAAATATAGCAGGGTGTCCACTGTGAGAGTTTTCTCACAAGTAGGTGTCAGCCCGAGGGTGAAAAACGGTGAACAGGCACTGAAGGTGGGGAAGAAGTGGTCTTTCATCGTCTGACCTACAGAAATTGAAGCAGGGTCACCAGTTTATTGCACTGTTGACATTTGACACGGATCAAATGAAAACACTTGGTTGTTATCGATATAGGTTCATTTTTACATGGCAATGGAAGATTACCTTTCCAATTACTAGACACCGAAATCACCCTGTCACCTGTGGCTTTAAAAACAATGTCATAGAAGGTGATTTGGGCTGAGATGTGGTCTATAAAACATTTATTATAATGAGATATATGGGTTTCAGTCACTTAGTGCATCTTGCAGTAGCTGCTAGATGGGTTAAAGACCAAATTACTCAATCCTAATGGCATTTGCAGTTCTTGCACAGTATTTTTATTGCTAATTACTTGGTGACATTATATTCACATAAAATAAGACCAATATGGACATGGCTTTTTGGGCATCCAGTTTGGACCTCTCCTGTGTAGCTCTTTACATTGTCAGCGGAGGTGAATCACTAGTTGAAGCAAGATCCAAACTGAAGCTGGTGTGTTTAATTACCCTTGAAAAATGGAAAGGTCAAAATAGGACAGGACTGACAAAGTCAATTCAGCCTCTGGATGGAGTCCAAGCTTCAGTCCCAACTGTCATCCCCTTTTTCCTTCTTTTGGAGGCGTCTACCTTTAAAAGTAGTTGTAAGAAGACATTCACAGTGCACATTTCTGCAGTTCTTTCTCTCTTTTCCTCCTTCTCTGCTTTTTTCTCTCCTTCTTTCCCTCTTTGCCTGTTCCCTCTCTCTTCCTTCCTACCCTCTTCTATCTCTCTCTTCTCCTCTCTCTTGCTCTCTTTCTTTCTTCTATGTGACAATTTAGAATTTCCTTTCCCCTTTCCTTTCACCTTGCCTTGCCTTGCCTTGCCTTGCCTTGCCTTGCCTTGCCTTGCCTTGCCTTGCCTTGCCTTCCCTTCCCTTCCCTTCCC
>Ga0065711_1008593_pt1 | contig 12545 bp, 11 predicted proteins | sample Hoacrofraction12_FD_59098 | JGI IMG/M metagenome (GOLD analysis project Ga0065711, IMG submission 59098) | Hoatzin crop microbial communities from Cojedes, Venezuela - Epithelial fraction 12 v2 (version 2) | ecosystem: Host-associated > Birds > Digestive system > Esophagus > Crop | place...
AGGCGGGCCCGGGGCTCCTGCCGCAGGCACGGGCAGCGCAGAGCCGCGAGCACCGAGCAGGGCAGCGCCAGCGCCGGGCAGCTGCTGCGGACACCCAAGTCGGCACCAGCGGGAGAGGCGCCTCAGCAAGACAGACATGTCCATGGACCAAGACCTCCCTAAGCGAGGCTAAGGTGCAGTCCCCTGAGACACACTCGCTAAGCTCCTACCTGGAAGTTCCACTTGTAAACCTTAAAAGCCACACAGACAAACAAAATCACACTGAGCTGCCAAACGCTGACAGAAAAGACACCTCTTGCCACATTACTGGCTCGTTCCCCACCAGCTCTCCCCAGCTTTCTGGCAGGCTCCGCACGGCTGATGTGCTGAGCCGCAGCAGAGTGCAGGGTCCTGGTGCGAACATCCTGGAGCTCGTCGCACTTCCAGCAGCACCTTCCGTGTCATCTCCCCTTCCACCACGCTCCAAACTGCTCACCTCCGTGGGCCCTGCTGACAACAAGGACACGTTGTCCCCTCTTCTTAGGCACCCCAGGTTTCCCACAGATTGGGGAGCAGGGCCCTGGCCATGGCCATGCAGCTCAGTAGCAGCTAGCATTTGCAGGCTTTTCAGGAATTGTGCGTCGGACCAGGAGAAGGAGCTGTGTTTAATTTCTTCTCCACCGACTTATTTGAATTCCCTCAGCATACTGGAATCCTGCCAAGGTCAGTTGCAGGAAAACCAGACTAACCGATGTAAACTAATCCTTCGGCTTCCAGCTTCATACACTCCAGCTACACTACTCATCTCCCGCATCAGAGAGCCACCACCTTGAACACATGCTACTTGCATGCTGGAATCCCTTGCAGCAGCGCAACTCACAAGCCAGCACTGACCCTGGCGCTCAGCAGCAGCAGATGGCTTCTGGACACAGAGGGCTGAACCTCCCTCACCTCCCTGCCAAACACAACTCGTTTTCACTCACAGCTTAGAGGACACTCACCCACCTGGTCTCACTCCCACTTGAACACAGAAGGAAAAGCCAGGTGGCAATCAGCAAGGCACACATCAGTTTGAGACCTGCTCTTGGCATCACAGAGATCCACCACGACCTGATGTAGTTTTCCCAGTCAGTTCCTGGTGTGCAACACTATTTATAGAGGAAGCTTACTCCTAGGCTCAGGCACAAATGAGCTTTATTAAGAGACTCTGCCACGTACAGTCGGGATTCAAGCTCAGAGCTAGCTGAGACACCACCAGGAAGGCACAGGATGTGCTTTGTAATGCTTTGTCCGCAGGATGCCAGGACGGCTCCAACTGACACGGCGTGCTGCCCATAACAGCCCGCTTGGACAGCTGCTTCCACAGATGCTCAACAGTAGCTATGGATGTCTACAAGAGCTTTTGCATTAAAGGCCACTGTCAAACACATCCTCTTAGTCCCATGCTCGCAGAACCTCACTTGTCTCCATGTCTTCAGGCCTCCCTCCTGACCTCCCGTGCCTACCACAACATGCTGTGTTGCATAATTCAGCCTCTTACCTTCCTGAAGGTACATAACAGCCTGAGAGTAGTTCTGCAAGGCATGATGAGTTCTCCCCAGGCTGCTGTAAGACACAGTTTTGGCTACAAGGTCGTTCATTTGTGCTGCAATGCTGAGGTGCTGCTCCTGATAAACCACTGCCCTCTCGTAGGTGCCCAAGGACTCATAGGTCAGGCCCAGGTTCCCATAGGCCCGCCCTTGGCAAGTGGGGTTGTTGGTCTCCTCTGCGATCTGCAGGTCTAGCTGGTGGTACTGCAGGGCTGTGTCGTACTCTCCCATCTGCTGGTAGACCCCACCTAGACCGCAGGCAGCATCGCTCTCCAGAGCTCGGTCCTTCATCTCCCGAGCGATGTTCAGCTGGCGCTCCAGGCAAGAAATGGCTTGCTCGTAGTTCCCCAGCTGGCTGTGTAGGCTCCCCAGCTCCCCATAGGCCTGGGCTTTGTTAAATGCCTCCCCGAGCTCATGAGCCACCACAAGCCTCTTCTCAAAGCACACCAGAGCCTGCTGCAAACTCCCCATAGCCCTACAAGGGAAGAAAACAGCAGCATTTATTTTCCCAGTATTTTCCTGAAAGCTGTTTTGTCATTTCCCCTAGAGGCCAGTTCAAATCCTTCAGGCAGAGACAAATGCTCCCCCAAGGAGACATCCCCGGTACCTTCAAATCAGCCTCCTTCTTCTGCCGCCCTTTAAACTTATCTTCCTCTCTGGGCAGGGCAACATCAGCTTCATTATTTGAGCCAGTAGCATAGTCCTCAGCACCCAGAGGACTCTGCTCCTTGCTCCTGTGCCACATGCCCATGCACACGTACAATGGCCACACAAAGACACCCCATCAGTAACACAACGCATCCATTTGTACTTGTACTTCCCTGGCTGTCATTAGAATACATATGCAGTGCTCCTTACCTGTGCCCATTCCCCAAGCCCCGGTAGGCCTTTGCCTGATCTTGCATACGGTTCAAGCTTTGTGCCACAGACAGGTACTGTTCATAATATTTTATAGCTTCCTCAAAATCTCCCAGAGCCTCGTAACAATCTCCCAGGTTCCCATATGCTCGGCCCCGATCTAACACAGATTCATTTCCACTGAGCTGCTGCAGCATGGCCAGCTGCTGTTCAAAGTAGCCAATAGCTTCCTCCATGACATTCATGTTCATCTTGGTAATGCCCATGTTACCATAGACTTGGGCTTCTATGCTGGGGTCCTTCAACTTCTGCCCAAGCTCCAGCTGTTCTTCGTAACACTTGAAGGCCATGGTGTACTTCCCAAGTGACATATACACTGCAGCAAGGTGACCATGTGCTCTGCATTCACCCGGCATATCTCCCAGCTCCTGGTACACCTCCAGCTCCTGCGTGTGGTAGCCTAAAGCCTTGTCACACTTCTGTATCATTCTGTATGCAGAGCCCAAGGCTGCATAGGCACTGGCTTCCAGTCTCCTGTCTTTAACATGATGGGCTAAACTCAACTGCTGTTCATAAAATTTTATTGCACCATTTACGTCTTTTTTACAGACAAAAATATCCCCCAAGTTCCCCAGAGCTCGGAATTTGGCCTGGGAATTGTTCAGAGATTGGGCCAGGGACAACAGGTACTTTTGACACTCCTCTGCTTTGCTGAAGTCCATCAAGGCTTTGAAGGCCAAGCCCAGGTTGCAATAGGCTTTGGCTTGGCTCAGCTTGTCATGAAGATCCTTTGCTAAGGCAAGATCCTGCTCGTAGTACTTAACAGCTTCCTCGTAGTTCCCAAGGCAGTAATGGGCATAGCCAAGGTTATGGCAAACTTTCCCCTCCCCTTCCATGTCCTGCAGCTCTGGGGACAAGCGCAGGTACTGCTCGTAGTAAGGGGCTGCCTGCACGTACTCTCCTCGCGAGCAGTGGAAGTTGCCCAAATTGCTGAGGGCCCGTGCTTCACTCTGGATGTCTCGCAGCTCCCGGGCAATGTTGAGATGATTTTGGTAGTGCTGTAGAGCACGGTCATGGGCACCCAGCGCTTGATAGGCAACTGCTAAGTTCCCATGTGTAGATGCCTGAGAGGCACGGTCATTTACTTCCATAGAAATCTGCAGCTCCTGCCGATGGTACTTGACAGCCTGGTCATACACGCCGAGAGCATTATAAGCATTGCCCATGTTGCCATAGGCCCGGCCCTGGGCCGCGTAATCACTTAGCTCCTGAGCTATGGACAGATGCGTCTTATGCAGCCGCAGTGCAGTGTCATAGTCGCCTTTCATCTGGTGAATGATTCCTGAAAAATAACAGAAATGGGCTCAACAAAAACATTCCTCCGTGCTAGCCCTTCTGCAACACCTTGCTATGCCAGGACTTCTATGAAGCCCAGCCACGGCCTGGCCCCTTCCCCAGGCTCTCTACACCGGGCAACCCCATCCCTTCGCCACAGCACCCTGATTCGTCCCCAGCACAGCCGATGTGGCACGGTCTTTCCCAAGTGAACTGCCTCCTCGCTCCTAACACGCAAAGCTGGAAAAGGTTCTGTATTACATGTGAAGCATACACTCACCACAACAACTGGACAGTTTGGCCTTACAAAATGCCCATTTCCTTTTTTAGTTATGCTACTTTTTTTTTTTCATCAGTGATACCTGGCGACTCCAGAGGTCATATTCAACACACTGCACAAGAAAGCATTTGCATTCGCTTTTCAATTTCAATCAAATTATCTTGTACTTGTTACGAGACACAGGAACAGGAGCTCTGAATCTGCTAGCGTTAAAACTTATGCTTCAATTAAACTCTGTGCTAATAATACATGTGGCTCCTTTGTGAACACTTGTGAACAGGCCTGGAGATCCAGCAGCCACTGACGCGGGCCCTGCAAACACAGTTACCCGATCCTGCAGATTCATCACAGTTACTTGGTACCTGAAGACACCTTCAGATCTTTCCCTGCCCCTAAAACCAACCAGCTGCCAGTTTCCATCTCTGTATCACACCCAGCGTGGTGAGGTGGAAGAGATGTGTAGGGTCTGGAGGCAGCTGTCTCCCCAGTCACCTGCAAGTACAGCATGCTGTGGTCAGACCCTGCCCACCAGTCTCCTCTTGGTTTGTGCTTTTATAGAGAAATTTGAAGACAGAGGCTTTCCAAGTAAGCCTGGAACATGAGGGCTGAAATTTGCTTTCCTGAGGCAATTCAGACCTTGCAGATTCATTTTTTTAAACTCATGTAGGTTTGAAAACCCACGTTTCACTACGTCAGCGTGAAGCATTCTGGCTGGATTACCTGTATTTCTGTCAAAGCAAGTCATTAAAAAATTCTGCTCACCTTCCTACTAGCATGAGGTTTCAGGAGAAAGTAATTTAGAAAACATGCGCAGAACAAAACCGGATCAAACCAGCAAATGCTTGGCTGCTGGTGACAGTTTGTTTCTCTCCCCTTGCACTGCAATCATGATCAAAGCTAGCGCTCATGGCAGGAGGGACTGGCTCCCTGGTGTCTTGGTCCAGCTCCTGGCCAAATATTTCCTCAGCTCCAATGAGCCTGCAGCTCTAATTGATCAGCGTTAGGTATTGAACCTCAGGCTGCTGTTTCCCTCCGGTAAAACAAGGAAAGGTGGTGGCAGAAAGGCCGGGATGAACTAAGCTAAGTGACCCCCACATGAATATTTTGGCCCTCCATCTCCCATCTGGAGGCACAGCCAGTGCTGGGGCTTCATGGATAGCTGCACTGTGGCACGCAGGAGAGTGCTCACAGGAAAGACCACCGCTTTCTGTAGAAAAAACACAAAGTAATCACCAGGGGTGGAACTGGATTGGACACAAAGCTAAGTAACTTAGAAACTTCAAAAAACAGTCACCATGAAAGCATCCCATTGCTTCAGAAACTAAAGAAGATGGAATTAGCTAAATCTCTCCCCTGGCAACAGCAAGAGGCGTCCAAGCTGGAAGCAGGCAGAACCAGTGCTGCCCCAGGGAGCCTGAGCTCCCAGCCCTGTCTCCTGAACTCTGTGTCCCTCCCAGGCAGCACCCGGGGATGCCTTGGCTCCAGCATGAGCAGCCAGGCCCTGCCCAGCGAGATGTAACGCAGCGGGCTCCACCTAAACACATCGCTCCTTGTAAGCCACCTCTGGAAACAGAGGGTTTCCAGAAAAAGGGGATGAGTAAGCATTCCTAATCTCTCACTGCTGAACAGACAGACTCCTCGAGGAGACAGGACATGCCATTGCTCTCCACCAGCACCACTCTCCACCTCCTCCGAGGAATCAGGTGTGGGAAAGCACTCAGCCTGAAGTGATTGCAGAAGGGAGAGAGGACAGAAAACAGGTTAAAAGCAAATTTGAGTTCAGCTGACTCCCTAGGTAACTTATTCTTTGATGACACTCCTCTTAATTAAGAGTCAGAAAGCACAAATGAGGCCAAACCTTATTAAAAATTTTTAGTGGCAACTCTGACCCAAAGGAAGCCAGTGCTACTTGAGACATACTGATGAAACCCAGTTAAAACGCACTGCTGACACAGAGAAGCATGAGATTATAACGGAGGAAGGACTGGACAACCTTGTGTACCAGGGTAACAAAAACAGAGTGACGAAATTCAGCAGTAAACTATGCAAAAACATGCACTTCAAGAATACAAGGGCAGGGAGTCACCATCTGGAAACAAGAAGAGAAGGAGACATCCAGTGAATTCCTGTTGGATGCAGAAGAGTTTATCAATTTACAGACCAATGCTGATGCTTACCACAGAGGGGCATCGACTGCAGAAAGTTTTTGCACCATCAGAGTCCCAAGGCCCTAGAACAGCCCTACAGTAAGACAGTGAAGCAAACAAAACATTACTGCTAAAATGGCCCGTGTTTAATTTATGCATTGTATGGCATGTGCAGTAACAGGAGACTGGACTCTATGTCTCAGGAGGCATCTTCCACTTCCCTTAGTTTAATCACAGATTCCCTGGTAACTGAGCTTCTACAGCTTTTCTGGCAGAGTATCTGAGGCCAGCAACAACCCTTCATGGGCCAAGGAATTACACTGGGAACATGTACATCCCTTACTGCTGGAGAACATGCTGCCTCAAAAACACACTGTTCGCCTCCATGAGTTGCAGCTTGTGCTGCCATGGTATTACACAGCACACAGACCATTCGCTCTTAGGCCACCCTCCCAAAAATGCTTACACCACCAGATCGTGACATCACCAATAATATTCCAGGTGGAATTGGCTGCTGCAGGACATGGATGAACTCATCAGCAAGACTCAGTATAAAAGCACATTCATAGACCGTTTCCTTATGCTTCATTAATCCCAAGTGTCGTGCTGAGAAATAAAACATAGCCTTACTTCTCAAGGAACAAAGTAAGAAAAATGTCACCAGGACACTGCCAGGAGCTACCAGACACAATGGCATTGCTGAGGTTCACAGATGCCAACAGGCTCAATTAGAGAGTAACAGGAGAGGCAGACGAGGACTGGCTGGAAGGTCAGACACCTGGAAGAACTCAGAACAGCACGTAGACCTTTCCCATCACACGGCTAGAAACAGCCACCCAGATCTTACAGAGAAACTACAGGGATGCAGCCTGCCAGAGATGCACGGGCTCCACAGACTGGCTGCTAATACCTGCTGAGCCTTTCTGCCCTGGCACCTAGAAACAAGAGCAACCACCCAGTTCACTACCCTGCTGTGTTGCTGCTACTCACTGGGTTCCCATCATCCTTTCTGTACAAGCTGCCATCCCTGCCCTAATTTCCAAGCGTCCTGCTCTGTCTCCCTCCCATCAATTGGCAACTGTGTTTTCCCATCCTCGGTCTGTCCTCAGCTATACTCTTGAACAAAATTCTTGTCAGAGACAACCTTGGCCCTGGACTGCAGACATGTAGCTTGCTCTGAGGGGATGCTGACTCTACACCTAGCTACTAGTTCCATGTATGTTTTATCTGCCAGCCACGCCAAACATAAGCTGTTTGACATTCTTTCCCATGTCCTCCACGATGCAAGCTCCTTAGCTGCAACCTTCAGCAACAAAACTGCAAGACCAGATTCCTCTTAGGAAAGAGAGAGGCTCATTTTGGCCTGCAAGGGATTCTGCTCATCTGGAATGTGCAATAATTATTTTGTTTAATATCCAAATCTAGATCAGCTTCCAAGCTGGCACCTTAGAAACCAAGATGACACCCAAGCAGGTCTGGCCTATGATTTGGTGATTCTCTTGTCCACACGGAAATGAGATGGGAAAATTTAGGCTGAGAAAAATATCTGCAAAGCTGCCTGCCTGCAAGAGCAGCGTAGAATGCAAATTCATGCTTTTAACATCTAGTACACTAAGAAAATATATAAAAAGATATTGTCAGGAACTTGGTGTGAAATCCATGCTTTAGTTTACAATTTCTCTTCTGCCCAAAAAATCCTTCTAAGTAGCTCTTATACCAGTGTATCTACCAGCCACTATTGTCCTCAGGCCAGATCACTGCTGTGTGCAGAGTACCAGATGCTCGATCAGGTTGAGGTTCCTCTGGCCATCCATGGATCATCAGCTTTAAGATGTGATTCCTACTCCTGCCACAAAGTTCCTCTCCTTATTTTTCCATCCCATCCCTCTTGCCCTCCTTGGATCAACATCTCTGGTAGCACTGGACATCATTTCGGCAAATACTCCGCTGACTTGAAAGACAAGGAAAAATCTTTGGTCTCCAAGGTCATTTAGGAGGCCCTCGTGAGTAGACAGGACACCACAGCTCAGCCCCAAAGCTCAAGAACTCTGAAGAGACTCCACTGTGAGGAACAAGAAAAGTCAGTGCACAGTGGTCACCATTAAAATGCCACTGACAACTTGGGAGCTGTGTCCACAGGAGTGGTGGGTGAAAGATGAGGATGCTAGTGAGAAGTCCTGTGCTCACTGCAATTACCTCAATCCCTCAGCACGTAGGAACTGACAACAGAGAAAGAGTGTTGGGGATGCTGACCCAACCCAGGNTCTCTCCCACTGCCACTCCATACTTACACTCGAGGATAGATAAGAAAAGGAGTATCTGGGGCTGGAGATAACAGGAATTCCTGCCCCAGGACACCAACCTCTCCTGTCCTGCATGAAGGAGAAGGAAAGTGGGAGAGGAAGATGGCAAGTCAGACACAGAGCATGGCTTTGAAAGGCAAACAGCAGCCAGAGAAGTAGAATTCATACTAGAGGTTAGAGCAACAGGTTACTGAAGCAGCCAGTGCTGCTGTTCTCTGGAGAGGCTATGGATGGAGTTTCACCCTGGACACTACGTCCACCCCAAAGGCTGCTCTGTCACAAGTCCTGCTCAAGCAAATTCCCAGAATTTGATCCAAAAAATTAAGGCTGCTCTTGGGAAAAGAGGAACCTGGAGATAACACATACCTCCTGGTATGTCTCCATCATTTGCCAGGGGTAATGGCCCAGGAAGGAAAGGTTCTGACTCAAGACTGCAAAATCAGCACCTACCAAATATATTCTCTCTTTGTGCATTCCTCAACAGACAAAAATGAGGTTCGTAGATGGATGGGAGATGAAGCCTTCACAGTTCTAAATGTTTTAGCCAGCCTCTTTACTGCCAAGAAAGGAGAAAAACAGTGAGCAAATGTTTACCAAGAGATACCAAGGACAAAACCAAGCAGCATAACAGAGAACAAAGCTGTGCTCTCCTCACCCATGGAGCCTGCTATCACATTAGTTTGCTTGAGCTGTCACCCATCTGTTGCGGCCACTTAAGGAAGAGGATCCAGAAACACACTGTCACTTTAAATCATCAGCATTCTGACTCATTCTTACAGTGATAATCATTGACTTCAAAGTAAAAGATAGTCCTCTGGTCAGACAACTAGACTACATTCTGGAATAGCACACAAAGGATACAGCAGAACAGACCCAAGACAAGAACCCAGCAGACATGAGAGAATACAGTCAGAGATACCGCCTTATATAGTGTAAAGCACCAAAAATGGTACAAATTACATTCATTCACAAGCTTGCTTTTCTTAGTGATGCATACAGTCAGAACTGGTAGAAACCTGTATAAGACATCAGCTAAATAATCACAAAAGTTACATTCTGCCTATGTAAACCACTGATTTTTCCAATTCAGGCAACAGATCGGTCAGGTGAGAGAGAAAATACCAGATTAGCTTTGGAACAGTCTTTGCAGCTCCTGTGCTGGAGCTCAGCAGGAGGTTATAGCAGAAATCAAAGGGACCTCCTGTCTCCCACTAGCAATAGCCAGCGCAGAACAAACCTCTGTGTCGTGACGGGGTCATAGCAGCACCACGGCCTCCAACTTAGACTGAGGTAACATTGCTCTTGACTGAACCTGCTCTTTCAGAATGAAATACAAACACGCTGAAAGTTGAAACAGCAAAAGTGATTCTGAAGCTCACCCATGTGGTGGGAGAACCATATCCCACTGGCCTCCTTGGTGCAGACAGGAGAGCCTAACAGCACCTGCCATCTGACTCATACTCCGATGCTGGATGAGCAGGCCCATGAGCTGTAGGATACGAGGGAAAGGGGTCTTGGGAGAGTTCGCTAGTCCTTCAGCAATCGAGGACGAGATGTCCATACATAACCACCCTTTTTTGACCCTAATTGCAAAAAGGCTTCAAGAGAAAATATCTGGCACCTCTGGACAACATGCCAAGCACATGAAGATGGGCATAAAGTTCTCTTGTAACTGCAAAGAGATGCTAAGCACCAAGGGAGAGACTAGACTGTGTTTTACTAACAACCTGATGTGTCTTATCTCCATCGCAGTGAGAAACCTTAAGAGCTGCAGAGGCTGAAAAGCCAGCTCTCTGCATGAAGCCTCCACATTTGGAAACAGCATCTGCTTTGCAGAGGCTGACAGTCTGAGACTTCTGGTTAAACTCCACATCTCCTTGTTGTGAAAGGCTAGATAACTTGTGACTTGCCCTCAGTCCATTACCTTCTGCTTCCCAAGTCACAGCGCGCACTCTATCGCCCTGCAGAGCACTACAGCAGCTGGGCTATGTTCTGTTCTGTGTCTGTCCTGCTCAGCATTAGATAGTACACTTAAGAGAGCTTTCCATCTAAGTCAGTGAAATGCAAACAGAAAATTTTTGTTGCTTCAGCAGAGAGGCCAACTCTAACATTTTGGCTTGGAAACACACATTTAGATACTTTTTTATTTTTGCCTGTCAGCATGGTTATTTTGATGAGGTTTTGTTTTGCATGTGGATTAGATGAAAGCAACAATTAAGACTTGACTTTTTAATTGGGACTGGATGCATTTTAAACAACAGCAACAGACTTTCTCATCAAGAACTGCATGTTCTCTTTCTCCAGTATAACTTAACTCTGACCAGGAAAACATAAAAATATAGCCAAATAACAGCTGAAATGTGAGATCCCGCAGTCAGAAGCTAGGAAAACTATTCTAATACAAAGTACAGAGTGGCTGAGTCAGCATACCAACTAAAAGTTATATTTAGGCTTAAATCCAACACAAGAAACACACTCTCTGCTGCACCAAAATGTGTTTTGTTTTGTTGTTTTTTTTTCAATTTCTGGAATTACATGCTGAACATATCATTAAATCCAAAGCTGCTGCAAGATTAACAATGATATTAAGATGAACTTTCTAGTCCCAACTTGACTGATTTTGAGCCAGCAAATGGTGAGAGAATTTAAACCACAAGTGAGTATCACGAAGGCTCAGGAACAAGAGCAAGTTGCTTGCTTTTGCAGCAGTGCTTGCTTCATTCTGCAATGAGGCAAAGCAACTGCAATGAGTATCAGCACTTGCAGCAAACTGCTAAGCCCACCTTGTCTCAACATTTCTGTACCAGTTTGTTGGGTTTTTTTATGATGCTGAGTAGCACAGAGGCAGACTACACTGAACATACGCGCAGTTAGAAGAAATGCTACAGAATTTTAATTAAGGTCTTCCTTCTAGCAAAAGAGCTGTAGTCTGCCCCGTGGCACGTGGACCCCTCTGTCCCTGTCACAGACCAGTGGATCCCTCACATCTCTGCATCTCCCCAGGACCAGCCCCACGCTGGCAGCAGAGATGGGGGATGTAGTTCGTGCTTTGCTAGATGCATCTGCTGTTGCTCTCTGCAAAAGGCCTTACATAAATGTTAGAGGAAGCCAGATGCCAGGCTTCATCCCCCCAGTCCTCTTGCCCATTGGGTGCTCTGTCACACTAACAGGAATGTTACCAATGCTCACTGCTTTCTAATGCTAAATATGCCACCGGCACTTTTGCCTCACAAACCTATTTTTCCTTACACATTTGCCCTAATTTGTGTAAAGCAGGAGATTCGCAACACTAATTACAAAGCTAGGACTGTTTTGTTTTCTCCAGTTCACCTTATCTTCTTCATTCAGCTCCTGAAGACTCAGCTATTAAGAGAAATTAAGTAATACATCAAGCCCTTTTCAATTACCTGCTGTTGATAACATCAGAGTACAATTAGCAACTACAAATGAACCAAGTGCCAACTGGCAAGCAGAAACAGAAGCTAATTTACAGCGTGGGGCAGCCTGCAAGAGCTGAGATTCAGGGGCTGCCAGCCAACATGTATTTTGTTATACCAGCAACAGCGCTGTTCTGCCACTCCCAGACAGCTGAGAACACGTCCTTAACGACAGCTGGAACATCAGCAGTGCAAATGCTGCATCCCACAGCAGAGACGGAAACGCATCTTTGGTCACTCCCACATCTGGCGCTGTGAAAAAGCAGCAGGAATGGACTTCACTTCGATGTAATTCAGTCCTTCTCAGCCTGCCAGCAGGACGCCATCGTCTCTCCTTTGAAGAACATCAGACTCCTACACTCATTTTAATGTATACATTCTGAAAACAAATTTAGCTAGGATTTGACCCATGCATCTCCCAACTTACAAGGCAGCAATATATTGACATAGCCAGCTGACAAGCTCCCAAAGAAACGGCCAGGTAATAAACCACATCACTTCTTGCCTTTGATAACTGTAAATGTAACAAATGTAACATGTAGGGGATGTTATCACTTCAGGTGGTCAGAAACAAGTCTTGGTTCTTTGTGAATAATTGGGACGGTTGCAAGACAAGG
>Ga0065711_1047056_pt1 | contig 12545 bp, 12 predicted proteins | sample Hoacrofraction12_FD_59098 | JGI IMG/M metagenome (GOLD analysis project Ga0065711, IMG submission 59098) | Hoatzin crop microbial communities from Cojedes, Venezuela - Epithelial fraction 12 v2 (version 2) | ecosystem: Host-associated > Birds > Digestive system > Esophagus > Crop | place...
GACTCCACTCGTCACTGGTCTCCATCTGGACATTGAGCCGTTGACCACTACCCTTTGGCTGCGACCATCCAACCAATTCCTTATCCACCGAACGGTCCACCCATCAAATCCATGGCTCTCCAATTTACAGAGAAGGATGTTGTGGGGGACCGTGTCAAAGGCTTTACAAAAGTCCAGATAGATGGACTTACCTCATTTGTTCCATCAGACACAGAAAAGGTGAACGCATCCATATACTTTTCAATGTCACTGGTGTGGACATACTGGATGCTGCGAGAAGCCAAGTCTGCCTGGCTGAACGAACTAATTCTTGTCCCTAGAAAAAGTAAAATAGGTGAAAATGTGCAATAGAAAGAGTGTGGCAGGGAAAAATATGGGGAGCTGGACATAGCTAGCCATAAGCACTCAGTCTTGGCTTGCTCCACTCCAGTTCAGGCTGCACCATGAACCTCAGATGAGCCAGAGATCTGGCTGGCACGGAGCCTCCTAAAAACTCCGCTCAACAACTTTTAAATTAATGTAGTGGTACCCCATAAGCAAAAAGAAGTACAGACTTCTTCCCAGACTTACAATTTTATGATGGCATCACACACTACCAGGACACCCTGTTGGGGATCGGCCTCTCAGGGCAGAGAGTGAGAGAAACTGTGAGAAAAACAGCAGACGTAACACTTCAATTTTCACTCCTGCGCAGGACTGATCTAACCAGGGCATCACTGAGTATGGGCAAAATGTTTCCTGGCCTCACAGCAGTTTTCAAAAATGCCTTCGAAGTCTCTGCTCTCTTTTCCCCTCCTCGTACCCCTGTGTTTAGAACAAAGCCCCATTTTCAACACTGACTTATAATGACATCTTTACAGGTCATTAGGTGTGACACAGACACAGAAAAGTACCTGACAAGCATTTTAAAAAGTACTTGAGCCTTTAAGTCTCACTGCTGCATTCAACTGTTTTACTGCTATTAATAGCAAAAACCCTGACAAAAGGTTTTGCACCAGTTTATCATGCTAAATGGCTACTGACAAGTATTGGCCACACTACAAAAGATACCAGGATCTGATATAAATAAATGAGCCAAAATTGGATGACTGGCCAAGGTTTCCTCAGAGCTCATTAGCTTTAAAGATTTGAGTTCTCTTTTGAACACTCCAGTACTCTCTCCTTAGGTTTAGGTAATTTAAATCACGAGAACAACTCTTTCACAGTGTGTGACTCTATGTCTTCCTTAGTTCACCACAGACATGAAGTAGTACAGAAATCAGAATCATCACATTTTAAATAACAAGAGGAATAAAATCCTTAATCCAGCTCTTTCAGGTCTCCAAAGTACAAAATTCACCATTTAGTTTGCAATTTAAGCAAAAATATTGCAAGTTTTTAATTTTCTCTCAGCAGGGGGTTTGCTTATTATAACTTCCATTCATTATTCTTATCCTTTCAACGTGTTTGCCAGAGCACATCTTACACTTTGAGAAGATGAGGCAAACCACACACTAAAACTGAGCTGTAGAGGGACTATCTGCATCTCGAAAACACACAGCAGATATTTCCACCTTATTCTCACATTAATGAGAAATCTAGTCATAAGAAGTATAATCTTAGATGAGCACAATCTAAATCAGCAGAGCATATTATACAACAGCATAGATTTAGACTAATTCATGAGAGAGGGGTAGGACACTCATACTGTCAGTGGATGTGGAAGGCAACTCTAAAATTCAGATCACATTTGCAGGAAATTCATTTCTGAGTTTCCTAAGATTGACCAGCCCTCCTCCCCGAACTACCAGAATTCACTATCCAGCATATCCATCACACCACAACATAGCTTCCTTTTAAACTAACTCAGTGGTTAGTTCCCTTCCTCTCTGGAAAGCACAGCTGGGAAAACAGGCTGGTGTTTAGGGATCAAGGGACACAGTGGCCAAGAGGGGGACTGAAAGCAACTTGTCTGTTCACCAAGATGGGCTCTATTACTGTGAACATTAGGGGACAGATTCTTTTGGGCGTTGTACTATATGTGGTCACAGAAAAGGCTGAAGGTTTGCCTGTCATGCAGATGTAGAGACAGGTTCTGAAAGAAGAGATTCACAAGCTGGACTGACCTGTAAATTCACCAGGCAAAGTTACCATGGGGCATAAACTCACCCACAGGCTGAATAAATCCTCATCTGTGATTACTGGGCTGCCTTTCCTCCACTCATCCTATTCTCCAACTCTCTGGACTAATGACCATTTGATTTCTAATGGGAAAGATAATTCTGTGCTGCTGCCTCCAAGCACGTTTTTCCTGCAGTGAATCTTTAGGGTTCAAAAGCCCTCCAGCGCTTTGTTGCTAGAGTACCCAACTGAGTGAAATACCGTCCTGCTAACCTGGAGAAGCCACACGCTCCAGGTGCCCCAGCTGCGGCTGCTTGGTGAGTGTGTACTGGAGTTGGGTCGGCTCACTGTCCTGGTCAGTGGCAGAGAGCTGGAGGGTTGTGATCGTCTTCGCCGAGTTCTCATCCAAGACCAGTCCTTTGTTAGCAATGATGGAGGGGGGAAATCTGTCCTCTGAATGGGTTAAATACAAAGCTGAACAGTGAGACAGTCACCCTCCTTTCCTTGGTGTTACTCACACCAGGTACTTGTGCTCAAGCAAAAGACAACATACACACAAACACCTCCCAGGCTGGTAATTCCAAAACAGATACTCTGGGCCTCAGCATTAATCGAGAGGATGGTAATATTATAAAGTCTTAAAGACAATCTAGACAGTATGAAGATATTTAGAGGATTTTTTTCTACCTTTTTCAGTGAGTTTGTCAGAAGCCAAAGAACTAATCATTACATCTCCCCGTGACCCAAACTTCAAAGGCCTTTGAATTAACAGTGAATAAAAACTGCGTCTCAAGCATTACACCTTAACTTGCAGTACATGTGGGATGGGAATCTATGAAGGCCTGAGCTCTGTAGCAAAGAAAATGTAAATTCAGCACTATCTTTTACCTAATACACTAATATAAAAAACCTGGTCCGTCAGTTTGTCGCCATCTGCATCGATCACATCAAAGGTGAAGGCAAAATTTCCGCCAGGATCCCCTTTCATGTGACTGTACACCACTTGCCCTGGAGAGAGGGACAGGAGAAAAGAGGTGGTTTACTACAGGCTGTGTCATTTAATTCTGAGTTTGGAACCAGGCTGGCACCATAAGCCAAGGGACTTGTGGCTTGACAGAGCTCCTGGATTTGGGTTTCACTACTTTTTCTCTTTATTCTTTTTATCCTGCTGAGAGAGACTTTTTAACACTTGCTTAACGAAGTGTTTCTGCTCTAACATACAACATTCTCATACTTCTTTCTCTCTCTCTTCCCTGCTTCACATCATCCTCCCCCTCTCATAAAGATCACAGAATCACAGAATATCTCAAGTTGGAAGGCACCCATAAGGCTCATCGAGACCAACTTCCTCCTCCTCGCAGGACTGCCTAAAACGGCCACGTATTACTTGCTGTGATTATCTAAAATCAAGCACTCTCACCTTTATTTATATGAGCCTGGGTGAAACTTTTGACAGGTCCTTTGACAGAGATCTGGACTGGATTATCAGTTTTGGTCAACTGCAGATGGCCCACGCTGGGATCCCTCTTCATGACAAATCTGATCGTTGTGGCATCTGAATAAAGAGCTGCTGCTTTCAAGTGCTGATCTGTGAGGAGTGCTGCAGAGCCTGGACCAGAGAAAGAAAGTCCACAAACAGCTTCAGCCAATCCAGCTAAGTGACTGGTTTAGACTGGCCCATACAGCAATATCAAGCAACACCATTCTCCTCCCTTTCCCCGTACCAGCTGGGAGCAGCAGGTCCCTGTTAACAGTCAATGTGGGCGGCTGCTTCTTCGGCAGCTCCATGGAGAACTCCAGCCTCCCCGTCTGCGTGTAGAGACCATCTGTGATGGAGAAGCCAAACTCATCTGTTTGTGCTGCTGCACCACTCTGAGTATAAACAATCAGCTCATCCAAAATGTCCTGGTAGGTGAAGGACGAGCCCATGGACAGCAGGTGTCCATGCTCTGGGGGCTCCGCAGCAGTCTGCCTCCTGCGGAGATGACCTAACAAACAATAGATGGATTAAAATTATGGGGAGAAGACAGCCTGCTGGGGAATTTTTCCATGACAGCTCTCAGTGGGATGCACAGAGGTCGCCATAGCCTCACTGGCAAAACTGAAGGAAGCACAGCCCTCACGGGTTTGACACTAGCCTTCGCTTGACACTCTGCCTTGCTTTATCACCGCAGATAGATGCTAGTTGCTCGGCTCTTTGGAACTGAACCCCACAACAAGGATCTTCCCAGGGAAATGCATGCAGTCTCCCTTTCTCCTCCCCCATAAGTAGTGAGGGACAACTCTCTAAGAATAGGTCTGTTCTGAAGCACAATCCCTCTGTGGCTGCTGGCCCAAATACAGACTAAATCGGCTTTACACAAATAAGTCAGGCTCATCTCTTGCATCAGGGACTATTACACACACAGAGATACAAAGACACACAGACACTGATGCACAAAGACATACTCTCTTTCTCTCACACACGTCCAGCTTGTCAGGACTTACCGTGTTCAGGACTTTTGGTAACCATGATGACAAGCTCATTGTTCTGGGTGTCCAAGTCCTGCAGGTTGAGGGAGGCATTGGTAACGACCACGCCTGAGCCCTCATGAAGTCTGACAGGCTCCAGCACCATCTTTGGGGGCTCATCGTTCCGTCGCTGCACAGGTCCCAAAGGCACACAGTCAAAAAAGGGAAATGGCCAGGGGGAAAAGACCACTGCCCAACTGAATGAAACGCAAGCTCCCAAATGACAGTACTGGTGCTGATATCCATTAATGGGCTACACTAGTCTCTCCAAATCTATGCAGCATCATGGGTGCTTCTAAGAGGGAGGAGAAAGCTGAGAAAAAAGCTCTGGGGAAGACGTTGCAATGCACAACTGTCCTTCTGGCGTCACAGGGGAATTATGTGCCTGTACTAGTGGAAGGAAAAAACCCTCCCTTTAATCCCCTTCCCATGTATTACAAAGCGAGCGGAGTTTTCACTTTAAAAGTCATGTGTCTATGTGAAAGGAGAGGGCTCTGGCAGCCGGTGAGCACAGGCATACCTGAATTGTGATGTTCACGCTCTGCACCTCAGACTGGCTGAAGCCATCCTTCACATAAAAGCTGAAAACATCACTTGTTGGCTCGATGCTTTCATGGACACTCTGGAAGTAGTAAATACTGTTCTCTAGAACATCTTGAAGGGAAAAGGATGCATCTACAGTCATGGCAGACTCACTCTGCGGGCCAAAATTCTCACCTGCAAACCAGAATGCCATTAGTGAAAGGATATTCAATTCACTGATAAACTACAAATGAGAGTAGCAGCATTAGGAGAAGAATGGCACATTGCGAAGAGTGCAGAAGGATGTCCATTCCTTCAACATGGCTTTCACACATCTTATGACCTTTGTAGAAAGCAACATCTGCTGCATTAGAGCAGGCATTAGGGAAGCTGCAAATTTATGCATAGTACAAGCAAGCCCATGTCCCAGAATCACTTAGGCTTTCTTCAGAGATGAGTCAATGGCTAAGGTGCCTTCTGGCCTCAAAACAATCTCTACATCAAACTTCACCTTGCAAAACTAAGTCTCACACCCAAGAAAATCATCCAGCCATTGCCTGTTCCAGGAGAGAGGCTCACCATTACCAAAATGGCACAAACTGGAGCTCACTCATAGAACACAATTAGGAGGGATGATATGTAATGGCAACCTGTGCTCTCCAGAAGAAAGGCAATCACTGTTATAACAAGCCACTACACTGGCCAACGATATTTCACAAAGGCAAGCTATGATTTAAGCAAAGTAGCATGTGCCACTCCTGTTATGACCAAACACAGGATTAAGCAGACAAGTCTTTGTGGATTAACATCTTTGGACAATATGGTGTAAATCCTACCTTTTCTTGACAATACAATGAGATAAGAGAACATTACCAGCCATGCTCTGCCACAGCTCTCACAGTGTTAAAGCTTGCTGAGACATTTAGAGGAATTTAGCAAAATGTGTTCTGTGTAACAAGGACAGCCAAAATAAAGTATGATGAAAACACAACACATAGGCTTGAAAAGCCTTTTAATGCCCCAGTCTCACATCATAGACCAGTCTACAACAAACGAGAATTAGGACAAAATGCTCCCCAGAGACAGTTTATCTCCTAACGCTGACCTTATGAGCTCTTTATGATCAACTGATACCAACCAGCACTGCACTGAGGAACTGTGGTGAGAGAGATTAGAATGTGCTTCAGCATGGCAATTCCTAAATTCCCTCTCATCATCCAGAAGGAAGAACAGACAGCCAAGCAGTTTACCTGTCTTCGTGTTTTCAATGTAGCCATACATAGGCAGAGTGATAACTTTGACCCTCAGGTCTTCCTTAACAGCAGTATCATAATCAGCAGCTAAGTGGTGATGAGCCAGCAGTGGGACCCTGCCCCCCTCATCCACCTGGAAAGCAAAAGCATATCACAAAACTACCGCCAATGCACACAACACACAGCAACACACAAACTGCTACTGAACGAATCTGCCTTTATGGAAAAGGCTTGCCCAGTCTCTGAGGTCCTGTCTCATCCTCCCCTAGATCTTTTAAACATGAAATCAGCTGGGAGGTGAACTGGGATGGGAAGAACAAAGCCTGCCTGTCCCCCAAAATAAGACTATGAGTGCTTTTATCAGGGCAAGAAGAGAACTGGCAGGGTCATGCTGACCTCTTGGAAGGCAAGCTCTGCATTTCTTATTGAGGACAGCCTTTTGAAGGCAAGGGAGGAGGAATGCAAAGCTGCAAAGGAGGGACACGACTTCAAAAGGCTTTCATAAGGAGTCTGAAATTCTGTGTATTAGTCCAAAGCACCAGATGTTTTCAGACTTGTCTTCTGCTCATCTTTTACACACAAGCCGATGAAATAAGGGACAAAATATTAAACAGGGTAAGTTAGCCTTGTTCCACTGGTATCAACAGGACACCCTAGGGAGAACCCAGCTTGTGACTAGAACAGATATAATCAGATCACATTCAGGGATGCAGCTGTACTGTCAGCCTCCTCTGGTCTCCAAGCAATTTGTTAACCCTTTGCACCCACAGGACTGCAAGTGCAACACCATGTTTCTTCAGTGATTTCCCCTCAGTCCAGGAAAACCGTTCAGTTCCTCACATCCAAGACATTCTTGTCACTGTTTCTGGTATCCTGTGTAGCCACTTACAGTGATATGGTCAGCAAAAGCAATGAGCGATGGCATTGTCTGGGCAGACGTGATAGTGATGGTGAACATTTGTCTGTCAAGTCGGTTGTTATCAGCATCAAAAACAGCGAAATGGAAGATGTCCATAACGGGCTGATTGCTGGTCTCAAACATGGTGGAGTAGCTGTGAAAGTCAGAACACAATCTGCGTCAGGGAGTCTCACTGACAGTCAGGCAAATACACCTCATCCCTGCATTTAGGGGTGAATGCAAACCTCTTGAAAGAGAGGTGGTGTTTCAGTTCCCAACTCTCCTTCATGTTCATTCCCTGATTTTTTCGAAAGCACTGGTTTTTACATGTTGCCTACCTAAAATATCACTATGACATTGCAGACACAGAAAAAATTCCCATAATTTGAAGCTACACCAACTACTGGCATTTCAGACATGCATAAACACCTAATTCTGCACACCAGAAATGCTCTCATTCATAATCTCATAGGATACAAGAGCCAAGAAAGGAAAAATATCTTTGATACATTGTACTAACATAATACAGCCCTGAGATCCCTGTGAAAAACCCATTGAGCTTTTAACTGGCATGGCTTGAAGGAGAATAGCTCTTTGATACCTGATCCTCTGGCTGTTGATGTCTTCCATGGTGAAATTATAAACCTTGGAAAGCTCCTCATCATGAGAGCCCGACATCCGTAAGAGGGTGCCATATGCAGGCAGAGATATTAACTGGATTCTTATCTCCGAGTCAAGAGAATTGTTGTCCTAAACATGAAGAAACAAACCAAATAAAAACGAGACAAGATTAACTTTTGTTTCCCTCCACTAAAAATGGAAGAAGGAATAAAATGTTTTATAGGGAAATGTATCAAGCTAGCTGGGTCAGACCCACAGCTAATAAACATTAAATGAAGCTCTATTGATGAAAAAAGAGTCAATTGGGTTGACATTTTCAGAATATATCACAAAATGTATTTTCATTTTCTCTCAGCTCAGAGAGGTTTTCTTTGTGTCCTTGTATCACATCAATACAATCTCCCAGACATAAAACTGATGTTTTTGTTTCTGAATTCCTTTACACTCCTAGTGGACTGGACCATTTCTGTAATACGCTTTTCCCAACTCCAGACAAAGTGAGCCAAAATTTATGTGATAGCTGGCACAGGGAGCAACTGTTGCCCACCAGTGCTTTCGACAGATGCACAGAGGTAAGTTCAGTTCTTAATAAAACAAAGGCTAATGTAGAGCAATGCTGCAAAAGACAGATTCACATTCAACTAAAAGATTATTTTGGCTCTTTCTAACTACACTAAGTACAACTATCTCTGTGATATCACAACTCAGATGTCATCTTTCTTCTAAAAGTTTTTGTTGGTTGCTTGAAAGGTAAGACCCAGAGCAGAAATCATCATATCCTCAGCATATGGGCCAGGAATGAAATCCTCTTTCGCCTAACTGTTCCTTTATTCAGATTAAATCTGAACAGCTCCCTTGTCAGACTTCCTTCTTAAGAGTAGAACAGAATAGACCCCAGACTTGTACCCAGACTGACCCCTTGGCCTTCTTATCCTACCTCACCCCCTCCAGTTCCCTAATCATCTCTCTGCCACTACCTGAGGTCTCACCTCACCAGCCTCACATGTGCACTGCAATCTCTCCTCCCTCCTCCCTAAGGGGACCATATCTGCATACCTGAAATCCATCGCTAGTGCATTTGCTGCTAAATTATCTGCAAGGAACAAAATGCCTTTCTTCTGAATTTCACCAGCAGGAGAACTCTTGTACAACACGCAACCCCTGGGACCAACTCCAAGCCACCAAGGAGTGCAGCATCTTTGGTTACTTAAACCTCCCTCCTTAAAATATGTCCAGAAAAAGAACCAGACAATTTTGGAAGGGGGGTGAGGGGGCTGAAATTTTCAAGGGATTATCACTTAGCAAATCCATGTGCTTCATTAGCAAGTCCGTTTGACACAAAAATCTGGGATTAACTCAGTTCTCATGTTTAGCATGGCAGTTCACCTCTGTCACAGTCAAACAAGGAGAGCCATAAAACCCTGCTGGATGAAAGAGTCTGTTATCCCCTTTTGGCAGCAGTAGTCAGGACACAGTCAAAATTCGAGCTCTCTACCACACTGATGGCAGAGAGGTGTGTGTGGCGACAGGTCTGTGGGGGGACAGGGAAAGAGAGGCTGGCAGCATTCACTGTGTTTAGAAACAGATGAAAGCTTACAATATAAGCAAGGTGCAGTCGAGAGAGAGTCACAGAGCTTTTACTAGCCACGGTGATTGCCAGCAAGCAGCCCGGGGCCAGCTGTGGACCGTTGTTATCCAGCAGGGACACTTCCACCCTCAGCACTGTGGTCACTGTGGTGACACCATCGGTGACAGAGATTTCCATGCTGTCCTCTGCTGCTGCTGAACCATCATGCACATACTGTAGAGCATTTCGAGTGACGTCCTCGTAGGTGAAGGTGTCACCTTCCCAAAAAGAAAACGCACAAGTCAGAAAGACTTTGTTTAGAGCACCAATCCAATTCAAATGACCTAAGGCCCCAGTTTAGCAAAAGACTTAATCATGTACTAAACTGGCATTTAATACCATCCTTACAGGGATATGACTTATAAAGACATTTACTAAGGAGCTAGTATATATGCAGGGCAGAGGAAAAGCTGTAACCTTCACAATTTCACAGACACAGTGACTCTTCACGATTCTCAGGGAGTGCACAGATCCTCCTTTCTTCTCAGCTGCTTTGTAAGCTCTTGCCTGTCATAGCTAGACAAGGCTTCCCCCTCCAAGTCTTCTGCTTGCACTGCTCTCCTACAGATATTTGTTCATCTGATCACACACTGGAAACTGCTGCCACGAAAATCAACAGTAAAACTCCACAGGAGCTTTTGACTGCTGGATCACAACAGGTTTACATGGACTTCAGTAGAAATGTTCTCTACCTTACTTCACTAAATTACTTCAGACGTAACTTACCATGTAAAACAAAATATCCCTTTTGATTAGAAGCTGGTTACAGTTATCACAGTAGAGTGACTGTCAACTAGCCCACACATACTTGGTACAGGAAACACCCAGATACACCCATAGACTAAACAACAAATGGGAAAAGTCTTTCATGCACTCTCTCCTGCAGTCACTTCTGCTCAACTCACCTGTTCTCATGCGTTCCTGCACGCCTGTGCTGTACTTGAGCACAATACCATGATGGGGTGGTTTCACCAGCTCAAAGAAAAGACCTTCGGGAGCTGTATCTGTGTCACTCACGGCTAACTGGATCCCTGCACCAGGGAAAGAGAGCACAGCTTCAGCATCCTCAGACACCACACAGGGAATATCCCTTAGGTTTTGTGACATGCTTTTGTGAATGGAGTCAAAAAACTGTAATTCACTCAGTACGTGAAAAGTAAAATAATTCTACAGCTCTGGAGCTGCCCTACCCAGGAGCTTGCTGGTTTCATGGAAATAGCTAGTCCCCTGATGATGCTCAGATCAGAGGTTGTATCAGAAAACTTCTCGCTAGTATGGCTCACAAATGACAGTGCAAACCCTCAGCTTACGAGAGAGATGTGCACGTATTCATATAGCAGATGGGGATCTACAAAAACTTCACAGAACGTCCTGACACAAGTATAAAGTGGCTTATCCTAAATAACCCAGTATACCAGACTACACCACTAACCAACAGTTCAGCAACTGCAGAGCAGCCTAAGAGGGGAAAAAGTAGAGGAGCAGCCCTGAGGCCCTGATGCTGCTCTTGCCTGGCTCAGCCAGCGAACAAACCTGCCATATGCTGGAGGACTACTGCCATATCCCCAGGCACTTTTCTGAGGCACCACTGCAGTTTTCTCAGTGGTTGCTATTACATCTGCACAAAGGGACAGAGGTGAGATGAGACCAAAACTCTCCTCTGCTCCATCCATGTGGTCTCCTGGCAATAAGCACCGTGCCACGGGCTGAGCTCTGCACCCCATCCCTTGCACCCTACTCACCTATGGTGGCTTTGCCCCCCTGGCTGACCTCCAGGAACGGAGCTGTGATCTGGAAGACTGGAGGCTGCTGCTCCACAGAGAGCAAATGAATGACAAACACCATCTCCGGGGTTGTGTGTTCTCCATCAGACACTAGACACAGACAAAAACCACACCTGAGGGTAGGGATGTGTTTTCAGGGACTCACCCGGGAAATTCACGTTTCTGTACAAAATCACCACCCTGCATTGCTGACTTCTCTCCCACCTTGTCAAGCTACACCTTTGTCTATGGACATACACACACAATTCACACCTGCCAAGAGTATTTATCTTTGCCCCTAACTCTGCTCCTAGCAAGATAAACATAACTTCTAAAAGTCTGTGTGTGTGCATGTGTAAATACTGTCTTCTATATATCTATCAGGTGCGCTCATAAGTCAGAATATGGAATTCTCCTTGCCGGTGGATCACTTTGCATACCTGTGCTAGAAAGCACATAGAAAGGGAAAGATGTTTTAAATAAGCATGCAGCTTATCAGTAGCAATTTAACGTTTCCATGCCATATTGAAAAAAAAAAAACAAAACAACAACTTAAAACTGTGATGTCCTTGTTCACACTGGGGAAAACCAGGAATGGATCAGGCTTTTAGGACAGATTCCAGGCAGCTACTGGAAAAAGATGTCTCTACCAAGCTGCAGCTTAGCTTCTATAAAACGTTGTTGGGACACCGATGAATTAATATTCCCCAGGCACGTGCATTTCCAGAAATTCCTACTGAGCACCTGTAGGTGTGCTTGCAGCAGAAGAAAGGCCAAGGAGTAACAGGCAATGTGAAGGGCACAAGGCTAAAAACTGCTTTGACCAAATGGTTCGCATACCTGTGAATCGGAAGTTCACTGACTCCGGGAGACCTGACGGGACAAACACAAGCACAGAGTAATTGTGGTCAGGACAAGACAGCACATACTGATGTGGATTTGAACAACTTTTGGAGAAAGCAAGTGCTGACATTTGACCAGACTGGAGTCTTTGCTCACCAGGGAACGAAAGCACTCATTCCTTGCCTTCGCTCCAGGTAATGAGAGAGAACATGCTGCTCCCTCCTCCATACTGTGAAACTCCTCTTGATGTCAAGACAAGGGGCAATGGGCACAAATGGAAGCACAGGAAGTTCCGTCTGAACATGAGGAAGAACTTCTTCCCTCTGAGGGTGATGGAGCACTGGAACAGGCTGCCCAGGGAGGTTGTGGAGTCTCCTTCTCTGGAGATATTCAAGACCCGCCTGGAC
>Ga0065711_1047059_pt1 | contig 12545 bp, 6 predicted proteins | sample Hoacrofraction12_FD_59098 | JGI IMG/M metagenome (GOLD analysis project Ga0065711, IMG submission 59098) | Hoatzin crop microbial communities from Cojedes, Venezuela - Epithelial fraction 12 v2 (version 2) | ecosystem: Host-associated > Birds > Digestive system > Esophagus > Crop | place...
TTTTTTTTTTTTTTTTTTAAAGTCAAAGCTTGTCTAGTGCTATTGCTCTATAGAGCTTTTTATCCTGCAATATAACCTTGCAAGACAGACACACAAATATGAGGTAGGTCTATGGGGCTGTATATGATTATTCTTGTATAACCAAATTTCTTGGGCCGTGAAGTTTGGTGCCTTTTCTTCTTTAACCAGCAAAAATGAGGAGAGATTAGTTAGTGCAAAGAGAGAAGCACAGCAGAAATAATTAAAACAAAGTGTTTCATGGTGAATCAAAGCTTATACAAGGAAAGAGGGAAAAATTATAATACAGTAGTATAGCACTACCACAAAGCTGTGAAAACCAGATACAGGGAAACAATCATGATCCAGAAGACTCGCTTCCACCTCAGGGACGTGTGTTTGAGGCAGCTCCTTAAAGGAGTGCTGCTGTCAACTACAGAAGCTGTGACTTGGCTATATGTCTTTTGTCATCACTTTTTGCATAGTGTTCTGATTTTTCTCTTTCCAGCTGACAAGAAAAACTATTCAAAGCTAACCACAATTTTCTTGCAGTGTGGAGGGGAGTTCCTCAATGGTTATGCTTTTGAGCATGTACAAACGACATCTCAATGGTTCTTAAGAGTGCAGCCCTCACCTTACTTTAAATCGCAGAGTCAGAGAATGTTAAAAGGACTACTCTATGGCCACAAGTTCATTATGAAAACACAACTGTATTTCTATTATAATCAGAAGGCCCTGAAAGACATTATTTCTTCTGAACTCTGCACTCATTTGCTACTATTAAAATGCAAACATAGGTAGTTTCACATGCTTTATTTTTGTACCCACCAAAGTACTCTCTGGCTGGTTTACTGTCCTCCCACAGGCTTCCCAACATATCTTCACTTGCGTCAAAGCTCTATATCATCAGGATTCACAATTGCTCCTTCACAGCAAGACCTACCACCTCTTTTCACACTGTGGAAATGGACTGTACTTGTCAGGCTACCTGGATAGATGGGTTTTGTATACTCAAATGCCTTGTGGGGGGGGAAAAAGAAGACTCGCTCTACCTGCCTTGTGTCTACAGTGCAATGAACAATAGATTTCACTGATAAATGCAAAGAAGATGAATAAGAAGGAGAGAAGAAAAGATGCCAGTAGTATACAGTCTCTGTCCTGGTTTTGGTTGGGATAGAGCTAATTTTCCTCTCAGTAGCTGCTGTGTTATGGATTTAGTACAAGAAGAATGTTGATAACACGTTTTTAGTTGTTGCTATGAAATCAAGGACTTCTTCCAGTCTCCCAAATTCAGCTAATGATCAGGTGTGCAGGAGCTGGGAGGGAGCATAGCCAGACAGCCAAGCTGGCCAGTGGAAACATTCCATACCACAGACATCATGCTTGGTTTATGAACAGGGTTGGCTGGGGGGCGAGAATCTCTCTGCTCTTCTTTTTTTCCCCATGACTTTGAATCTTCTCTTGTCTGGGAGTCTGACCTTATCTGAGAGTTCAGTCTTTTTTAGGAGTTTTGCAGAATTCGCAAAAATCTGCGAGTTCAGGGTTCTGCAATCACTGCTCAGGAACTGGCTGCAGATCAGTCATCGGGTGTTGAGAAAACTTGTATTGTATATAGTTTGTTTTGCACATTCATTATTATCATTATAATTAGTAGTAACAGTATTAGTATTTCCTTTATTGCCTTATTAAACTGTCTTTAACTCAACCCACAAGCTTTCCCTTTTGTCCATTTCTCCTCCCCATCGCACTGGGGGGCAAAGGGAGGGGTAAGCAAGCAGCTGTCGGGTCCTAGTTGCCAGCTGCCAGGTGAAACCACAACAGTCTAGAAAAGCAATCATGGAGATAACCACATACTTCAGACTACTACTTTTTCAAAATTTCTGTAAGTCACCTAATTTTTTCCAAATATCAGAAAACGTTCCAGGAAAGATTTATACACCCATTGCCAGACAGCCTTAAAATATATGAAGGTATACACACATGAGTAGAGAGATATATGTACACATAACTTTCCCCACAAATTTGCCATCATTTTATCCTTTGCTTATCATAGCTACTTTTACAGAAAATATCATCTAAATTTGTTGTTTAGAGATTGCGTAATGTAAAAATAAGAAAAAAAGGCCAAACTGAAAAGCATGCATGAAACACACTTCATATCTCTAACCCTTTGACTATCTCACAAAACTTCAAGGACAGTACTCAGTGTTGTAGGAGAATTTCAGAAAAGCTGAGAATCCCTGTGCTTAGTCTGCTTATGGAACTCAAGCAAAATACCGTCACAAGGCCCAAAACCATACGCAAACGCTATGCAACATAGTCCAAACTCCTGCTGAGATAACCAAACAACAGCCTTAGACACAGCTAACACAACCAGTACCACTCTGCCAATTTGGTTAATAAATGACATTCACTCTATGCTGCTTCTCCTTTATGTCTTCAGATTATCAAGGCTACAATAATCATCAGTCAGATTCTTCAAAGCCTAATGACAGAAATTATTCAGATTCTCACACTGGCACGTGTTAGTTCGAGACAGAATGAATCAGTAACTTAATCCTTTACCTTGACCTAAGGCTTTAGAACATATATGACCACAAGATAGTGCTTGCAGAACTGGTTCAGAATAGATAGGTCTCATCAGCTTGTTTTAGCTGTTACGTTACTGCTGTATGACAATAATTCTCTGGATATTACTTTTCTGGAAATGGCAATGTTGAGCTGCACTGCTACATTTGTCTTTCTCCCATCTAACACTGATGGCCAGCAAGATCTAAACCTCTGATAAGAGTTGTCAGAAGTGGGGTTGGAAACATTCACCAACAATTACAAGTGTCGCTTAGAGTAGCCTTTTGCCTTTGAGAAGAGCAACCACACCTTTGAGAGAACTGAGTGAATAGTGCTGTATTTTGAGATGCTCCTACTGCATAAAATTGGGTTTAAAACTGCTTTCAAAGGAAAGGACAGGGTCTAAAGTTAAAAGGTAATATGAGAAGAGTAAAAGTCATAAGAAGAAACTAGAGAGAATGTAGTGAACTAGAAAAAGAAATCAGAAGATAAATTAGAAATCTAACAGCTAAAGTAGAAAAGAATCTAAAGCGGAAGGAATAAAGGAATACAGCAAAGGAAAGCAGACAAAGAGATGGGCAATTTAGAGTTCGTAAAATATTCAGAAAAGTTCATTTTTATCATCAGTAAATTATGAGAAAAGGTATATGAGCCAAAATGTACAAATGAAGGTAAATACATATGCAAAGTACTGACTGTCTAGTAAAACACATATTGTGTTACATAGCAAAAGCTAAGAGGTATATAGCTCTTGCTCACCAAACACATGAACTGCCCACCTGTACGTTACACCAATACATTATATTTTGATCTGCTGCACCCCAGGTAGAAACCTATTACAAACAAAGAAATGATTCTGTTTGAATATTTTATCTGTGAAATATGAGCCTTTGGGGGGCTTTCCATAACATTCACTTTCAAATCTTAATTTCAAATTTATTCTGGCTTTGATTGAAGTTCAGTGCCAGAGCACTTGCAAAACTATCACACATCAGCAACACCAAGGCTTCTGCCTATCAAAATCTCTGAGGGGGGAAGAACATTTATTTAATGTAATAAACCACAGCCTCCCCACCACGCTGTCTCATACTTCCTTCTTTATGTGCAAGTGAAACAGGTTGAGGCAGAGGATTATAAGGCCTGCTTTATCAGGAACATTCATTCTGATTCCCTTTCTCAAAATTCTTACTGTAATAAGTTATCTCAGAGAGATTCTGTTGGGTTTTTTTTTCTTCCTTTGCAGAGATGTATATGGTGCACAGCTACAGCACTTATATCTGTACTTCAGCATTTGCCTGCTCTCTTTCTGTCTCCATGATGTGTGTGCCTCCACTGCTGAGGACACTGATGATCCCCACAGTGATGGCCAAGTACTAATTTCCAGAGCAGGAACAGTTACAGTGATAAGCAAGACCTGGAGCTTCTCGAGCACTTTTCTCTTTTACATGGCTCTGGCCTTCACCTTTCCAGGCACAAACAGCCTGGCTCCGTCTTCTTTACAGCGTGCCTTCAGATATTTGCACACATTTATGAGATTCCCCCAAGCCTTCTCTACTCCAGGCTGAACTGTCACAGCTCTCTCAGCCTTTCCCCACAGGACAGGAGCTCCAGTCCCATCGCCATCTTCATCACCCTTTGCTGCCACTCTCTCCAGTAGCTGCATATCTCTCTTACGCTGGGGAGCCCAGAACTGGGCTCAGCACTCCAGATGTGGCCTAACCTGTGCTGAGTAGAGGGAAAGGATCCCCTCCCTTGCCCTGCTGACAGCACTCCTCCCAGTTCAGCCCAGGCTGCCCTTACCCCCATGCCACAGGACCACAGCCCTGGTTCCTGTTCAGCTGGGTCCATCAGCACCCCCCATACCTTTTCTGCCTCCCCGCTGCTCAGCCTCCAGCACATACTGAAATGGAAAGCAACGCTTCTCAGGATTTGCCTGGGGGTTATTATTTCTGTTTAAAATTCAAGTCAATTTTCAGAGTGCTGAGTATTAGATCTGACAGGAAAGGTTTAATATTTTCAAAGCTTTTCCATGGAAACTCAATTTTCCACATAAAACCAAGACCTTTTATAGAGTTTCACAGTTAGAGAAGCATATGCACTCTAGAAGAGTTAATAAGAACAGGCAGTGTTATTTAGGATCCGGGTTCAAGTCTCTGCAGTCCTTCCCACAGACTTTTGACCTTTTGGATTTCTTACTGTCCAGGTGAAAGCCTTGACCACAGGAGTCCTGATAGTTCTGCCTGATCTTTTCCTGTGACACAATCACGCACTTTCTCACCAACTACAGCAAATGCAAGGCACCCACTCAAAGGTTTGTAAAACTCAATGCATTCTTACAGAAGCTCTCCTAACCCACTGTAGTCAGCGTCACCTAAGATCCTGTCTGGTAGATAAACAACGTTTTATTATTTACCATAACCATACAGTATAAATGACCTAATGAAGGGAAAAGAATCCCCAATTGCAAATTACATTAAAACACGATAAAATCTCCTATCAAAGTCATTATCTGAACCATCGATGCAGTCAAGTGCAAGATGCATCAGATCTATAAAAGGGACTTGTTTATCCAGCAGGATTTCAAGTCTTTAAGAAAACAGCATCAATAGGAAGAGTCTTACAACTTAAATCCCAGCACAGAAGAATCTCAGATCCCAAGTAAACATTTTGCCAACAATTAGTTAAACTAAAGAGGCAGGAATACTTCATGCATGGAATGCTAACCATTTTTCTGCCTCTTAATAGTGCAGAAAAGTTTTCGAAGAGTGTTTTTATTGCACTAAATTCAATGAAGTAATTTAATAGTTTAGACAGGCCCCATAAACGTAACCCTCATGAATGTACAGTTCCTATTCTCTCCTTTGCCATTCAACGCACTGCTAGATTTCACTGGAGAGTTTTATAAAACAGAGATGCACAGAGGAGAATATACTCAGCTTAGAGATAAAATCTTGTCAAAAGCAACAGCATTTCCTGTCCATTGTTCCCCCTTATTTATCAAGCTTGTTTACTCTCATTTTCTCAAAATGGAAATTCAGTCACTGCAAACATAGTCCTAAAGTCTACAGTTTGGCCAGACGTGGAAATGTGTCTTGTCAATATACTAAACATGTGTGTGCACAATGCGTCAAGAAACTTCAGCCAAGCCACCAGCCTTTATATTTCTTTACTCGTTCTTCCTCTGTAAAAAATGTGCTGTAGAAAATTGAAGTGTAAATAAGGTCGTGCAACTACCAACAGCTGCAGTGATTTACAATAAATAGCAAAAATGAGAGGTTCTGTCCATATTTGCATCCATCAGACTTAACCATATAAGAAGAAATCCATTGTGCTCCTAACACATCAGGTATAATCACAGGGAGGTCTGCTTACAGTTTCTTGCATCATAAAATCATTAAAAAAAAAAAAACTCAGAAAAGTACCTGGGTTTGGGAGTTTGATTAAAATATAATGAAAAGCATCTTTTTAAATACCCTTTTATTTTTCAGTTAGGATCCTGTACTTCTGCACTAAAGATGAGTGAATTTTCCAGAAGTCTGTGTTGCTTTTCAAGTAATTGCTTATTTGCCAGTACCAGATGCAGCGAAAATATTGCATACATCTTGAAACAAATCAAGGAAGTCTCTCCATTGACTTCAGTTAACCTCAGCTTAAAATTTCAATAATGTTGGATGCAATTCTGTGTAGAGCACAGAATTCTCTGCCTGTCTTGAAGCCCTGAAGATGAGCATTTCGACATCAGTTTTGCATGTTTTTCCAACTCAGGACTGCTGAGGCAAGCTAATATACTCACTTGGAAATGTTCAGAACCATTTTCAGCTTCAGATAGAAATAGCTTGGTCTCATTTTTTTCAGGTTAAAAATAATTGAAAGGTATTTACACAAGTGGCTGCCTTTGCTTAGAGGAACACAAATGGGAAATCATCTGCGCAACAAATTAAGAGGGGTCAATGTTAGCAGAGTTACTTGGAGGCCTGTGATGTGGCCAGGTTGCAGGCAAGGCTGTAAGTCAGGAAAGTCTACAGAGCACCTACCCCTTATAACAGAGTTGTTTCCCGTAGATGTGGTATCTCACTCTTACAAGTTATAACTTCACCCACACATTTTCCAAAGTGAGTAAAACCAAGTATTTTATTGATGTAATGCATGAGATACTAGTCCGAGAAATCCAATACACTATTGAAAGATGACTATTATTGAAGATCCCAGCAGTTCAGCTAGACACATTTCAGAAATGAATCTTGAAACTGCTCATCCCCTGCCTCTTTATTCTTTAAGTGCCCATTGATTGAGACTATGATGTGCATCCTCAAGCACAAAGGGTTAATTACTGCATACCACTATTACTTAAAATAATTCCAGTAAAAAAGGCAGCTATAATAGCCTATTGTGTACTTACTTTGAAGAAGTCTGAGCACATTTTCTTTAGAAATCATTGCAATTTTTATGTTCCTGGCAAACAAAGAAATAATTACCCTTGAAGTCATTGGAATCAACAATGTGCACACTATGAAAAAAACAACTGGAAAGAAAAGTATCCATTTCAGCCTACTTAGACTACAACAATTCCCCAAATTTAAAGGACAGTCAACTCTAGCAACAAAACTTGACAATCGCTTTTCTCGCTTCCTCTCTTTCTTTCATTTTATTCATTCTTTGGTAACATATAGCTAAAATCTCTGTGAAAAAGCAAGGCCTTATAAGCACATACAGGCATTTTAAAAGCTGTCTCTCTGTATATTCTATGAGTCAGAGACAGGTAAAGGAAAACACAAAAGGAAGCTAGAAAAACAGAGAAAATGGAGGAAAAATTAATGAGTGAAATCTTCTGAAACAAGCCTCTCCACAGCACTTTCTACAAAACTGTTCATTGCCGGACAGCTTGGAAAGCATTCCTGCTTGTTCACAGGAAAAAGGAACTCCCTTAAATGTGGGATTCATTCTAAGGAAATTCACAAATCCCACTGAGCAGTTCAGAGAAGACAGGGACAGGCTGTCTCTGTGTCCCTGTGCTAAAACAAATGTTTGCACAGCCTGGAAAGCAATGGTAATAGTAATGGTAATAAATAATAATCCTTCCCAGGCTTTCTTGGTTTTATTCTCTTGCTCTGCAAACTTCAAAATGCTGGAGAAAACAAATGTTTAGCTCTTCATTAAAATTCATTCAGTGATTCCTCCATCCAATCACAAAATATAAACTGAGGAGACAGAGAATACAGATGTCTCCCACAGAAATGCCAACAGCAGAAAGCTATGAGCTCAGCAGACAACTTGGTATATACTACCAAAATTTAGTGGAAAACCCAGCTTTTTGTACCGCTGCAAATCTTCTATTCAGCCAATGCTCCTCTGCAATGACTATTTTCCCCAGTTTTACCTCAGGTGACTTTCTTCACTGAGGATGAAGAGCAACCATTCTGCCACATTAGCAAAAAGTGCCCTGCTTAATAATGATACGCAGTAAGAAATTGCTCCTTGGTCCCAACAGGATCAGATGCCAGTGAGGGCCAGTTGCGCTTTGCTTATATACGAGGTCAATTGTCAAGCAGACTGTTAGCTTTGAAGTCACTGGTGAGTTCAAATCCAACACATATACAAGGCTTTTTATACAAAGGAGAAACGGGCTTGAAGAAGTGAACATCAGTAAGAATAGAAATAATTTCTTTTCTTGGGGGAAGCAATTGTGTACCAATGATCTCCCTTGTACAATTTAGCTTCTTTTTTTTTTTCTTAGCATGCTAATATAAAAGAATGGACAACCTAAGAAAATGGTTAGCAGAGGGAATGAGAAATAATACAGCTTGCTGTATTTCAGATTAGCTATGCTTTCACAAAAAGACTGCTCCAGCATGCTGAACAAAACACCATTCCCTTGTGGGTTAGATAGGAGAAATTACCTTTTCAGGTTTTAATTTTAAACTTAAATTTATGAAACACTAATCCATGCTCCATTAAAGATAACATTTTCCAGTACAGTCAGCAAAGCAGGAACGCTTGCGAGCTTTCAGAAGCGTTTTTTTAGAGAAAAATCATTGGAGTCAGCCATTTCCATTGTTAACAGTTCTCCATCTGGCAACACTCCAACAAGGAACTGGCATAAGAATTTGTGCAATCTGTTCTCCTTAAATCAGCCAGAGATTTTGCTTTTCTTATTTCTCAGTATACAGGGACTTATTGCAAGGGGATGGGACAAAATAGAAGTCAGAGCACTTTGCTTCTCTTCCTTTTTTTTTTTTTTTTAATATACGTCAAAATATAACCATAGATCAGATCAAAGACCTTCTATGTCCAGTAGCCCAACCCTACCTGTCTGATAGTGGAGTATGTCACAGAAAAATGGCTACATGGGCAAAACAAATGAAGTGTTATTTCCCCAAAATACTCTTTTAGTCTCCAGCAAATTGCCGTTCAGAAATTTCTGGAGCCAGAAACATTGTCTTGATATTTACAAGTCCTCCGTGGATTTTTCCCATTGCTTTTCTGAACTCATGTAAACTTTCAGCATTCAGAACATTCTGCATGTTGTGTGATCAACTACTGCTTTTTTATCAGTGCTGAACTGACCACCTGCTGATTTCATTTGTTATCCCTTAATTCTTGTACTGGAGAAGAAAAAAGGGAACAAACTGTTCCCTGTTTCTGCCTCTCCATTATGTTCTTTCTTAGCCATCTCTTTTCTAACCTGAAGAATCTTTCACTGTATCATTGATTGTGCAGAAGTTTCAGGACCTTGTTAACATCCTCCTATGTATCTTCTCTAGTTATACCTAGAAGCCTATTTCAATGTTGAGGAGAGAGAACCAGGAATAGGCACTGTATTCTGGGTGTTTTTGATTTGCTCTATTTCATCCTAACATACCTAGCATATTATGTGCTTTTTAGGATAATACTGAGAAATAAGCTAATATTTTCATCACATCATCCATCAGGATGCTAAAATTTGATTCGTAATTGGAAACCGTTCTCAAGCCATCATTTTATACGTACAGATAGGATAATTTTTCTCTGTCATGCATCACTTTATTTATCCGCATAGTTTCATCTGCCATTTCTTTTGCTCAATGACTTCAGCTCATAAGTCAACTGTCTATTCGCTCAATTTTCAACATTATTTTGATCATGATCATTTTCAAGATTATATGTTGATCAGCACCGACTCAAATACAAACTTCTCTCTAATGACACCAATACCTCTCCACTTCAAAAACTGATCATCTATTTCTATGTTCTTTCCACTTTTTAACCAATTATTTATTTGTGCAAGGACAATATGTAACTTTTAGCAACTCAGTGGGCGTCTTCATTCTCTGAAGCCCCTTTAGTGAAGTTTAACTGTCAAGCACTTTTTCAATATTAAGGTAATCTGCATCATTGGTAATGCCCTTATCCACTTGTTTTTTGGCTACTCAAAATAAATCTGACAAATTTGTGAGGCATAACTTTCCTTCACAGAAATTATGCTAACTCTTCCTCCTTTTGTACCCATTTCTGTAGTGGTCTCCTTCAGAGCCTTGTCAGTTCTTCTGTTGGTCAGAGGGTCAGTCAATGGCTGGTGTGCATGGATACACCTTCAGATTTCTCATGAGGCCCCAACTAAAGAGCCACAAAACTAGGAAAGAGAAAGCCCTGCAAGCACTTAAAGGGAAAAAAACCAAACAGCAATTACACAGTTTTCAAAATCAGATACAGGGAAGGAAAAAAAAAGGGTAAATCAATAATGTTGTCTCTTTCAGCTGTAGCTTAAATCGAGCTACACTTTTGTGTACTACACATTCATTAGTCATGACAAGTCTTTGATCTTGACTAATAGACAAAGGCGTAGAATAGCAGAGTATCTAAAGGATCCAGTTGGCTTCCCTGTAGCAGTGATGACATTTGTCCCTCTATTACCATAGAAACTGAGTCAACAATACTAGTGCTTGCAGATAATATCTCACCCAAATACCCTGTATGCTATCAAGAATCAATATTTGCAAAATATATGACAATGACCATCATGCGGGACAATTTCATGGGAACAATAGGCTGGAGAAATTTACTCTTCCAAGATTGATACTTTAACAAGCACAGTCAAAATTACGTCTTTATCTGCAAATGCATATTTCTCAAACACATCTAGAAATTATCTCTGTATTTTTATGACATGATTAAGTAGCCTTAGTTTGCTAGTACTTGCTCACACATCTTTGATGAACGGCTGTTCAAAGAATATTTAGAGCGGCTATTCTTCTCCTAACTATTGTAGTGGCACAGAAGTGGAACTGCATAAGTAGTTAATTTTATTTATTTTGCCATTAGATTTAAATTATTTAACTGGTTAAGGATGATGACCTTATTACCTCCCCCAGTTACAGATCACATAAAAGAGGAAAAAGTATCTACTTCAAGATGCAACAGAGAATGCGCAGAACAGGTTGAGTTTCCATTTAATTACTGCTTAGATTTTTAACTCAATACATAGCTCAAAATATTCATGCCTGTATATCAAAATTCAGAGAATTAGACAGTCCCACACAAGATATATGTTTTTTTGATTTTTTTTCTGAGGTACAGTAACAGTCAGATAAGGAATTCTTTGCAAAATTGATTGCTCTTCTTTCACCCAAATACCAGAGAAAACATCTGAAGTCCCAATAAAGTTTTCCAATTTCCTTTAAATGTGGTGTCTCTCACTTTTTCTCCACTTCTGAATAATTCCCTCGATATTTAAAATGCATCAAGTCTTTTTAATAGCACTAACTGAAAGTTTCATATAAACTGTTGCAGAAGAGTCTTTGTAAAATAGGTGCTGGAAAGCAAGTGAGCCACTGATAATGGCCTTATCTCAATGGCTTGGAGTTCTGCATACCTTACCAGGTTACTCAAATCACCCCATCTCACAGTTCAGGCTGCTGGACCGATATAGCTGCAAGGCACTTATCTTCCCTGTACCAGAAAAGGAATCGTAGCCCTTGGCAACAGCACAGCACAAGCATTTGCTAAACAAACATATGTCTGAGCTACAGTCATTAGTAAAAGTGTGTCTCTAGCTTCGCTTAACTGGCCTTGGGAGTGAGTCGAGAAAAACTGAATTAAAGTTCAGTTAATTATGTGTGAGAGCCTTGACAAAAGGATTAATGTGAAGTAACTATTCCACTCCAGAAGGTAATTCAGATTATTCCCTTTTGTGTCCTCCCCACATGAAGAAGCCATTTGTAAATCAACCACCCTACTCCCAACTCAGCTGGACTTTAAAGAATATGTGGTTTAGAAATACAAATAATTCCATCAAGTCCAATAACCCCACCCATGTGCTTAAAAGTGTTCACCTCTAAACAAACTAAATTAGGTCTTATGCTTATTTTGCATACTTCTCTCTTCCCCTTGGCAACAGGAACTTCTACAATAGTATTCAAAGAAACTAGAGTAAGGTAGATGTGTATTTAAGTGTTCCACTCTAGGGAACGCTATTCACATCTTATTACCTTATTACTTATCACATATTATTACCAGCATACTCAAAAACCTGTCCTTCTAAGACAAATGCTCTAGTCAAAACAGAAATTATGGTTTCATGCATAGATTACTAGGAGATATCCTTTGGTCCACGTTGTGAGGCAGTCTGATCAGGCCCTTGCGGCCATCCCTTCCAGCCAGAAATCTCCAGGACATTGCTGGAACACAGTTATTATTTTAGTCATGAATTTCAATTTAAATAATGAGTCAAACTTATGGCAGCTGCTGTCCAGTAAGGATATAGCTTTCCTTAAACTCCTAAGTTATTAAAATCTGTTAGAAACCAGAGGAAGCAAGCATGTGCATTAAATTAGCAGTACCAAAATGAGGAAGAACTTCTTCCCTCTGAGGGTGACGGAGCACTGGAACAGGCTGCCCAGGGAGGTTGTGGAGTCTCCTACTCTGGAGATATTCAAGACCCGCCTGGACAAGGTCCTGTGCAGCCTGCTGTAGGTGACCCTGCTTCGGCAGGAGGGTTGGACTAG
>Ga0065711_1047061_pt1 | contig 12544 bp, 3 predicted proteins | sample Hoacrofraction12_FD_59098 | JGI IMG/M metagenome (GOLD analysis project Ga0065711, IMG submission 59098) | Hoatzin crop microbial communities from Cojedes, Venezuela - Epithelial fraction 12 v2 (version 2) | ecosystem: Host-associated > Birds > Digestive system > Esophagus > Crop | place...
TTTTTTTTTTTTTTTTCTGGCACTTGCCCCAAATGGACTGTTCTAGATGATGGAAAACATGCTCCAACTTCTGTAGCTGACAGACCTGCCTTGGGTTGTAAACACCTAAGATCCTTTTTTCAACACCAACCCATCATTTGAATTCACAGCTTTTAAGGAAACACCATGTGTTCCAACTGTCATATTTACCGAACACTAAAAAACCTATCAGGAAAAATAAATTTTATTCTCATACCGGAATGGGTTATATTCCTAATTGCAGAACTGGAAACAGTTAAAAAGGGAACTGTTCACTGCGTTACATCATGCTTAGCACTAAAGCGGCTCCAGTGTTTCAGTTAGCTTGAGGGCTTGCAGTGTGCTTGCTCCAATCAAAATACATACTCCCACTCATCTCTCCATAACTCACTGCTTTGTCACCTCTCCAGGAACACGAAGCTTTAGAATATGTACTTAATATCACCATTATAACTGAGCACTCTCTACCCTCCTCTCTCTTCTTTCAAACTGGGTTTCTCTCCTATCCCTTTTTTCTCAAAACTGGAATACAAGGTACGAAGGCAAAGCTTTATGTACCTCATCCCTCCAGGTTGCACCCAGCTTCTCATAGCAAATCTGGCATACAAGCTAAGTCCCCTTGCATACAGGTAGTCGTGGGAATCCTACCATTGCTATTTATCATTCAGCAACTCCCTGTCGACAAATACATACAAAATCTAGAATACTATGCCCATTTTGGGGATCCTGCTGCAACAAAGATTTACAGACTGGAGTGAGTCCAGTAGGGGATCACGGTTAGAAAGCTGAAGCACAGGACAGATAAGGAGAAGTAAGGGAGCTCCATCTGTCCAGCAGAGAAGAGTAAAGCAGTATCCTCCACTACCTAAAGAGAAGAAAAAGAGAGACTCTTCCCAGAGCCCAAGAACAAGAGAAGAAAAAACACAAGATGGAGGGTAAATTCCAGTGTGATATAAAAGGAAAAATATTTTCATCACGAGTGTAGTTAAGTACTAGGACAGGTCGCCAAGCAAGGCTGAGGAATTTCTATCCTTGGAGATCCCAAAACATGCCTGGACCAGGCCCTTAACTTCATCTCACTTTTGATAAAAGCCCTACTTTAAGCAGGAAGCTGGACCAGATGACCTCCAGATGTCCAACCTCAATTATTCTGCAATTCCATGTCACATCAACTGCTTTTAAATTAATCCCGTGTGCCTTAATATCTCATGTGAATATCATATTTTAAGACAAAAGTTTTCTTGACCAAATTTCTAAGTCCAAAACTTTAGAGGAAACCGAATATATTTTATTACAATAATCACTTTCACCACTTTGTAAAGAAAACAAAGTTTTTATTCTCGTTTTAATATTGGCTTCATAAAACCATATTTGAATAATTTACAACGTATCAACTCTACTACTGCTATTGCAGTTAGCTCTTCTCACTATGATAAGCGGACAGTAAAAAGTCTTGTTTTTCCTGAGATAAAGCAAGTTCAGAGATAGCATTTCTACTCAGATTTTACAATCTCTAACTCAGTTTCATGGCATAAATCGTGAACAGACTACTGAGTACATTGCTAAATTTCAGCTCTTTTTTACCTTTGCTGTTTTCATATCCTTCCTCATTATCACAGTATAGCAACAGAAACCCTATAACTACAATAACTATTATTAATTAACCTAGACTCCTTGAAAAAACATTTAGAATTACAGAGTCATTTGGGTTGGAAAAGAGCTTTAAGATCATCAAGTCCAACCGTAAACCTTACACTGCCAAGTCCACCACTAAACCATGTCCCTAAGCACCACCTCTACTCGTCTTTTAAATACCTCCGGGGATGGTGACTCCACCACTTCCCTGGGCAGCCCGTTCCAATGTTTGATTAGTCTCTCAGTGAAGAAATATGCATTTTAGTACTAATTACTCAATTACTAATAAGTGTGACTAATAATAGTCCCTACCTCCCCAAAAATTACTTTCTTCAGCACCCTAATAGTTGTATGCAGTAATTTGGTCCCAGTCATAAAGCAGGTTAGAAGCAGAGCTGGGACCAGAGCCGAGGCCTCATAAGTACACCACCTTTACCGCTAGACCATCCTGCCTTCACACATCTCAACCACTTTTTCCAGCAAGATACCATAATTCATTTGTATATACGGTTAAATAAATGAATAAATATCAACAATAGGCTTTAATAATTTGTGATTTTAAAGATTATGAATTTTGGAGTATTTGCTATAGACTAGCAAGTATATTTTTAATTGCAATGCTTAGGAGTTGAGCCAATAATTCTCTTCAGAGAAGGAGCAAGAACTAGTCTCACTTCTCTTCCTAAGCACTGTTATATACACTCTTTGCAAAGGGGGGGCACTATATACCAATGATAAACAAATGATTTTCCAATACACGGTCTATAAAATGTTTTGAAATATTCTGGATGAAACATTGCATTGAAATATAATGCCACACCATATGCTGTCATTTTAGAGGTAAAACTACACGCTGCTGCAGTATGCCTTTCACTCAAATTCATATAACTGAAAAGCAAGGGGAGAAAGCTAAAGGCAGGACGGCTCATTTTGACAAAGTACCCTGTAGCAACCGTATCAATTAAGTTTGCATAGATCTCCAAGTGTGAGGCAGTTAATGAAACACTGATCATTTTCCCCAACTCTAACTTAGACATGTTAATTAAAAATTAGAGGAAATCATCATCATATAAAATGAGTTCACTGAGAGAGGATATAAAAATACCTACCAGGCAGTTCTCTGTACACGAGACTTCTTTTCAACTCTAATTAAAATGGATATTTCTGCACATGCAAGTCTGCCCAATGAAACGCAAATAACAGTGTGAGTTTAACATTTAATGATTTCTCTGTTAAAGAGAAGACTTTCATTCAGGAATGCTATAATTTACTCTGAGTAAGATCCACTTAATCATCATGTTTACTGCCGCCTTCTTCTTCTCACATTTCCTTCTTCTAGCCAGCCACGGAACTGACAATTTAAGATTTAAATTCTGACCGCTTAAGCCCTTATCTATTGCGTTTCCCAGCCCCCATCTTTATTTCCCTCCTTGTACCACAGATGATCTAGCTGAAAATCTTCCCTAGCTGACAAGGCAAGCCGGTTCCACCAGCAAATAAAACACTGACGAGTCCAGCTTCACCCCACAGCGGAGGAATTCCCCCCCCCCCAGCAGCAGGGTGAGCGCAGTTCAGCTGCTCCAGTGAAAAGAAGGGGGAGTTACAGCAAGCTTTGCAGAGGGAGGGGGAAGAAGCCAGGCCAAAGGGAATAAAGAGAAGAGGGGAGTAGGTCTGGAGGCTCACATCCTGAACACAGAAAATTCAGATCAAGTTCCTCTGCTGGTAAATTTTCAGCCTCTCAAGGAAGCCTCTCCTTCACCTTAACTCCCCAGGGAGCAGAGTAAAGATACAGTAATTCTTTGTTTTCTTTACCTAGTGCTTGGCTTGCTAAAACTTCACGGTCTTTGAGACAAATGCTTTCTCTCATACATGTGTAAAGCATTTAGTGGGATGAAATTCTGACCTTGTCTGAGATCTTAAGGAAATACACAGTGGTTAGCAAAATTAAAGGATGCAACATCAGGCGCTTCATAGACTGGCAATGCTAGGATTACAACCCCTCTATCTTTGTCATCTCCATCTTGCTCCTGTCTGTCTCTTCCCAGGCAGCCCCGGTTCCCAGTCTACCATGGGACTCTCGTATTACCCAAACCAGCTTCTCGTGCCTGTGCATTCACAAGCAAAGCTGTTAACTTAGAGGAGACTATTTTTAGCTGGAGTGCCCGGTTTCCCAGAGCGACCAGGGCTATAGCCGCAAAGCATGTCTTTCACATCTCCTACCCCAACGAGACGGTGTGGGCAGCGCGGGCAGAGGGGCTGCTCTAGCAGGACAACCGAGCAGGATCTGCCCCGAGCACTCACTCAGCTCTAAGATAACATTAACTCTTCCGAACACATTAGCTTGAATGAAAAATTTAACAGACTGCAAAGACAAGACTGAATCTACATCCTACATTCATAACAAAATGATTAAACAAACTTCTTTTTATTAAGATGTACATGAGTGGATGAGCAAGGGGAGATGAGTCGCTATTGTTTCTGAGCCCAGAGACATTTCTGTTAAATCCATCCTGCTACTGCAGCAGAAGTGGAAGGAGTCTGGGCTAGTAGCCTGCTATGAAGAATAAAGAAAATAATGGTGTATTGTGAAAACCACAATAGAGGCTGGTGGCCAAAAATCTCATGAATCGCTGCCTTAACGCTGCTAATAACAAAAAAAGCCAACACAACAACAAAAGCCACCAACAAAGTATTTTTATTGTTAAACTGCACACAAACACACAGAGATGACCTCAGAACCTCTCAGACCAAAAGGACCCATGGCTGAAGAAAAAAAACCTACAGAAAAGCAATGCAGCTGCAGCAAGTGGCCACAGCTCACTGCAACAAGCATGGGCTTGTTCAGCTGCATGAGCTCAATGGTGACTTTCTCAAATACTCATCATAAACTTCAAACGACCCTTCCCTACCACCCTGTGCAGGGTGCTCAAAAGGGACAGAAATCATGACCTTCAGGAAGCACAGAAACACAAGCTTCTATTTAGCAAAAGGAGTTTAATGTATTAGTTTTGCCACAGAAGGGACAGGCAAGTTCACATAGTTCCCTACTGCACAAGACGTTCCCTCAACAAAAAAGCCCAGTCTCAGGGTGCAGGATTCCCAGAATCAGCATCCCATCCAGCCAACGTTCTGCAACAGCCCAAAGAGGGTTCAAATTAGGAGGAGCTAACCCTGTACTTTCAGTACAGAAACCATGATTCAGCAAAGCACCCATGCACATACCAAGTATTCATCAAATCAGGGCTTGACTCCTAAAGTTCATTTTCTAAAGCACATCTGTGTTGCCGACCTAGACAGCAGCAACTTGTTCCAAATCAACTTTTATTCCATTCATACCATGGGCTAGCGAATGTCATAGATCAGCCACAATTCAGAATTAAAGAAAAAAGGGGTTTTTCTATTAGTCTATTGTTAATTCTGATATGCCTATTGCAGGAGTCAATTCTTTAAACGTGACTTAATTTTAATGTAATAAAGAAGAGTGCAATTTAATTTGATGCTTAACTAAGACTTCTTTGATAACACACACAAGAACTCTGTAAATGATCTCCTACATGCCTGTAGCACCTTGGAAGCACCCAGTATTTCAATTCTATTAATAGTATTAAAGTGTAATTGGATAAGCTGTAAGGTTGTTTCTGTCATGCTTCTGTAAATATCAGAGGTGTCATGGACTTTTTTCTTTAAAAAAAAACCAAACACAAAAACAGACACTTCATTTCAGCATCTAATTCTCGCCCCCACAAGGATAAGTGTATGTTCATTACACCAATGAATTTCTGCTTTTAAGAATGTCTCAGTGTGAAAGAATAGGACTGGCAGTTGCAGATACGATAAAATTCTTCCCACAAAACCAAAACTGGCTGGTCTGATTCTTTTTTCTTCCCTTCTCTACAGACTCTGTCAGTGTTATATGGATATCTCCTGTTACGTGAATGTGATCACTTATACAGTCCACTGTGATGCATCAGAATAAGTCCCATTAGATTCTACATGAATGTATCAAAAACCCTATACCTTGTGAAAGCTGTATCTCCTTTTCTGAACCAGATCCTTTCATTTTAAACAGAAAGCATTGGTAGCTTGACTAAAAACTCGTAGAAGTCATCTGTCCACAAGCCATTCAGCATACATGTAGATTATATTTTAAAAGCATCTCAAACAATATGATATATTCTGCTGCTGTAACATCCGGTAACTGGAAAGTATTGTAAGTCATACTAGGAAAAAAAAAGCTAACAATAGCCTGTCTCCAAGAGCATAATGCCAGACATGTTACAGGAATAGTACACGGCACCATGAAAAGGAGTCCTTCCTCAACCCAGCCTTTAAGACCAATTTATATCCTTAAGACAATGTTCTGATAGTCACTGTAGTTTCAGCCTAGAAAATGAACTAATTTTGTAAAGAATAAGCCTTAACATTTACAAAAATTATCTGCACCAATGAGATCCTGGTATAGACATCTATTTCAGAGATTATTTTCTAGCAACTTCTTCTGCAGACTGTAAAATTATCACCTGTTGAAACAATGCTTCTTTGCAGCTGATCAGGATTTGGAAGTGACAGTATTGGCAAGCTGAAAACTATTAAAAAGCTCTTAAAATTGTGCATAAAATTTGCACCAATTTCCAACCCAAATTTTCTCACAAAATCGGTATAATAAGCACTTATGTTATTTTTTCTTTTGGTGGAAAGCTGTATTTCGAAGCATGCCTTTCTTTTATGAACGTATCTCACACATTGCTAGACTATAAACATTGCCCATAAAATGGCAAATCACGTTGCTGCTAATGTGAAGGAAAAACTCATTTTGTTGTAATCCCAAAAAGAAAAAAGGAAATAAGAACAAGCTCAAAATAATAGTAAAATTTCCTAAAAAAACTTAAAGCTAAGATAAAACATTCAGTAGTGTGCCTAGATATGCTTCATCTGCAGTTGGTTTCATTTAATGGCATTGAATACAGGCGGCACGTTAGTAGCCAGGCTCAGACTGCCTACTTGAAATCCAAAATTAAGAAGAGCTGACTCCAATTGCTGCTTAGGCAGAGCTGCTGTGTTTGCTACATGCGAACCTCTCTCCTGATAAGGTTTCAAAAGCAGTCGAGGACATTTAGCCACTCATTTTCTTGCAGAGTTTCACCACTGGCTTTACATAAACAGCTGCTGAATCAGAGTTCAGCTGTAGTTTGACATTACGGCAGAACTACCCTGAGGGCTCCTAAAAAAACACCCAAGCACTGCTTCAGTATTAACTCACCCTGACAATTCAAATCTGACGAACAAACGCTGAAAAGTTAATTTCCTATTGTCAAGCTTTATGTTGGTTCAGGTATTATCTGCCTGCACCGTTCCAATCACCCCTGTGGATCAGGTAACATCTGTCTTCCAGCATCAGGCACAGAGCCAGCACGGATTTCACGCTGCGCTGCCCGGCTAATTTGACAGCACTGCTCCAGATCACACTTGGGCTGCTGGATAATGAAGGGGCACCAGGTCTGGGATTGACGATCACGGACCCCGACTCTGATTTCTGATTCGCACTGACCTGGGAGAAGCCCCAGGCTGCTGGAGGAGACAGAGCCTACAGCGTGCTGGACAACGCGCTCCTGCCCTGCTGGATGACACAGCCTGGGGACCAAGGGGAGGAAAGCACACCGGGCCATGACCAGAGCCCACAGGAGAACTTTCCCCCAGGACCAGGCGTGGAGGCAACCCGGTCACGGGCACACGAAGGCTGTCAGAGCCCGTTCGCTGCTACGCGGCTCCAGCAGTCAAATTTCTCTCACCAGGGGTGGGCACAGAGACAGAGCAACAACCTCACAGCAATCTGCTCACACTGCAGAGCCAGAAATGCGGGTGAACTCGCCCCCCCAGCCATCCACCATCGAGCAGAGCTGTACAGGTGTGATTCTGACCAGAGCAGCCCGGACCATGTGGCGTCACAAAATCCAGCCGTAAATATCAGATGCCACCCAGGTTATCTGCTGTTCAGTGGGAAATGCCGAGACACACTGTCAGTCTGGGACCCCATTACTGGATCTAATTTAACAGTGTTAGAAGCTGATAACAAAGATCCCTGGTATTTAAATTTCTTTTTTCTTAAAACCTGCAAAGACAGAAATGGCAACACTCTGAGTCAATAACAAACTTACGTGAACCGTGATGGTGCGTAAGGGGAGAGAGCATAACCTCCACAGAGTACAGTACAATTTGCTGTAACAATGTTTGTTGTAACTCTGTTTTCCCCACGGACCACCTCCACTGCAAAATTTATTTTAGGTTATAAATAAGCAGCAAGTCAATAACAACTGAAATGTAAATTATTCTATTTTACAGGATATTTTGAGTAAAATAAATTCTACAATTCCCCTACGCCTCACTGCTAAGGTGACTGACCATGACTTGTCCTCCAAAAACATGTTTCTGCATCCAGCTGATTTCCATGGTACAGCACAAATGAAAGTGACTGAGTCACATCACTTAAGCTAGTGATGAGCTAAGGGGCTTGTCAATACAAAGACAGTCTTACTCCTACTATGGCATTTTTCATGTTAGGATCACGTAGGATTTTGCTAGTAAGTAAATAAGTTTCATCAAAATTTTCCCTCTAAATGAAATATATGCGTCATCATTAGAAAATAAATCCTGCAGTTCTCAAACAGTGACTGTCAGACTCCAATCCTCCCAGTTTCAGAGACATACAAGGACTAAAGGAGCATCTCCATTCTCAATACAATACCAAAAGAGTGCCTCAGGCTATTACAGAGTCCTGAAGTATGCACACACTGTCTGATGTTTGTCATTTGTTTCTTTGGTTTTTTTTTTTTTTTTTTAATTCTTGCAAAGAAAGAGGAGAGAACATTTTTACCAGAGTTGGTTTGGGTTTTTTTTGATGACCCACGTTATTTGTTTTTCTGACAAACCCAAACATGAAGCACAACTCTAAATGCTATTAAGTAAATGAGATGAGGTGATTAAGTAGATGAGATACTAACATTAAGAAATAATAAACTATAAATATCAAGAGAGCCAAAGAGATGTACAAAATACACATAAAATGCAAATAAAAACTGTAAGATACGCTCCCGAATCATTCAGACACAACCCAGAAAATAACGAACTATTAAGAAAATTTGAAAGCTTTTCTTACTATTTACTAAGGAAGATACATGTATCAGAAATCTTTATACTACTGTTAGATAAAAAGAGATGTTCCTATGTCTTTTGTCAGAGCACTACTCAACTTGCTACAAAACAAGCAAATTGAGATATTACTTGGGGTGGTTTTCTTGTACCGCTGCAGAATCATGGAGCTTTTAAAGCAATATAAAATTACGAACCAGTGCCTTAAGTGTCCAGGGTTGTTAACACCAGGTAGCATCGGCGACTTGACAGTTATGCATTTCTGAGAGCACTGTAACTGAGCCTGCATCTCAGCAGTGCTCTCTCTAAACACAGCCAGCCACAGTATCACTGCCCCTCTGTTTTAAAAGCTAAGGGAAGCAGCAAAGAACTCCCCCGCAAAGCACCACGGCTCACTAAAGAGCTACCACCATAAAACCGCAGCGTCAGGATTTCGTTTGGCGTGATACTTGAGAAATACAACTATCTCCACTCTGTCCCCAGCACATCGGCCTTTGACAGACACCAGGACTTCACACAGTGCAGCAAGAAATCACCGTACACCCAGGAGCCGCTGCAGTGGGGTCAGAACAATTCATCGACACAGTGGCAACTAGTTACCGGCCACTGTAAGGCTGGGACAACGTGACAAAGGTGCAAATTGCTGGCAACTCTGTCAATCGTGCCAAGACGTGGTCAATTGATTCAAGCTGCCAATTAACTGTACAGGGTTATGGATGTGGCTCTCTGCAGAGCACGCTAAGATTTATTTGCTGAGGTGCAGCAACAAGTCACTTTTGCTGCTTCTTGCCCAGGTTTTGTCTAGAAGCAGAACAGAACTATTTTTTGTTCACAACCGGAACTGGTTAGCCTTTCCAGAAACCTGGGGAGCTCAGTACAGTGATTCAAGGGTATTTAAATTGCACTCCAAGCACATCCTCGGTGAGGTGCATCATCCAAAGCCTTTCCCAACCTCCCAGTACCCTGGATAACAGAGCAATGACTACAACCATGATCTCTTGACTTACAATACAAGGATCTAATCACTACACCAAGTGATGAGAAAAGCTACCTAAGGCCTTTATAATGTTTCAGTTCCTCAGAAGAGCAAATTAAATCAAAACACAGGCACAAATACAACACACTTAGCAATCCTGAGCTTTACATGAATTCATTTGCACTGTCCGTTTAAATGAAGGTGAGAATACTGATCAGACATAGCTTTTCCAACAAGAAAACAAATCTGTTTCTTCCCAATGCCAAGGCTTCACTTCCGTTTTCAAGGCACTTCATACAGCTACAATCAGTGTTGAACCCTCTGTTGTCTCTTTTGCTCTGGCTTTAATTCATACCATCTGAAGGCATCACCTGAGCTTGTCAAATTATCTACTGGCTGCTTAATTACATTTTATTTGATTCCCATTCTGTTTATTCAACACAGACCTTTTACACCACACTCCTGAAAACAGTATCTGAGCACATTACAGAAGCATATTAAACTTTTATTAGAGCCTCTTATGTATGAGCCTTCTCCAGGCTTCCTCTGACCAGAATTCTGCATGCCACCAAGAATTTTATTTTAGAGCTCTAGAAAAAATAACACCAGTCTAAGCTGCTGTGTGTTTGCTTTCTAAAAAGGCAAGGAGAAAAAAATATGGCTTGTACAGAGAAAAGAACTTGATGAGCTTTGCAATGGTCCAATATTACACAGAAAGATATGTACTTCCACAGCCTACCACAGGTTACCCCTTACTAGTCAATAAGAGCCACCATACCACACTGCACTAGTCCAACTAACTCCTTCAACCAAAGGATTTCCTTCAATATTGTGGTGGGGGATGCATCTGTGTAGACCCTCCTTGGTTGAACCCCTCCAGGGGTTGCCTTTTTCTGAAGTCTCAGGCAATTAATGCTAATGTTGCTTAGGGCCAAGACGTGTGACTGCATCACATCTTCTACAATGGATTAATTTGCCTTCTTGCACCTGAGATATGTCACCCAATCCATTGAAACCCACCTAACAGATAAAAAAAAATTACTCTGGTGTTACCTTTCCCCTTTATGACTATTCTGTTTTGCTTGGAAGCTGTCCTGGGTTCGGCTAGGACAGGGTTATTTTTCACCAGGAGCCAGGAGGTAACACAGCCGGGCGGGCTGACCCCACTTGGCCAAACAGAGCAGGGTATTCCACACCATGTGTCATCATGCTGGGTTCTGGTTGGGGGAGCTGGGCAGCGGGAAGGCAGTCGCGGCTCGGGAGCACGCAGCAGCGGTGGGCGGTGAGAGTGGCTCTCTGTGTTCTACTGTCTCCTTATCTGTATCGTTGTTACTGTTCCCTTTGCTGTTCTGTTAAACTGCCCTTATCCCGACCCACCAGTTTTTTCCTGTTTCCTTCCATTCTCCTCCGCACCCCAGCGGGGGGAGGGGCGGCAGAGCGGCCACGTGGCCCTTCTGTTGCCGGCCACAGCCAAACTATAACAGAAGCCTGGTAACCCTAGCAGTGAAAGCCATCATAATAATGAGGTTAAAGGAAAAAAAACCCAAAAAACAATAAACCGAAGTTTCTGTGCATGATTCAGCAATTGAGAATCAAATTGAAGTCATAAAAGTCCTCCTTTCCTTTCCCCCTGCCCCCACAATGCAACAAATAAAGTCCCCAGCCTCAGGACTTTTTCCTGGGTGATATATCCTTAAAGGCATTTCAGAATACAGTCAACTCAGCTGAGAAACAGCATCACTCATCTATGACAACATGACAATTCAAGATGTTTCCATCAAGTTGACAAAGAAGCATAACTTAAATAAAAATTCATGTTCAAATTATCAACAAATGAAAGTTAATGATGGATCAAATTTGGCAGAACTATTCTAACATGTAACACAATTTGGTCCCCAGTTATACGATGCGAAATTTAAGTGATAAATGGTTGCTGCAGACCTTTTCAAGATAATTGACATGCTACGGTGCATTAATATTTCTTTCATTACTATCAATCTGGAGCGCTCATCTGTTGGAAGAAGGCCAAGTGCATTGTGTAAAAAATACCCGTACCACAAGAGTCTTCTTCAAAGATAAATGACTCAGGAAACCAAATATTTTTACTATTAGTCAGACAGTATTAAGAATCTGATTTTTGACCTTGGTTCTTCACTGTCATCTGCTTTTGTATCCACATCTTTTACAGAAATGATAATAGCAACAATTTAAATTCAACCCTTGGGTTGGAAGGGACCTTTAGAGGTCATCTAGCCCAACCCTCCTGCAACGAGCAGGGACATCTTCAACTAGACCAGGTTCTTCAGAGCCCCGTCCAACCTGGCCTTGAATGTTTCCAGGGATGGGGCATCTACCACCTCTCTGGGCAACCCGTGCCAGTGTGTCACCACCCTCGTAAAAAATGTCTTCCTTATATCTGGTCTAAATCTACCCTCCATTAGTTTAAAGCCATTACCCCTTGTCCTATCGCAACAGGCCCTCCTAAAAAGATTTTCCCCATCTTTCCTATAGGCCCCCTTCAGGTACTGGAAGGCTGCAGCAAGGTCTCCCTGCAGCCTTCTCTTCTCCAGGCTGAACAGCCCCAATTCTCTCAGCCTTTCCTCATAGGAGAGGTGTCCAGCCCTCGGATCATCTTTGTGGCCCTACTCTGGACCCGCTCCAACAGAATCACAGAATCACAGAATAGTAGGGGTTGGAAGGGACCTCTGTGGGTCATCTAGTCCAACCCCCCTGCCGAAGCAGGGTCACCTACAGCAGGCTGCACAGGAC
>Ga0065711_1047062_pt1 | contig 12544 bp, 7 predicted proteins | sample Hoacrofraction12_FD_59098 | JGI IMG/M metagenome (GOLD analysis project Ga0065711, IMG submission 59098) | Hoatzin crop microbial communities from Cojedes, Venezuela - Epithelial fraction 12 v2 (version 2) | ecosystem: Host-associated > Birds > Digestive system > Esophagus > Crop | place...
CTTGTCAATGTCCCCATCCCTGGCCAGGGATCCCAGCTGCTTGGCTTCCTTGCCCTCTAATTCCAAGCTGCTGGCCCCGTTATCCCAGCACCGCAGCAGCCAGGTGACAATGTGTTCACCTGGGTGGTGGCTGAAATCTTTCCGCATGTCTCAAAGCTCACTCAGGGACAGGGACTGGGTGATGATCTCTGTCTCTATCTCCCGCGATGACCCTGGCTCATCGTCATCCCTCCCGGAGCGATCTGCTCTCTTTGTGTCTTTCTTTAGTTTTACGGGGGTGACTGCTACTGGCACAGGTTGGTCATTGGGCTCAGCCGCGATGCCTGCAGCCGGAGCTGGGGCTGCAGCAGTCGCTGTGCCCACCAGGGAAACCGAGGCAGTCCCTGCAGCTGTGGCAGCGGCAGCCGTGGTGCCGATCGGGGGGGCTGTGACTGCCTGCTGGGCTGGAGGGGCTGCACGGCCGGCTGGGGGGGCAGCGCCAGTCACAGTGCCTACTGCTTCATTTCCCCCCCTTTCCCCTTTAGAGCACTGAACAGTGTTGAAGTTGAACATGGCTCGGTAGGCGTGGGCCAGACCCCAGCACGTTGCTGTGATCGGTGTCTCTCTGGAGTTCCCAGGGTGGCAGCACACTTTTTGCAGATATTTTACTAGATTGTCCGGATTCTGTATTTGTTCAGGGGTGAGTTTCAAAAACACCGGTGGTGCCCACTGCCCTAGACACCTGCCCATGCTGTCCCACACACCCAGCCACTCACAGCTATCTGGCCCAGGGACAGGTCTTTGCACGATGTTCTTAACGACTTGTTTAACCCTAAACAAGGCCCAAAACCCATTCAGGAGGCAGAAGAAAAGGAGAGTGCTGGCCTGAGCATCCCACGGGTACTCGAAATTCTCGAAAGCTTTTAGGACTAGCTTGAGGGAGAGAGGGGGGGGCGAAAGAGTTGGGGAAGGTATCCCCTCCAGTTTTCCCCACAGATTGGGTTTGATTATTAACAAATTCTAAGACGTAGGATCTGAGGTACGGAAATGACCGCAGTGCCCCATGCAAATACAAACCTAATTTCATGCACAGTGATGTTATCATGTCATAAGTCAGTATCATACAGTACAGTAAAATTGTCATCCTGATCTTTTTTCCCGAGGTAACAAACAGCACGGCGGCAAACACATACAGCAAGTAAGGATTTACGTAGCAGAGACGTTTGATTAAAGTCAGAAACATTTTTTACCGGCGACTTTAACTAACACAGTAAATGCATATAATAAATTTTAACAAAATCTAAGAAAGCTGTTTTAACACCCGCTGCTCAGCCCTGCTGTTACCCCGCCCCACTTTGGGCGCCAAATTTAATGTTTTAGTTTTGGCTGCCGCCGGCTACAAAAGCGCCACGCGGCCGCCCCTCTCCCCACCGCGGTGCGGAGGAGAATGGAAAGAAAGAGGCAGAAACTGGTGGGTCGGGATAAGGGCAGTTTAACAGAACAGCAAACAGAGGGAACAGGAGCAACAACGATACAGGTAAGGAGAAAACACGACAAAACAGACCGCACAACAGACCCGCTCTCTCTGTCCGCGCCGCCGCTGCACACTCCCGAACCGCGAGTGAGTTCCTGCCGCTCCGCCCCCCCCCACTGGAACCCAGCATGATGGCACGTGGTATGGAATACCCTGCTGTGGTTGGCCAGGTTGGGGTTGGGTCAGCCCACCCGGCTGTGCCCCTTCCTGGATTCCAGTGACAATTAACCCTGTCCTGGCCAAACCCAGGACACTTGGCTGTGACACTTCATTGTATTCAGACATGTAGTTATCCACCGGAGATTCTCAGGCAACTATAGGTATAGTTTGCATATTTGGAGATGAGCCGGGAGAGTTTACAAAAATTGTCTTTACCCACTTACATATTTCCGATTTATCCTTTGAGGCTTGGTGGTTGCACTTTCTGTTCTTGGCTGACTACAGAAAAAAATTATTAAAAAACCCACGCCACTACAGTTCCCTACAGTAATTAGGAAGAAGAAATTTTCTGTGAAGATCTTCCAAATGTCAATGTTGCTGTTGTAACTGTGGGCCCATAGGAGTTTCCCACTGATGCAAGGTTTTGGTGTGCAGCTTTGCCAGTGTGTCCAAGAACTGCCACAAGGAGTCTGGCTTCTCGTTGAGCTTTCATATGGGAAGTAGCTATCAAACTTTGAAGGGCCAAAGAAAAAAGATCTTTGCAGCTTCAAGTCAGTTGTAGAAGGCATAGTCTGAAAATATGCTTTGGCAGGAAACATACGAAATATGAAATCTGTTTCTTGGCATCTTCTCTGACAGTGCACCCTGTGGTGGTTGGGCTTGTTCATCTTCAGAAAAAAAACAAACCAAAACAAAGAGAGCTAAACAAAATGAAAAAAAAGCCCTACCAAAACAGTTGTCGTTCAATCAATACGACTTCCTTTAGTACAGAATACTGACACCATGAAACAGTGCCGTTAAGAGATGTTCCTGATCACAAGGATGGAAGTTTGCACTGGAATCAGGCAAAGCAGTCAACTTCTATGACGTTTAGGATGTGGGGGTGTTGAATTGACTGGAAGCTGAAAGCTTGCTTTTGGCCCAAGAAAGTTCATAATTTGTTAGAGCGCCTTTGTCTTCAGTCTCACGAGTACATGCTGTGTTTGAGGAAAGTGAATATGTACTTAAGTTCTTGCCAATGCAAAGCAGTGTTGTCTGTTTCCACTATATAGGATACAAAGATGTGTTCCAGTGCTTCACTGGGTTTGTGAGATCACCTTTGACCTGCCCCAGTCACTAACAGGACAGATCTCCGTTATAGGGTAGGGTTTACAGAGCAACCTAAGCTCTTCCCTGGCAAATTGCAGTTGACAAAACCTAGAATAAAATACTAAAGACAGTTTTTCATCTGTGTATGTGGCAGTAGACAGGTGTGTATATAGCAGTGGACAGATTCAGAGGAGATTATACAAATCCAGTGTAACTATTCTTAGGAAGTGTTGCAAAACCTTTCTACTTCGCTAAAGCTTTTCTACCACCATAGAGTTCACAGTATCAGTTAGCCCCCTATCCTCTTTAATGAAGAACAAACATAACACTTTTATCTGTTTCGTCCTTGAAGTCTCCATGAGATTTGTGTTGCTAACATATACAGAAGACATGGAATGTGTTCAGGTGCTGAAATAATGGCTGATAGAACAAAGCCAAATACAGGGGCATCAACAAGAATGCAGTGAATACAATTTTCTAGCTCCATGTTCTCATCAGTAGACTGGCTGTTGTCAGACTGGACCACTGGCCTAATTTAGTATGGCAATTCTTATGTCCCCAAAGAAGTCACCTAGTTGCTATGTGCTTTCTGCATCCACAGGGTTATTTTACTCTGTGCTCCCTTCAGCTGCACCTTAGAAGATATGCAGAAAAAATCAGCGCTATGTATATGAGTAGATTTTAAAAAATAAAATAGCCTACCACATTCTCTCCCTTTGCCCCTCATTTTCAGAATAAAACTGTGAAATTTCTGTCATTTCACCATGACTGATCTGTGAAATTGGGCATTGCTCTCTTTAGTTTACTGAAGGCCTCAATTATAAGATCAGGCTCTGGAACCATAAGCTTTGCTTGGCCTGGAAATTTTGTTTGGGAGCGATTTGTTTGGGTCTATGTGTACGCACAGGATGCGAAAGGTTTTTATTCTCAAGGTTTTCTCTGAAGTAGCAAACCAACCAACCTTTTGACGTAATTCCTGTACGTAAATAATCTGAACCCATACATGCTGATTTTTCTGGAGGATGTGCATGTTTAAGAAGTCATGATCTTACCACCACCAAATGTTCACATTTGTTCCTACCCACCACTCAACTATTATTAGAAGATAGAATAATGTTAAGTGTAACCATACACGTGTCACCACAGGACTGATTAGCTCTCTTCCTTCAGTAACCATAAAATATTTAGGCATAAAGGAGGTATTACTTAAGACCATTTTGCAACTGTTAATGGGGTCTCAGAGCTCTTAGAGAACCAATGGCTGATCCTGCAGAGAGGTGCAAACCTTTTGTGTGTTGGTGACAGTTGGTTCAGGGTACTGACTAATCTATGATGAAATAAAATGGCTGAATTATCTGTGTAGTGTAGATGTCGGGGACATGGCATAAACTACTTCAATCTAGTGATCTATTCCTGTTGCACCAGTTTACTTGCAAATGTCAGTCTAGCCTAACCTGACCCACATCACACAGAGTAACTGTAGGAGATCGGGGGGATACAGCCTCGACTGCCTGAAACTGTCTCCTGTTCTGATCTCTACATCTCCTTCAGTGAAATGTGAATACTGGAGCCCTGGCTGTGTCTTGCTGTTCGTGTGCTAAGTAAGATTTCTATGTGAGTCACACATTCAGACTTTAGTGACTAAATTGAAAACTGATACATTTATCCAGTACAGCTGGTTTCATGCAAGTTTCTGGTAATTGCATTTCACACAAATAAAGCTAACTTTTCTGTGACCAAGTACTGCTCTGAAGGGTTTGGCTGTGTTTTGCTGTTTTGTCCAGGTTTTTGTTCTTCTTTAGTTAAGCCTTGCCATCCAGACTGTATCTGCTGGAGTTAGATATCCTCTGTAGCGTATCTTTATTACGAAAATAATTCCCTGGGGAGTGGGGTTGGGAAGCGTCATATAATCTGCACTGTCATGTTTGGGAGATTGCAGGGGGATTATGTTGACTTTATATTTATATATAGATACCTTTTTTTCCTTTTTTTTATATGAAAATGGAGGAAAACCTTTGATTTGCTGTAGAGAAGGATTTAGGATTTTCCTCCCTAGGTGTAAAAGCTTGCTTACAGCAGTTGTAAGTGACTGTGGAAAGCCATTGAGACTCGGCACTGTAATGTATGCCGTAGAGATGGTGCTTTCTGATATCTTAACAGTTAAAATGACATTTAGTGGTATTTTTTAAATGAGTCTCAGTCAATACTGAGTTCTCTAAAAGTGATCCTTGAAACAATGCTTGTGAATCGCCACAGAAGTTTTATTTCACTGTCTTCAAAATATCCTTATTTTTTCATTGTGATTACTCAAAACAAATGCAGACTATTAAAAAGCATTGTTTTGAAAAGTGTCCCTGGAGCTGTTTATCCAAAAAGCATGGAAGTATTTATGGTATTTAGGCAAAAATAATCTGCTATAGTATTTCAGATAAACCTTTCTGCATGTAATTTTGGGGATATTTTAATCCTCCTGAAAATACCCTTTGTGGTATATGCCACCACTGTAACTGTAGTCTATTAAAGACATATGAAGTTAGCTAATCTGTCTATTAGATATCTATTAGATATGTATTAGTACCTAACAGATACCTCAAGTATTTATTTATGCTGTAAATGATGTTATATGATGTTTTTCCTTTCTGCTTAAGGAATAGTGCTGCAGTGTTACTGGCAAGCAGGTCAGCTCTTGTAACCTGCTGCTTTTCTTTAAAATGAGTTAAGGTAGCGTATCAGATTTTAATATTTTCAAATAATCGAAGGTGTTGAGTAAGAACATACCAGCCCTCTCGGAAGGAGAGAGGGCAAAAGGCATGACCTGCGAGTGGATTACAGATTTGTGTGAACTACAGAAATACATGATAAGGGTAGCTACAAATTAGTAATTATGCAGGAAATGCTATTAAGATGAGAAGGCTGTCTTGATCCAAAATGGTTTTGAATTGGATTTGTGGGTTTATAGTGGCCAATGTGGGAGCTGTAGGAAGTAAATATCACGTAATAAGGAACTTATGAGGTTCTATCCCTTGGTTGAAGGTATTTTGAAGTGAGGATAGTAGAGGGTGGTATGAAGAGGCCTATGATGCAACTGTGTGGAGGGGTTTTAACAAGACTTCTGAAATTATTAATGCTGCATTAATAGGGTGTTTTGGTTTGCTATTTGGTATATTTAAGAGAGGAAATACATGAGAGAAGGCAAAATTAAAGTGAACTGAACTTGTTTTAAGTCTTGTTTTAAGACATTAGTACAAGCATTGGAGTGTAAGTGATCAGGTATGGGCCAGCTGGTGCAGAAGCAGAAATTTTGGTCCTGGATTTGCTTTTTTTGGTAGCTTCTGAGACCATGTCAGATAAGAGTGATCTTTCTTCAGAAGTGAGATCATTCTTCCTGGTGCTGTGCTGTGGAACTGCAAGAAGGCTGTTTGACAAGGGAGCAGTTTACTTAGAGATGCAAATCTGTAGGACATTATTTCTTTTTGTTGTGACAGAAGTCAGCTGGCATAGCATCAGAAATACTTGCTTTGTTTGTAGTAAACTTTTTCCCCTGTATAACTCAGGTCTATTTTCTCTTTGCTTACCTATTAGGGTAATTATGTGAATGGTGTGATTTCACACACTAAACTCAGAGTGGTTTCCCTTTAGCTTGTAGTGGAGAGAAAGGATGGAGTTGAGGGGTTAGTCTCTGTGTGCAGATAATCTCCACTCTTTGCCTAAGGACCCAATCCGTGCTACGGATGATTGTAAGTGTATTGAATTTGCATATTATTTCTGAGGAGCCAAACATGGTAATTCGTGCTGGAGCTATTACAAAAAATAGGACATCTTGTGATAGTCACCTTCATGCTGAGTGGCATTGCCCTTGGCTCTTCTGGGAAGCCTTCTGTTTGTAAGTTTGTGTTTCAACAGGACATTCAGATTGATTCAGTCTCAAGGCTCACAAATTGTGCCAACTTGTTCAGTAAATTTCGTTGAACTCCATTCAAGTCTGGACAAATAAGCAATTAATTTGCCCCCAAATCTGTCTTCCATAGGTAAGAGATAAAAAGATCCGTGTGTCCATGGGGTTACTCGATGCAGTCTTTTTGTTTTATGCAGTCCTGCTGGCCTCTGAAATGTTGGAGCAATAGTGTGATTAAAACAATGCTTGCTGTTGGTTTGATTTTAAGTGGTGGTAGGGGAAGTACCAGATCTGCATCTTTTTGTTTGTGAAGTTTTTGTGTATTAAGTTTCGTTTTATGTCACAACAGAAAGATCTAAGGCTCTTTATCCCATTCTTCTGACAAACTGAGTTGCATTTTGGCTCTCAGGTTCTGCTGCTCTTGCCTGCTCCATATTGTTAACTGTTGCTTCACTTCCAACTCTCTGTGTCGGTCAGAATGACGTTGCCTCTCAACTCGGAAATGCAGAGTCACGTAGGAGAACCTGAAAGGCATCTGGTCATGCTAATTGATCTTCCTTGTTTCCACCAGTCCCATATTTTGATCACCTTGCTCTGAGAGGAAATACAAGTAACTTTTTACTGTGTTATGGGAGAAAAAAGCAGAATTGGCTTCAGTTTCTAAATTGATGAAGCATGTGTATGCAAGACTGCGACCTTCCTCTAGGCTTAATATTTACAGGCCATTATCTCCAAGTACACTGACTATTTCAAATAAAGCTCCAGTGCTGCTTTGGGGTACGCACAAGTGTTAGAGTTTGCACCTTTGTGGATTGGTGGCAAAACCATTTTAAAAGCAGGATCTTCTGAACAGTGAAGATTTTGAAAGGAGGCACTGTGTAGAGGGCTGAAATGCTTTTGAAGATCATGTTCGTGGGTGATTAGGTAAGTTGGGACTCAAATTCCAGAGATAAAGATTACAGTTAATGAAAGTAAGTATCTACAGCTATTTTTTAAAGTCTTGGTTACCGTTGCTTGTAATTCTAATTGCACCTGAATTTAAGATTTAATTATTTTTTTTTTTAAACAATGACAAATTAGATTGAAAGCAAAATAATCCCCTGGGGTTTAACCTGCTTCTAGTTGTTGGTTTGTTGCTAGCACAAGGGATATGGCTTTCCAAGAAAGGAAGTCTTGCATGGATGCTGGAAAATGAAAAAGGTCTTATCAATTGCAATCTTTGTTTTTGTTTGAACCACCTCTTTTTAGGATTTCTGACCCTGAAACTAAGAGGCTGTGGTGTAGGGACACACAAAATCATGGAGCATGCAATTTTAAGGCAATCTCTTTGCTTTTAAAAGACTTATTTTCTTGAAAAACAGCATCTCTTTATTCTAAAAAGAATATAGAATCATAGAGTGCTTTGGGATGGAAGGGTCCTTTAGAGGTCATCTGCCCAACCCCCCTGCAGTGAGCAGGGACATCTTCAGCTACGGCAGGTTGCTCAGAGCCCTATCCAACCTGGCCTTGAATGTTTCCAGGGATGGGGCCTCCACTACCTCTCTGGGCAACCTGTCCCAGTGTTTCAGCACCCTCATTGTAAAGAATTTCTTCCTTATATCTGGTCTAAATCTACCCTCCCTTAGTGTAAAGCCATTATTTTTTGTGATTTTTCATTTGTTCTGTGTCTCTCTCAACTTTTCTTTATACATGTGCCTGTTTTTTGCAACTATGCATCCTTCTTTCCCTGTGTTTGTGTCAATGCTTATAAATGGAGATACCCATAATCTGAAGCAGGAAACATCTTTTAGGAGTTTTTGTTGTTTCTGAGTGTTACTCATAGTTGGTTGTTTCTGAGTGTTACTCATAGTTGTTACTACATATGTGAATTCAGTCTAACTACCACAGGGTCCTCAATGCCACCACACCCCACACCAACAGTCAAGAAACCAGTGGAAGGGTTGATTTTTTTTTTTGTGTTCTGTTTTTTTTTAGTGAAGGAATTATTTGTTCTGGAGATCATTTCCTTCACTGTGTGCTATAACCTTTGTTGTCCTTTTGAATTCTTCACTTAACAGAAATATATAAAGTGACAAGGGGTTAGGAGGGTTCAGTAGTTAGTAACAGACAATGTCTATCTTTTTAATTAATTATTTTTTTATTATTGGGGTGTACTGTGTTAATGTGGTGCAGTTGAAAGCCTGAGCATGAAGAGGGGAGGCTCTGTTGACATAAATGATTTTTTTAAACTTGTCTGTACTTGACAACATTTATACAAAGAACTGTGGAGGGCAACTACTGATTCAAGAGGGTTGTAAACAAGTGCTGTTGATATCAGTAGCAAAACTCTTTAGTGAATGCAAGAACAAGTTCTATGTAGAAGATAGACCCATATTTTGGACACTGGGATGTAATAAGATAATGTGCTGTTTGGCATGTGTGTCAGAGTGACTGTGAACGTCATAAACCAGGTATTAAAAACAGATGCTGGTAGTCAGTGTTTAAGAAATGCTTTTTTCTGTAAGTTTTGAAGTCCTGTTGAGAGTAATATGCTAAATCTGGTTTCCAGGCAATCTGCTATGTTTTGCCACTACTTGGAGAGTTTCCTTATGGAGTTGTGTGACCAACACATTACTGAGAGAAGTGTAGTGAAAAGTAGGAATATCTGTGTGTTGTGCTGTCTGCTGGTGAGGTTGTTCTGGTCAGGTAAAACAGATAAGAGCTTTAGGGTTCTGTCCTTCACTTGTGGATTCCCTTCATCCCCCCGGATTGTTTCAGTACTGAAGACTCCTTTGAAAGTTTATGGACTGAAGAACGGCGAATTATACTGGAAATGAATATCTGGTGGAAGAAAGGCCCAGTCCAGAATCCTCATTTGCTGGGAAAACATCCCTTGAGTAATACCTCATGCACAAAAGCAGATTCAGTCTTTAAACTTCAGTGATTCTCATTTTAGCTAAGCCTGTGAGATTAGGTTAAATTCCAGAAGCCTGATCCAGATCTTAACTTCAGTGGAGATCTAAAATAGTTTGATTTGGGTTAAACCCCTCCCATGATGAGAAAAGCTGAATAGTGTGTATTGTTCCAGAGAGGAGGTTTCCTTATTTATTACTCAGTAGGAGAACTTGGATTTGGAGTTGTGGACAGCTGACAGTAGAGAGAATTCCAGCAGGATTGTGGATTTTGTAAAATGTCTGTTCCTCCATATAAATGTATACTTTCAAAATTTCACACTGCAGTTCCTAGTTCTTTTGTTCACCTTGACAATATTATGTAATAATGGGATCAACCACATCATTCTTGCTGTTAGTAAAACTTCAAAAGAGAGCCCAGTCTCAGTGAAGGTAAGTCTTTGAAAGTTATGGGTGTGGGGAATGTGAGAAATGGTGTATCACACAGGCTTACTGAAGCATATGAATAACCTTGTTCCTCTGTGAATTCTTCCTTTGTCACCCCTTCTCCAGATAACAATGCTTATACTGTACATAAATAGCTGGAATACTGTGGAGGGCCTGATAAGCGGATTTCTTCATCCATGCTGAGTCTCCCTTATATCATATATCCATTCCATTATCTGTGTGAAATGCATATTGCAATTTCTTCCATTTAGCATCCTATATACATTATCTATAATGCATAATGGAGTGTGTGTATGAGTGAAGGACAATAGCCCATAAAGCAAGAAAATTACTTGTAAGTTGCAGGCAGTGGAGCCTTAATGATGTGATCTCATTATGTTAGGAAAAAAATCTCCTAGTATCACCCTTTATACTATAGAGCTTGATTTAATTTTCTCTTTCGCTGTTTCTTTTTAAATCTTCCACATATTTAATCAAGCTATGCTGTAAAAGAAATACATAATGATGTTGAAGTAAGATATAGGGTCTTTACCATGAATTATTTTTATAAATCTGACCATTTAAAGGAGCATTATAACCTCCCTTGTATTTGTTATGTGGGAAGCACCAAATTATGGACTTTGAAGTAGTACAATAGTAGTAATAGTAGTAATATTACTATTTTTCCTCTTCAAGAGTTGTGTTCTAAACTTTGAAATAAGGAGTATAAGTGTATTTTAATTTTTGAGTGCTCCAGCTTACTGTATGTATGTATTTGGAAGTTCGGAGGTTATTATTCAACAGCATTATTTGTAAGAGGGAAGAGGGATTAACCTAAGGTCTTCGCAAATACTAGTGCTCAGTTGCATTTGTGTCTGCAATGCTCTTATTTTTAATCAAATTGTAATCAGCAAATAGATGTTGGAGAACCTGTCTCATGTTATCCAGGCAACATTCTGTCATTGGAGGATTGTTATGTATTGTACACTGAGAAATTTATTTCGGTTATTTAAACATCTTTTTTGCCTGCACTTGTTTTTAAAAATTCTGAATATTGGAACTTTCTGCTTTTACTCTGGAGACTGTTCTGCAGTTTTTGTTTCTTTTCTAGATGTTACAGTTGTCTGCATTGTCACATTCTTAATTTTTTTTTCTTTCGTTCACTGTCATTCATGCTTGCATTTACTACAGTAAATAATTTCTTTCCATCACTGATGCACATGTTTTCCTATATTTCTAATTTTTTTATCATTTCTTTCTTTCTTCACTATTAGGCAAGCTCTGAATATCCAATCTATGTTTTGTTTAATATTAAATATCTGCAGAATAGTCCTTCCAAGCAGATACTATTTTCCATAAATTATATCCTTCAAGTTGTGCCAGTATCTCTTTTGGGAACAGAGTGACTGGAACCAGATGAAAGACTCCAAGCAGAGTCGAACACAGGCTCAACTGCACTGTGTTGCCAGTCTCTTTGTGTGACTTGCAGCCCCAAGACATGGCTACATAGGTAGCGCTAGGACTGTGGTTGTGCCTCCTCCCCTCACAACCTGGCTCTGTGGCCTGAGGAAACAACTTCAGGGAGCAACCAGAGACACCAGCTGGTACTAACAGCTGCAAAAGTGGCACAGCAAAGGCTGAAGGCTATGCAGAGAGCAGCCTGCGCTTCTGGCAAAGGCGTTTGCTGCCCTGTGCACACTGGTGATGCGCTTAAAACTTACCTCAATTTCTTTTCCTCGGTCTTGTCTGTTTTTACCCTCCTCACATTATATTACCTTATTCTGGGCTCCTCCCTTCCCTCATCTTTGTGATTAGGTGTCCTCTTCAAAGAAAACCCCTCCCAACACACACACATTCTTCAAACTGTGCAGACAGTTACAAGCCCTTGTGGTGCTCATTGTGTGTGTCTTCAGCCTTTGTCATGCTTACTGTCTTCTCCTGTTAGACATTGGGAGAGATCCCGGTTACATTTCTGTACTTACAGAGTGCCTAACACTGTAAACAAGCACTGTAACCATTTTTTAGCCAACCTTTAGGAACTGCAAGAATAAATACAGTTGTTACTACTGCTGGTAGTAACATTGGAGACCTGTGCCTGGTTGGTTGGCTGTCTCCCGTACATTTAGCAGTGTGGCACATAAACTTCAACCTTAGCTGAGTATCTGAGTTTCGTATTATTTCTTTGATACCTATTTGCTTTGCCTTCCTCCTCTCCTTCTTCTAAATTATTTCTCACTTGACAGTTTTTGGTCTATTGTTTCACCTTGAAAACCCACTGTTATGGGTGTCACTGGACAAAAGCCTTCAGCTGATTTTGGTTCAGACCCTTAGTTTTGGTTTTGTAATTGTGACCAAATTTCTGTCAAATCTCCTGTCCTTAAAAATACACAAAAATTAAAATCAATTGTTGTATAATGTTGTATGTTATTAAATAACTGTCAGGTACTTCTTCGTATTCACAGAATCACAGAATGGTAGGGGTTGGAAGGGACCTCTGTGGGTCATCTAGTCCAACCCTCCTGCCGAAGCAGGGTCACCTACAGCAGCCTGCACAGGACCTTGTCCAGGCGG
>Ga0065711_1009807_pt1 | contig 12542 bp, 5 predicted proteins | sample Hoacrofraction12_FD_59098 | JGI IMG/M metagenome (GOLD analysis project Ga0065711, IMG submission 59098) | Hoatzin crop microbial communities from Cojedes, Venezuela - Epithelial fraction 12 v2 (version 2) | ecosystem: Host-associated > Birds > Digestive system > Esophagus > Crop | place...
CGGCTGGCTGTTGGCGCGGGGGCTGCGGGCCGCCCTCCGCCCCGCCTGAGGGGGCCCCGAGGCGACGGAGGTGCCGCAAGGCCGCCATCCAAATGAAGGAAAACCCCAGTTCAAACGGGCGGCCGCTGAGCGTCGTCTCCCCCTCCGCGTGAATGGGGATATTTTGAAAAGTAACCTCGCCTTGGTTGTTTTCCCTGAGCTATTTCGCTGGTAGTAACCGCCCGGGAATCTCACACCCGAATTCCTGGCTGCCAGGAGTGAGCTCCGAGGCACTGCCGCGGCTCTGCCGTGCCAAAACCGAGCCGTACGTCGCAGTTGTGTTCCCCAGTGTGTTACAGCGCTGCAGTGGCTGCTCCAAATGGAAAAGAGCAAGTGGAACAAAAGGGATTGTTGCTCATCAGGATTGTCACTCAACAGCTTTCTTCTAAATAAATGTATTTATGGGTTCTTAAAACACCACTTTGTCAGTTCAGAGTAAGAGCTGTAACATAAAAGGTTCAAAGCGAAGGATGGTAAGAACACCTGGAGACGACAGCAACAAAAAGTGTTTCGTTAAGCAGCAACAGGGTGTTTTCTCAGAATAGAAACACTGCGGCTGGTAACAGCGTTCAGGTTTTTATTAACAACTCTAAAAAGCAACGCCAGCTCACCGCTGAAAAACATGGAGGGCCAGCACATCTGGCTGCTACTGATTAGTTCTTCTCAAAAGAATAAATCACCTAGGGGAAGCTACTTTAACTTTCTTCGTGCTCCTCTCCTGGTCACCTTCTTTGTGTAATGCTTTGCGGATTTGTCCCAGTTGTGTAACTTTAAAAAGCGAGGCCTTGGAGACAGCTAAATGAGAAAAGATGCACGATGCCATGGAAAAATGACCCAGCAGCTTGAATCTTCGAGGTTGATTATCACAAGGTTTTGTAGCAATGACCCAGGAAAGCACAATGCACCGTGCTGCACCTGACCAAAAAAGACCGAGAAACCTGAGCGCACCCTGTGCAGTCACAGCTGCGCACCCGGACATTCTGCAGACACTAACTTGGGGACCTCTCTTCTGTTGCTGTAAAAAGCACCTCTGTTTTAAAGCACCCCCTACTTCCATTTGAGAAGATGACTCATCTTAAAGCTCAAATGGTTCGGGTTTTCACAAACAGAAATACTAGCTGGGCTGTAATTTCTATCGCTTAATGCCAGTCAGCAGCCCCAACAGATATGGTAAACGAACTAAACCGACTGCTCCTGGAATCGACAGACACAGTAAAACATCTTGTATCTTAATTCAGATCTATGCAGAGATTTTTATGTGTACATTCAATATGTATCTTCAGGTTTCTCATTTTCACCTAGGTTTCATCTACTGCTCTTGTTAAGTCCACTTTGACCATACGAGTAGCAGGAGATGATCCTCCTCGGAGACCTTCCAGGAAAATCTGTGGTCTGGGTACGTTGCTTGAGCTGTCACGCTTCGTCTGGGTGCTGACATCTCTTGGCAAGTACACCTGGGTGGAGCTCTCTCTTCTCATATGGCTGAGATCAGTCTGCATGGCACGAGTTAATCTGCGGCGCAAATTGGCCTAAAGACACACAAAGAACCAGATTAAGCAAATTTTTGTTTGAACATTTTAACACTAGTGCGTGCATAGGTGCGTTTGTGTATTTTAGATCTATGGGCTTTACAGACCTGGACCACGGCCCACGTCACCCTGCTGTCAACAAACAGTCGCTGCTGGGATTGGGTAACTCCTGCGCTAACAGGATCTGTGAACAGCACTGGAAGTAGCCCACACGGTTTTAAGTCAGCTTCTTACTGCTTTCGTATTTTCCTTTGGCCATTGTGCTTCAACTCTTTGTTCAACGCTGAAACCTTTGTTTTGTTAGAACAAAATGTTGTTTTTACGGTAAGCTCTTCCACTGCTTCCAATTAATTTCAATCGGCCTGACAGCACACTGAACGGGATGGCAGGCTTGGATAAATCTCTTTGGGCAACCTAAAACCAGTTTGACGATCCTCAATCTTGCAGATAACTCAGCTACAGGATCAAGTCTTTGCCTGGTTTCTACCAAATGTGACAAGGTTTGGGGGCTGGTGTCACAAAGTGTCAGTTAAAAGGGAAAAAATGCCTTCTTTTGAGACTTTGCTCATTAACCCCTTGGCAAGGGGCAAAAGTTGACGTAATTTATGATTAAAGCTCTGTTTAATCACAGAAACAACAAAACCACTTCTCGCAAAGTGTTGATATTACAAAGTCAGCACTCGAAACAACAAAACGTTCCTTATTCCACTGAGCCTTCTGTGTCAGCAATGATGTAAAACACTGGAAATCACATGACATAATGTTGTCATCGAAATATGCAAAATCCAGTCTCGTGGTGGGATCCAGACCCCCACATTTAAGTGAGAAGGTCCCTGGAGTCCAGTCCAGTCAGCAGAGGCGGGAGTCAGTGGAAGCTGGGGAGTGATTAAGTTGGCCAAACTGGGTGCTTGTTTGTACCAGGGTGAGCCAAAACGCTCTCCAGACTCCCCTAGTGAGGTCTCTCTCAGCTGGAACAGAAGTTGAAGCACCTATATGTAGACACATTTTGGTATCTTAATCTACAACTGAATGTTATGCACAGTGTCATTGTGGAAAACACAGAAAAGAACAATAAGGAATTTACAGAAGAGGTGGCATGGAAGGAAAGACTGTATTTTAGGGTGTTGCTGACAATTAAAACCAGAGCAGGCATGAGGTACTGTTTCTTTGTTAAGTTTATCCCTCTTGAGAACTGAACGAATGCTATTGCAAGGAACTATGCTTGCACTGAGAAACAAATGTGAGCCAAAAATTTTACTTCTAACATCAAACAAGTATTCTATCAAAGTCATATTTTAACACTTCATATCAATGCAAGTTTTCTGGCTAAGTATGAACAACAGAAAAAAACCCCAAGGCATCTGAGCTCATCCTATAACAAAACCCGCAAGTATGTCCAATGCTCCCCTAAAGTATCAAACTCACAGATGCATTGGTAAGTTATTTCTGTTATTTTAGCACTTTGATTTCTAAATGTTGTATCACCTCCATATTACAAATTCAGCATAGTCACTGCAGACAAAACACTTTTGCATGCTTCTGCAATTTTTTGTTTCAACTCAGCACCGCTAATATCCCACATGGACAGCTGAGGCTAAAACACTCTTAGTACTTTAAAGTACTTCCTTGAAATATTTCAAACTAACGAGCTACAAATTTGCTTGTGAATGGTCTTCATGCTCAGCTATTGGAAAACATCCACGTTTGCTTATGCTAAAGCTAAACCACTGACCGCATCTTACCTTTATTTATGTACTTTTGTCCATTACAGATGCAAAAGAGGCTTTTAGCTAGGCGTGTTGTAAACCTAATTGGCTTCTTTATAGACCTCAGTAACAACTATTACTTAGAATCCTTTATAAGCCTGTTAACACTGGCAAGACTTCTCAGTCCAAAGTTTTGGGTTCCTTTTATAACGTTGGAGATTTCATGGCAAAAAGAACAAGAGAAAGGAAACAGGCTGCACAGCAGACCACAGGCCTCCACACTGCGTCTGTTCACAGAAAAAAATAATCAGCCCTGCAGGACTCTGTGTGCAGCTGATACTGGTAACTGCAATATTCCCTGTACTCAAAAGTTCGTTTTGACTGAATTGCGAAAATCAGGTGCTATACCTTGACTACTGCGTGTGCTGGCAAACCCTAGAAAGAAGCTTTTAACATATATGCTCTTACTTTGAAAGTTGTATGTGGACAGCCTTCTATGGACAGGCTGTGATTTCCAATCCATCAGAATATGATTGTGATCTATCAACATGACAATGTAACAAACATTTCCTTTGGGTTATACACACAACGCAACACAACACCTACTTGCTCTGTTTCTTTCCTCTCCGGATTGGTCCTACATGAAAGGGGGATTATTTTTTTCCCAAATAAAAGCAGAATTGGTTTTAGGAAACTTGAAGAATCAGGATAAAATGAAAAGTATTTCATTATGTCAAAAAAAAACAAAAGAAAAAAAGAAATATAAAGCCTCATGCTTTGCTGCCTTTCAAGGATGGGTAAGTTAGTTCAAAGCAAGCTTCTGCAGGGTCAGACACGTCCAAAGGTATTCCTAACCATTCTGTCTGCCAGTTAGTACATTTTTCCTCCTCTTACTTGATGGTGATGAATATTAATATAAATTCCTCAATTTGAAATAAAGTTTTGCCTGACCCAAACCTTCCTGCAACCCTTGCTTCCTTTTTACATAGATAAACATATAGCAATACCTTCAACCTATTAAATTTATTTGAGTGTAGAGAAATAACTTTAAAATTCAGTGCCAATCAACAAATGTATTACTTAAAGAAGGCCACTGAAAAATTTGGACTGAATAGAGTTAGCAGTGGAAGCACTGCTCAGAAACCTGGGGAGAAATATGGAAAAAGATGGAGAATAAGAAAGTCTAGAAAAAATTAGAGAAAATACCTGGAAAAAAAATATTGAGGCAGTTGTAATGGAAGTGTGCATCTTCGAATAAGGTGAAATTTATGTTGCAAGGAACTAAAGTTTGCCATAATTTATTCTGAACTTTGTTGTCCAACAACGAAAATTTGGTAATAACAATACAAACCAATTTTATAGCTTTTCTTCTCAGTTCCCATTCATTCCATTCATAGGATGTCACAATAGTTGGAGGCAAGATATGAGTATCAGTCTGAGCACTGCTGTCACATTTTGTGGTTGGTTTCGTCAAACATTTGTCTGCCTTTCTGGCCTGAATGAAAAAAACCCACCAAAATCAAGCAAGGCATTAATGAGAAGCATACAGACATCTAAGAAAAATAGCATATGGATATGCTGCTTTTTAAAAGCAAATAGAAACCTGCAAACCACAAGTGGATAATGATTTTTACATTCATGTTATTTTTGTTCCCTCTGCCCCCACTAAAAAGAAGAAACCATTACGTACTTGATGGATTTAATTTCTGACAGAAAACCCTTTAGGCAGAGGCCACAGGTGAATTTCAGACTCCCACATCCCGAGTGAGAGCTTAATCATTGGATTTTGGTAAAAAGAGGTGTCTCCCCGCAATATTTTATGAAGCAGGCACCTCAGTTTGTCTTTATGAATGGACTAAAAATCACAAATCACAATTAAGACAAGTGCTTACATCTCTGCCAGAGCTGGGATATAAACTATACCTTTCTCACCAAGGGCCAGTTCAAGACTGCATTCTTTCCATTGCTAGGCACCTAGAATTCACAATGGATCACAGAGAATGTCTGTGAACCCAAATCAAGCCTTTGGATTTCACATAGTAGCACTGTTGCGTTCATTATGAATGTCCCCTTTTATTTTGTAATATATTCCGTACCTCCTGTCCCCAGGTATCACTACACCCTCGTCCAGCACATACTGATGAACTGCTAAGCTAACGCTCCAGTTAATACGATATCTGGCTTATCTTCTATTGCATTTATTTACTGTTCCTCTAAGCTACTTTTGCAAAAATGAGGAAAAGAAACATCTGACACAACCCAAACCATCCTATGATCCTATGATCTTCCTAGGCTAAGGACAAACAGCTTTTATCGCTGCCACAATCCTTTGGCTCTACAGATACTCCTGTGAAGAGGTAAGGTGAGAACAACATTAAGGGAAAATGTTTCTTATGAACACCCTGAAGACCTGGACAAGATGGACCTTCAGACATTCTGTATGATAGGCAGATGATTATACTTCTTGCCTAAAGATGGGTATCATCTGTTCTCTTTACGTCCTAGAAAGGGCAGATCGACCAGTGACCCAACAGCTGTTGGTGCAAGACACATGGGCAATGTGTACCTGTGCACACGAATCAAGGTATTCAAACTGATGACGAAGCTCAAGCAGCTGAATTAGCTCTGCATGCTCTTTTGCTTTTTCTACATTCAGCTGAATGAACTTTTCTGGATCTTGAGCAAAGATGTATGCCGCTTCTCTGGAACTGAAAACATAACATCTCTCCTTGTGCTTTAAAATGCCAATAGCAGGATTTCCTAAAAAAAAAAAAAAAAACCAAAGCCAAAACAAACCCCACAAAATAAAATCATGAACAGTATGATATTGAAACAAAAACAAATTTGTAATCAAGGTTCTGTGTTTCCCTCAAGTCAGTTTCACTTCCTTTTTTTCTGAAAAAGGAAAATCTGAAATTTTTTCTGAAATCAGAAGAAATCCCTGAAAGTAAGCTTTGTTAAATACAAGAAAGTCTATTTTGTTAGGTCAGTACAGCTGCTTTTGATCAGTTCACACCCAGCATGCCTCAGTGCATGTCTGTCAGAAAAACGACAGATAAAACACCCTTAGCAAAGGCGTAAGAAAACAGCCCATACCCACAAATGTTTCCCCTGTAATCCCCAGCAAATATTTGACTGCGGATCAGCAGTCATTTATACCAAAGGGCGTAACACTGACATTAACTGAAGAAGCAGATGAAGCAGCTGAGAAGCTGGACAATAACTTGACAGAGAAAATGAAATGTCAGTAAAGGCCAAATAACTTATAGAGGAAAGCACGACGACAGTGGCAGGCTCTGCTTTAGCTGTCATTGCCCAGGAAAGACCTAGAATCATCATAGGCAGTGCCTTGAAAATACTAAATGGCGCTACTCAGTGGCAATCAAAAAAGCAAAAAGAATGTCAGGAATTATTAGGATGCAAGCAGAAAGGGAGAAGAAAAAAAGCATTATAACAACCTATATGCTACATTTGTAATACTACATTTTGTTCCAACATGACAGAATAAGAAGAAGTAAAATGAAGGGAGTTGGGACTGATCAGAAGCTTGGAATACCTTTCGCAGAAGGAGGGGTTAAAGAAAGAGGCCTTTTCAGCATTAAAAAGAAGCAACTGAAAAGAAATAATATGATACGGGGTTATAAAACCATGAATTGTGTGCAATATAAAATTACTATTTGCTAATTTTCCTAATAGGAAGACTATCAGGTCTTTGATGAAATTATCAAGCCAGAGCTTAAAACCATCTCAAAAAGGGATACCTTTTCATACGTTATATAATTATAATTGTGGGAGTCTTGACAATAAGAATATCCTGTGGCAAACTCTAAACGGAATCAAAAAGCAATTAGACAAATGAAAAACCTCTGTCAAGGATTATTCAACAGAAGTTTACAGACTCAGCATTTATCTGAGGAAATCCCATAACCACTAACTGGTAGAACAGGTAAGGATATAATTAAGGAAAGATCATTCCTACTTGATTTCTCATAATCTTGAAGTGTTCATGACTGTCCACGTCCAGAAATCGGATACAGGGCTAGAGTGACCTTCAGCCCAACCCAGGACAGTTGTTCTCATATGCAATACTAAGTAATTTACACTGCCATTACAATATCTATTTTTTGATACTGCCAAGTAATGGCAATATTTTTCCCAGTCTCCTGTAGGTTTAAAAAAATTCTGTATGGATAGGTTCTATGAAGGATAGGGAGACAGAAAGCATGAACTGATGGGGTAGCTGAAATAAGGCTTGCTTTCAAGACACACAACCCTAGAAGAAACCAAAAAATTTCCTATGATTAGTTGACTTAATCAAGTGCACTTTTGCATCCTTTTCAGAGAAGATTTTTAGTGCTTTGTAACAACTATTTAAAAACCCATATGATGTAGGCATGAATGGGTATGTTTGCAACACACGGTTACACAGAATAGAAGGAATGACCGTTTTCCTGTGGCTGTGTTACAACACATTAACAACGGTAAACAAACCTGCTTTCAGCTGCAGTGTAGGTTATACAGAGGCACACACAGCAGGAAGAAACATTTATCCATCCCATCGCATTTCTGCCTCTGCTTGCTCTGGCCTGCTTTGTCTTGAAGCCCTCCTACCTTCTATTTAGGGCAGTTTATTTGCGTATTTTTAAAAGAAAATTACTTCAACAGGGGAAACAAGTTATCTGGGGTGAAAATTACAAACATGAAATTACAGCACTCCAGCTTTGACATAAGAGGATGCATTCAGAACACGTCTGTACATTTTCCCTAGTACTTGTGCACATGTAAATTATGGAAAAGACCGAACTCCAAAGCATACCTGGGAGGGTGAGGCCTTTCACACCAATTGCATGTGCACAGAAACCATGGTACTGGATTAGCAATTGATCAAAATTATCAGTAGTCTCTGGAAAAAGCCATTCTTGGTTCTTGAAATCAGAAACATTCACTCTGGTTCCTAAGAAAAGGTTTAACAAAGGAAGGACTTCAGTAACAAAAACATTTCAGATGTTTAAAATACAATAATGTTACAGCATGACCGGATTACTCTGGTCTTCACAGGACGAGCTGCAGTGCCAAGATCCCAAAAGCCAAAGTTTAGCCCTGTGGTAAGTGAGATACTACTGCAAAATCAGTCCTGCAGGAGCCTTCTTTAGTAGCATTAGTTTTCTTTGGGAACAGGGGACAACAACAGGAAGGTGATATCTTATTCTTCTATTTTGTTTTCACCCACTCAAGCATTGCAAATCCCCTGGAGTATAACTTGGTTACTAGGGATACCATCTTACAAACAAATACTTCTGGTGACCAAAGCCCTGTTAAGTTAGCTTTTTTATTCCCCCCTCCATTTCAGAAATTCTGAAAGGTACAAAAAGACACAAAGAAATTTAAGAAATTAAAAAAAAAAAAAAAAGAAATATGCTTCCCTGGTCATTCTGCCATTTTTATAAGGTATGTTTGTATCTAGTAGCTGTATTTTAATTTGACATATGAAAATAAAAGCCCAAACTACATTACATGCAAAATAAATCCACACACTACAAGACTCATTTTAATTTACTGTGCAAATTCTGATTATTATAAAATCAATGTGTGGCACCTTCTGTAAAGAAAATTCAAACTAAAAAATCTTGGAAAATGAAGGAAGACGAAAAAGTAACAACTTTCAGTACCCATGGTTTCTCTTAACCTTTCCTCATCACTTTTCACGGCCACTCCTTCCAGAAGAGATGTTAGCACTTCCTCAGGAAAAAGCTGTGATTGGATTTCCGAGAACTGTTGTAGATTGTTCGTCATATTTGTGAGGAAGCTTAGCAGCAGTATCTCATCCTGAAAGCTGGTCCAGAGGTTAGAAAGTGCAACAAAGAGAGGCTAGAAAATAAAGAAAAGTATGTGAAATCCAGATTTGTTTTATGCCTGCAGTGTAACCCCAGTGCTGTGCACAATGATCCCTGCTATCAACAAAGCCGGGCTGATCTCCAAGGCCTCCAGCATCCCGAAATTCCAGGGGAACTCCAGGGTGTTGTAAGAGGAGCTCTCATCACGTATGCCCAAAGCACGTACATCCAGCATGTGGGCCCACAGGCCAGAACGGTGCTTTTCTGCGTTTTGCTCCAAAGTCTTTCCCAAATATGTTACTCTGAAACCATGCTTGGAATTGAGTGCTTCACTGGCAATACAGTTTTATAACTGAAAATAAGGTGTACAGGAATAAGAAGGACCAGAAGAAATGCACCTGGGTCAACTACTAAATGAAGTACAACCACACCTACATGTACAAACTATCAAGTTTTGTTATTTTGCCTGCCCTGCTTCCAGAGTGACGTGGTACCACAGCCCCCAGGCCACCACGTGTGTCAAATTAGTGGGGCACAAGCGTCTCTCGTACAGAGTTCAGGACAAAACTGGAAGCTGCCACTCCCAGCAGCGATGCTGACACACAGGTGTACGCACATACCGAAGAGGCCTACGAGCTTTGAGTATAAATGCTGATTTCAACGACAGTGACATAAAATGCACCTTGTCGCATCTAAACACACAGAGCATTTATGGGAACAGATTCAACAAATCCGCAATGCCCACTAACAACGTTCTCTTTTATGCACGTTAACAACATTATTACAAGAGCAGCCAGCAGAGTCAGCTATGGAATTCATCAGCATCACTAACGCTGTGGAAATGTTACAGTAATAAAAATGGAAGAAAACAAAGGAAGGGCAGCAAGACCAAAATCATTCTTACTAGAATAAACAAAGAATATTAAAGAAATCTACTATGTTTCCTAAAACAAACATCTACTGCAAATACAGCCTTAATCCTACGCTTTTTAAAAGGCAGAATGCCCTGCTTCTCTACATTTGTAGAGGATTCAGCTTCTCAGCCACTAGCTGAAGACAAGAAGAACTGTTTATGTGGTATGTTAATAGAGAAATCTTTACCTACAAAAGACCTGAAATCAAAAGACATTACATATTCTGTCTTCAGCAAGAAGAAAAAACAACTAACCAACGTGAAGAGAGAAGAAAATCTGGGAAGGGAGCAGACAACAGCAGACAGGTCTAAGGAAAAGGGTAGCATGTGTATCAGTCACTTAAGCCCCATGAAGATATAGAAGACCAGAAAAAACTGCTTTGAGCAGCTGGACAAGAGGGGAAAATGTTCTCCAAATGAGAACATCTGGCTTATAAAATCACAAGCACATATAAACTGAAGCATCAGCTCACATCTGAGATGTACTTCAGTTAAAGTGCCGTTCCCATGAGCTTCCAGCTCAGATACCCTTACGAGAAGTCTGAAAAATACCCTGAGTAGGTCGGGGGGGCATGATGTTCCTTCCTCTCTCCTCCACAGTAGAATTTATTTTGCTTTCTAATTATTTGTTTAGAAGGATGAGATATAACCTATGTATGAACTGCATGCTAGTTCAACAGCTAACTACAAGGAGTTAAAATGACAGACATACCACACAAAATAATGAGCTCTTCCATTAAAAGCACATTAAATGAAGCTGGTTTCTGACATATTTCTCTCCCATCTCCTTCACACCATTCCATCATAACAATCCCAGGTTTTCACAGGGTCACTGAGCACCCTCCTTCACAATACCTGCAGTTTGCATCACTCTTCCCTCTTCCTCCAGCACCTCCCTCCCACGTCCTGCAGCTCCCAACGAAGGGTGAAGCAGGACAGAACATCAGCGGCGCAGAGGGACATGGCTGCTCACTGGCCAGAGCGCACACAAACGAGCAGGTCATTGTGGCACTCCCGTTTCGGGCTTCGTCTCAGGAGGGCTCTAACTCTATCCCTCTAGTTACTTGTTTTTCACAAAAGTTGAAAAAAATGACACGTTTTGAGGTCTCCGGACTGACAAATTGGACTAAAACCGGCCAACAGGTTCAGCAGCTACTGGGAGGGGTAAGAGGCTGAAACCCCCATCACAGAAACCTGATTTCTTCAGAAAAATGATCTCAAGGAGTCATACTGTAATTACAGGAACTGCTATCTGAAAGGACTTTAAGAGAATCACACTCTGATGTGCTGTTTTCTGTCATCATTGTGTTCTTACTATTTCTGCAAGGAACAGGAGAATGTTTACACAAACCAGGAAAATATCACTGCAAATCTACAAATACCAACAAAGGACTCAAGACACCTAGAATAAAATACCATTTAATTTTTTCTGCCCCTCTTTGTACCTTGCTTCGCTTTTACCTGGAGATAAAGTCTTCTAGTTTAGTTGCCCCTTCAAAAATCACAGATGCTGTTATAATAGAAAACAATGTAGCCTCTTTCTTAACAAAAACTATACAAAAATATACACAAAGTATTTTGCAATATTCTAGTTATTTCTTATAATTAAGAAGAAATAGGTTTTCCATTCAAAATACTTACAAAAACTTCTTTGGTATCTATGGAAACCTTATTCTGCACTGTGTTTTTCAACTGCTCCATTGTTGCTACAAACTGCACATTCGTCTTTTCAACTTCTTGAGCACTTGTAATTGCATCAGACTGGAAAGAGAAATTACTTCAGACAGTAAGAACAGAACTCAGACATAAGAAGTATGACAGTCAAAAAATCAAGTGTTTAGTAATAAGTATTTACTCGGATCTCTTTATTCAACTATTTTCAGACAACTGTTTTATGGAGCTTTCTACAAAATACATTTGTCCTTAAGTGGTCAGGTGTAAAACCAGGTGCTTCTCTCAAACTTACACTCGGAATCTTTACAGAAAACCTCTACATTTTTATAATGAAAAGAACAGGAAAAAAAATGAAAAGACAAATATTTTTCCAAGCTTTACAGGAAAAACTCATAAAACTGTGCAGTTTCTCAAAAGACAAATTAAAAGATCTTCATAAACAAAACAAGTTTCAAGAATTTAAAGTTGTATGAAGTTGTATGTTCAAAGACTTCTGATGACTCCATGTGTGTTGGGGATGTCTGCAGACTAAAGCTGAGGTGATTTCTGCATTGAACAAGAAGATTTTTTCCCTCATGCCTTTTGGGGCAGAGTGACTATCAATATGCAAACAGGAAAAAAGTCCTACTTTTTCAGGCCTTTGCTAATGAAATTAAACCAAAAAAAAAAGGAAACCTCCAGAAATTAAATGGAAGCACAGTCACACTGCAGCAAACAAAGCCTACAAAGAGGACGACTTTCCCTTGGTCGAGGAGGACTGTGTGAGGGATCGCTTAAGCAATCTGGACGTCCACAAATCCATGGGCCCCGATGGAATGCACCCACGAGTGCTGAGGGAGCTGGCGGA
>Ga0065711_1047063_pt1 | contig 12542 bp, 10 predicted proteins | sample Hoacrofraction12_FD_59098 | JGI IMG/M metagenome (GOLD analysis project Ga0065711, IMG submission 59098) | Hoatzin crop microbial communities from Cojedes, Venezuela - Epithelial fraction 12 v2 (version 2) | ecosystem: Host-associated > Birds > Digestive system > Esophagus > Crop | place...
ACATCATCCCTTAAGAAATTATTATATTTCTCTCGGTTGACTGGCTCTTTAGTTATCGGTAAAGCGTTGATGACTCTACTTGATAATTTAACCTTGCTTCGAGGTACATATAAAACCTTGCCATCATCTACAATATCAGCTAAATAGCTATAAGGCTCATCTATCCACTTTCGACTTCCAATCGCTAAAATACCCTGTTGTCCTTCAACATTAGAAACAAAAAAGGGCAAACGCTCACCCTGTTGTTTATTGTTGATGGCTTCTATGACATCGCTTACTTTATTATAGCCAATATCCTTAAAGTAGTTCGATAGTTCAGCATCGTCCTTTTGCTTAAATATTTTAGCTTTCGCTTGCGATTGTTCAAGGGAAACATTATTTAAGCTTAGATTGGAATTAATTAATTTGAAATCGGTAAAGGAAGCATTGCCAACTCTTAAGGCTTTATTTAAAGTATTGAGCTTATGCTTAAGTCTTTCATCATCTCCTAAATCATTTAGTGATAACTTGATGATGTCTTGCTCATCAACTTTAATATTAACCTTCGTTGAAACGCTTGTCTTATCAGTTATGAATTCTAATCGTTTAGTTACTAGATTTGGATATCTCAACTCGAATTGCAAAGAGTGGTTAAAACTACCTGCCTTATGTTGCTCAGCTAAAGCTTGAATATGCTTAAAGCTCGAAGGAAGCAATCTTCTTACACCTACTTCTTCTAGTGGTAAATTGCTATCCTTATTAATTAAGGCAAAAGTACCATTAGCCTGTCTTTTAGTGTCGTAGTGATTAAGGCTCGCCTTATATTCAGCACTATTAATTAAACCTCCCTTATAACGCAAGAAATCAACGGTGCGTTGTGCTTGGGTTACTGACTCAAAAAGGAAATTATAATCATAGCCTAAACGATTTATCCACCCTTCATAGTAAGGCTGCCTTTGGGCAGCAACAAAATCACTTTGCCCAATATCAACATATAAGCCCATTAAGGTATTAGTAATATCCTTAATCATTTCCTCTTGTAATCTATTATCTTGATAGATATCTCGATTTAAAAATTGGAAATCACCACTTGCTTCGATAATAGTATTAAAGAGGACTTGTTGATATTCCTTTTCAATATCACTTTCTAAAGGTAAATGTATTTCCTTATTTTGTGGCTCATAGTAGCTAGTGTCAAAGGCATCATTTAAAACAGTTAAGCCTAAGGAGGTGATTAATTTATTATTCAATTCTTCTAGGCTAATTTGTTTTGTTTCTTTAGGGCTAGGGATATCAAGCTCTTTACCATCAAATAAAGACATATTGAAGGCATAATTATTGCTTGTATTGAATTTATGGATAAGTCTTACTTGGCTTTTCTCGTTTCTGATATAGCTCTCTTGTAGTCTTTCTTCTGCTTCTTTTAAAGATAGAGACCTATCTTCTTCATAAGCAGCCCATTCTTCAAAGCCAATACCTCCCTTAATGCCTTGGGTTTCACCTTCGCCTTCTTTATAGCCCTTAAAGTGCATGCCTTTATTTTTAAAGGTATAAAACTTATCAAAGACTGGATTTGCATAACCTCTTTGTTGAGCTAGAAAAGTAAAGAGATATTGATTATTACCTTGATATAGATTACCTTTGCTATCTCTAGGCATTGCACCAACCACATTATGCCAATGACTTCTACCTACTCGATAATCATTCGCTAAGGCTTTACTATATGCTTTAGAAATATTTTCTCGATAATTCTTTAGGCTAGTTAATTCAACCCCTTCTTTAATTGGCTCTCTTTCAATATTTTCAAGATTCTCTACCTTCTGATATTTCTTACCTAAAAAGAAGTCTAGCTTCTCTTGTGCTTTCTCGATATAAAAAGCTTTATCTAATTTTTCAATCTCAAAATCGCCCTCATCGATAATTACCTTTTTAGGGATATCAATGAAAGTAAAGCTATCAGTACCATCACTTTGATAAATGCTTACTCCTTCTTTACTGCCATAGCAGCAAAGAGCATCATTAATTAAGTGATGCGAATTATCGCCATTGCTCACAAATAGTTTATAACCTTCTTTAGCTGCGACAACATATTGAAACTGGCTTAAGTCATTACATTTATTGATAGTTTCTTCAAGGGGGATATCATTTAATAAATGCTGCTTAATTGCTTCTGCAATAATCGGCGCATTATTATTAATCTTAAAGCTGCTATCATCTTCTTTAATACCACTTGCAAAAGTATCACCACGAGCAACCACATTTCCCTTATCGTCAAAACCTAGATAATTATTGACATTCTTTTGAATAAAGCTACTGTAATTTAAAGTAGAGATTTCAAGACCTGTTTTCTCACTCCAAGTCTCAATGATTTGTCTAGCTGACTTTAAATCGTTATTGCCTACTTCATAGACTAAACCATCAGTATTAACTTGAATTAATTTACAGCTTTCAATATCCTTATTTAACGTACTGGCAAGTTCTAACATCAATAACTGACCTGTGCTATAAATGGCACTTGCTTGTTGGGGAGCGTAAAGGGAGCTAGTCTTATTATTAAATTGCCCAACTGCTCCATTAAGTAAAAGCTTTAAGGTCTTATCGCTTGCTTTATCACCTCTTTCTTTAGCTAATAAACGAGCTTCTAAAGAAGATTCATATTTAGCAGCATTAAAGTTTTCAGGATAATATTTATATTTGGTGGCAATACTAGGATAAAAGCTTTTAACATCGGCATACATAATCGTCTTATTATTATCGCTAACTCCACGATAATTTTTAATTGCGCCATGGATACCACCACCCTTACTTAAATTGATTTCACAATCCTTAAGTTTAAACTTTAGGCTTTCACTTCCCTTGCCTTGATAGAAATCTAATACTTCTTGATTAAATAAGGAAGTATCTAAATTATGAGGCAAGACATAATTTGATTTATTTTCTTGTGGCTTCTCTTCTTTTTCAAAAAGTGTAGTTTGGTTACTATCTTTAGGTGCTTCATTTAAAATAAAAGCCTTTTCAGCAAGCCTACTAACTCCAGTCCTTAAAGTATCTAAAGGTCTAATCTTATCGCTAAAATTATTGATATTAAGCTTTGCATTTAAATAAGGTTCTCTGATATTAGCTATTTCATTAATAGTATCAACCAATTCCTTATTTAAGGCAAAGACTTCTTCTTTCGTGCTACTTTCTTCAATCGCTGAATAGCTTCTACCTAAATGTAAGCCTACTTCTTTTAATCCTTGCCTAGCTGAATCAAGAGCCAAATCAAAAGAATTATAGATATTTACTTCTAAATTTCTTAATTCAGGTAAAGCGTATTTTTGTGTACTTTTACTATCGTGAATCTGTCTTAACCTATCGCCTTCGATACCTCCAAGAATCGCCTTTAAAAGAATAGCATCATCATTAATGCAACCAAAGCCAAAAAAGAGGTTCTTACTTTCGCTACTCCAAAACTCTTTTAAGTCTTCTGCTTTGTCATAGTTAAAATAATTGCCTGCTTCATCTTTAAAAGTTGCATAGAATGAATTGCCATTCATCTGAATTGTGTAGTAATAAATCTTTTGTCTAATGTCTAACTTCATAAAGTCTCCTTCCTTTGTGAGCTAAAAGTATCTTTTCGGTCTCACTTTTAAACACCTCATAATCTTCTTTAAAGGGTATATAAACCCTATGCTTTCCGTTGCGTAAAAAGATACTTACCTCTTCATCTTTTCCCACACGGAAATAAATGTAATAAACACGCTCATTAAACCTTACATAGCCATAAGCACCGTTATTGTAGATACCTTCATCCATTGGATGTCTTACTCTTTGTTTTAATCTTTCAAAAGTAAATGAAGGGAAATACCACTCAAACTTATGTTGACTAAACTTAGGTTTAATAATTTCTTTTTCTTCACTTAAAAAGCTACAAATTACATTTTCCATTTTTCCTCCTTTGCCAAAATAAAAAGGAAGCCTTACACTTCCTCGTCCTCATCAAGTATTTCAAATGTTTCTTCCAATGTATAAAATTTAGTGGAAGGATCATTTAACATTTCCTGAATTTCATTCATTGCTTCTAATGTATCCTTATTTGGTATCTTTTCTTTTTCCATACTTTACCTCTAAATAAAAACGGATGGTGCATTCCATCCTTGACTATTTCAAGCCCATTACTAACAACTCGAGGTCGTTAGCGGTCAGACCCACAGGCGCAATGCAACCCCCATAGACCCGATACACCATTATAATAAGACAATACTTATATTTTTGCAAAACCTTATTAACTCTTGTGATACTGCCATCTTGCTTTAACTATGGACTCTTACAAGACGGCAGCCACAAGAGTAGGAGGTCATCTATAAATTTGTACGATTTACATAAAACACAAATCATTCTCTACCCATCTTAAAGAATATTGCATATATAAGGCAATAACCCAAGAAATCCCACCAAGAAAAGTAACAAACAAGCGCATATCAGGAGTTCGCAAACAAAGCCTAAGAAATATAAGATACCACCAACGACATACCAAATAAGCGAAGCAATGATGAATAAAATAAATAAATCCACCCCATAACCGATGTGTAATAAGACATACCAAAATAAAATGAAGGCAAGCATTGCTCCACAAAAATATGAAAAGGTATAATTCTTAAAATAATCAGATATACATAGGCTTATAATTACTTCTATCACATATATAATGAAATAACTTCTAAATGGCGAAGCAGCACTGATATTTTTAAAAAACCCATCACCAAGGCTGTATAAAGTCATAAATATACATCCACAAAATGCAGTAAGAAGTAATTTTTTGATAATGATAAAATGCTTTTTATCACTATCATCAAAGAAACAACTTACAACCCATAAGACAATTCCTAAAGAGATATATATTAAAGGTATACGAAAAAAGTTCATTCTTTGCTCCCTTCTGTGTTTCCGAATGGATATTTACACGATATAAAGCCATAACCATAAGACGGTTCGTTATCGGTACAATATTGTAGCCATGTATTACCACCATCAGTCGTAAGTCTTAAATCGAGGTGTCCTCCTGTTGAATAGCCAGTGTTTCCTGATATTCCAACTTGGTCTCCTATTTTTACCTTACTTCCTACTTCTAGGGCTGAATTGGCAGCCATATGTAACATCGAATAAGTTACCCCTTCGTCAGTTTGAATCGAGATATAACAACCCCATTCTTCCATCGTGCCACTACGACCACTAAAGTATTCACAACCATTAACTGATTTAGCGACAACCGAACCTCCTTTAATGGCATATAGTGGAGTTCCTTCTGCTGCTCCAAAGTCTGTGCCTTTATGAAAACCACTCGCATATCCAGTAGCAGCAAAATCCGTATAAGAAAAATATTGCGTTACCGTATGTACTGAATCAAAGGGATAGCCCCAACCATCACCGAATATCTTGGTAAAGTTTTCAGGCAAGGCAACATAAGAAGATAAAGAGCCGTAGATACTCATGCTGAATTTATCAATGTAGCCAACGGCTGTTTCTTTAGAAAACCACGGCACGCTTTCGATCATCTGTGTATTAGTGTTGATGCTCGTGTCTTGAAAGTAACCTAAAGTGAAGAGATTATCGACAAATTCTTGAGTGCTATTAAGTTCTGTTTTGGTATACTTTACCTTTTTGGTTATCGGTTTACCTTTATCATCTAACTTAACCTTGCCCTCTTCATCGACTTCTTCCTCTTCCTTTTCATATTCATTTTCCTTTAACATCGCTTTAGCAAGGGCTTGCTTTTCTTCAAGGCTATAATCCCACTTACCCTGAAGCACGGCAACCACAACCCACCTAACGCTATTACTTAAGGCTAAAGAAGGTAAGCCATCGCTATCCTTACTTAAGACTTCATTAAACCAACTAGCAGCAAAGCCATTATCAATATAATTTTGAATGGCTTCCGTGGCTGCATTTTCGCTTTCCTTATCCCAATCGACATCACCTATCTTTCTAGCTAATTCATTAACGCTGCTGCCATTGCTGGAAGCGTAAGAACCTGCCTCAAAAAAGATTGCAAATAAGAAAATGGCAATTACCCAAGTAAGAATCTTCTTCATAGCTTACCTTCCTCTGATTGCTTGAATTTCTTTGGGTGAAGCGTAAACATCGATAAAGTAAGGTCTTTTCTCTCTTAAAAAGAGAGCTTGCCCTCTTTGAAAGTAACGGATACGATTAACTTCTTCTTCGCTGATATCCATTAATTCCTTAGCTGCTCCAATCGCACTATCATCTAACTGCATGATGACTTTATAAGTGCTATTGTTCATAATGGCATTGCCATAACTTTTAGCAGCTGCTCCTCTAACGACTACATCACTATTCAAGTCTTTTGGCTCTTGCATCCCTAGGATGAAGATAGAATTAAATTTACGCACCGAACGGATACAATCACTTACTTGAGGCAAGATTGCGCCATTTAGTGCTAATCTTTGAAACTCATCAATGACACCACAACATTTCCGTGTTCCATCATAAACAATGTCTTTGATTTGTTTCATTATTAAGTAATACATTGCATTTTTGATATTATCGGCTTGCTCATCTAATAGCTTTGTTCCAAAACCTAAAAGCAATTCATTATTATCTTTAAAGTCAACTGAAGTATAACCATTAAAATATGCACCATCAGCCATCACTAAAGGCTTGATATATAGCTCAAGATTAATTAACTGGGTTAAATAGACATCTTCCTCTTTACTGCCTTGAGCTTTGCGTATTTTAATTTCTTCTTGCAAGACTTTTAAGACATCCTTAATAATAGGATACTCATTATTTTTATAGTGCCTAAAGGTCTTCTCGGTTATGCCAAAACGCTCATAGGTCTTGTAGATGATATCATCGATGACATTTAAAGCTTTTTCAACTTCACTTAAATTATTAGCTTGATAAAGCTTAACTAATTCCTTGAAGTCTCTAATTGCTTCTGCTTTAGCAAGTTCCGTATCGTAAGCATCAATTGGGCTTGCTTCGCTATCATTATCTACCCTTCTTAATTGAAGGACATTGATGATATTATTAGTAGCTCCAAAATAAACATACTTACCACCATAAGTTTTAACATAATTCGCATTTTGATTATGGGGGTCAAGCCAAACAACCCTTACTCTTTCACGCATCATATAATTAATATATTTGCCTAAAAGCGTTGTCTTACCACTTCCATTTTTACCAACGATTACCATCGTACCTGCGTTTATGCTTTCAAGCTGTGCTTGTGGTGGATTATCAAGCCATAAAAAGGGGTTTTGTTTAAATAGCCCTCCACAGCCTTGTGTTGTGCCTACAAGCAAGCCGTTCTTATCTTGCAAGTCCTCATAATAGAATGGGAAAAGCATCGCTGCGCTTCTTGCCGTCATAGGGATTCGATAGCGATAATCTAAATCGCTGACTAACTCGTTCTTGCTCCAAAATGGCAAGACCGTCTTAAATAAGACTTCTTGAAGCAAAGGAGCTTCATTAACCTTAAAGCCGTAACCTGTACTTAAGGCACTCTTAATTGATTCGACATTATCCTTTAATTCCTGTTGGTCTTTGGATGTTACCATGATACAAAGTAAGATACCTATATTTCTATCCTTGCTTAAAGCCATATCTTGCGCTACGGTCTGTAAGGCATCATATTGTTGTTGCAAGCGATAGACTAGTTCGGCATTTTTCTTTTCATCGCTTATCTCTCTGGCAAGTCTATTTAATTCGGTAGTTAGATATCTTCCTAGATTCTCTTTTTCTTGAGAAGAGACATAACTATATTTAACATAAGGTACTCCATTAAAGGCTTCATCTAATAAACCAAAATCAAACCATTCTGGAAATTGTTCCACGAGTAACACTTTATGATAAACATCACCAATCTTTAAATAATCCTTGCCTAAATGAATATAGTTAGGTGAAAGCAAACTCTTAATTTCTTTGATTAAGCCATTTTTACCAACTAATAATTCATCTTGATAATCCTGATAAGCTTCCTCGGTAATTTTATATTCTTGGATATCTCTATTTACTCCATTTGAAAAGTAGTAATCATTGATTAAATCATTCTCAAACCAATAAGCCAAAATATTCTCACAATCCATCTGATTGAGATACTTACAAGAGAAATTATGAAAAAGATAATTAAAGAAATCATTCGCCTTTTTCATAAAGGACTTATTATTTAAATCACCCTTTACCATAATGATAAATTCACTTCTCGGATTAACATCGGCTAAGTGGAAATAATTCTCTTGTTCATCACCAATTATCTGATTAGCATTGACACTTTGTTCATAGTCAATAATCTTGCTATCTAATTCTTGAATATGCTCTCCTATTGAAATAGGGGAAAGTATTTTAAAGCAATAAAAAGGTATTTTGGCATTATTATAAACACTTCTCATCCTTTGAATATAGACTTCTCTATCGGTATCATCTCTAATCATCGGAGGAAGAAGCTTACAGCCCCATGCCCATGTATTATCATCTAAAATAAAAACACCCTTGTGGATGCTCTCGATGCCTATCCAATTATCCGTTGTATTATTGAATATCCTTTTACTTCTAGCGCAAGAAGCAGCAACCTTTTTTCTGATGGCTCTTGCTTTCTTTTCTTTAGCAGCTTGCGCCTTCTGTTCTTCCTTTTGAAGCTGCAACCTTGCCTTTTGGCTTTGTTTTTCTTCAAAGGCTAATTGCTTATTTTTAAGGCTTTCTTGGTTTTCTTCCTTAAGCTTTTCAAGTTCTTCACTTGTCATTTTCTTTTTGCGATAAAGATATACAAAAACAAAAACTAAACAAATAAAAATGACAATACTTGTGGAAAGGAAAGCCCCAAGTATAAACTCATTCATTTCCATTCTCCTTTTGCCATATGTAGCAAACACCTTTATTGATATAATCCTTTTTACTTCGTAAGTATCTTATTAAGTAATAAAGATAAATATAAAGGCTTTGGTAAGTCTGCATTGGCATAATGACAATAAAGACCAATGCATTTAGCACTAAAATAATCACGAAATTGTGATAAAAGTTTTCTCCTCCTCCAATTGTCGCAAGGTAAAAGAAAGAGGCTACGAGACAACAAATAAGGATTGTAAAGTCTCGCTTATTGATAAAGCGAAAGACAAATTTACCTTGTTTAATATTCTTTGACGTAAATGCTTTCCTCATTATCTATAACCTCTTTTCTTTTGTTTATTAATTAACCTTCTTTCATAAGTATTAGCGACTTTCTTATAAACACCTTGCTTAATTCGGCTATTGCTGCCCATAGCCCACTTTTGAAAGCGTTCCCCTGTACTTCCTTCTTTCCATAAAGAATTCTGTTGTACTGGTCTATGATTTCGACTTATGGTATATGGTTCAGCCTTCGTTGCAGCCTTAAGATTACCTTTAATCTCATCAAAGCGACTTTGTTGCTGTGCTTGTTCAGCATTATTACCTTCGCTTACTGGTTCACCATTTAAGGTCGTTGGATGTGCGACTGCTTCTTGAGTGCTTGCTTGTGAAGCTTCAGCTAAGGCATTAGCATTTTCACTCGCTCCACCTTCAGTAGTAGCAGATTGGGAAGCTGCACCACTATCTTGAGCTTGAGCATTGCCTTGTTGTTTTGCTTCTTCAAGGGCTTGGTTTTGGGAAGCTTGTTCTTGATAATTATTGAAGCCATTACCACCTTCATTATCACCATTAGCGTTATTTAAAAAACGACTAGGCATAATATTCTCGGTTTCCTTTCCATAATTTTGAGAACCAATACCACCTAAAGCCAACCCTGCAGCAAGACCAGCCCCATTGCTTAATGCGTTTTTACCTGCATTAAATACACCACTCGCCATCTTTGCAGCACCACCTAAAACCTGTCCTGCATAAAACATCTCTTGCATTGTATTACCACTTGTTTCTACTCCTAAAAGTTGAGCTACTAAACGGCTGCCATTCATTGCGAATAAGAAGCCTGCAATGGTAAAAATACATAGCGCAAAAAAGCCAACCTTGCTCTGTAATAAACCAACGATTGAAACAACAGCAATGACTAAAAAGAACTCAAGAAAATTAGAAACAAAAAGGTTAAAGTATAACTTCAACCATGTCTTAAATTGTTCACCATTACTGACGATTGAAGAAATAGGTATAAAGGCAATTAATAATAAGGTCAAGGCTTCAAAGAAACGCTTGGCAATATCCAAACCTACCATACAGAAAAGTAAGGCTGCATACAGATTTAATCCTGCTAATAATATTAAGGAAATAACATCGCCAAAATAAACATAATCAACGCTTCCAATCGCCCAACTGATAGTATTACCAAAAATGCCTTTATCAACATATTCATTAATATCTTCAATCCTATCAGCACTTAGCCACGACCAAGTCTCCATCGTTTGCGCATCTTCATAAACTGTACCACTATCATCAATCCTTGTACCGTAAACGATGCCTTCAGGTTTATATTTACTCTTAACCATGTCTTCCATTTCTTCAGTAACGATAATATTATCGACAGCAACTGCTCTTAAAATTAATGTAGATATTTCATTATCATCTACATTAATGACATCAATTAACTTATTAGAAGTAGAGGAAATAGCCTTACAAGCTTCAGGTAGCAAATTAAAAGCAACCGTGCATACAATCACCAAGAGAACCTTTTTCAATAATTTCTCGGCAATCATCTTATTCTCGTTATTATCGGCTAATAATTTAGCTATTTCATATAATAAGCGTACGGCAACAGCAACATTAAATAAGGTAGCAAAATAATACCAAAAGCTCATCGCTAAACTCGATGAATCGCCTTGGATATTCCACATATTAACTGTTACTATTTCTTTTACAATACTGTAAACAAGGCTGAGTAACCGTTCACTAAGTCCATAAGCAACCCACACAAGCCATCTAAATATTTCAATAAATGATGCCAAAAAACCACCTCCCTTCTTACTATGACGAGCCTAAAAATACAAACATATATTCAACAATAATTATCATTCCAAAGATAACTGAAAAAATTGAAAAAAGGATAATAAAAGAGCCTATTGTGTAATATTTAAAGTCCGTTAAGGTCTTTTTATTAAACAAAGGCTCTTTTCTGTCCGAAAATACCCATTTAATCAGATATCCAACAAATAATACCAACAAAAACACAAACATTAAATTAAATATCACAAAAAACATCATCCCAATTAAATATAAGGCTTGATGTTCATCAGGTATTTGTAACATTAACTATCCTACCGAAATTCCAAACATCGACAAGAAAGCACCAAAATCAACAAGTACCAAAATTAAAATAGCAGCGATAAATAATTTAATGATTAATTTCTTTGTTGAGCGTTGCCCTTCATCTTGTGTAAAGTATTCAACTACACCCCAAAGAATGAAGAAAGCACCTAAAATCCATCCTGCCCATTTAGCGATATAAACAATCGTATCTAGGATATTAGTGCCTATCTTTTCAACTTCATCGGTATTGACGATAACATCTGCTAAAACCTTTTGTAAATTAAACATAATTAAGTCCTTTCTGAAGCTTTTTTAGCTTCTACTCATAAAATAAGCTGCAATAGCGCAGCCTAAAATAACTAGTAAAACAATTAAAGGAAGAATAACTAACGCAATAAATAGGTTTTTCTTAAAACCATCCTTAAGGCGATTATTTTCTTCCTTTTCTTCAATTAGTTTCTTCACTTCCATATCTCACCCCAATTGAGAAAGAAGAAGAGCCTAAGCTCTCCTTCTTCTCTTTTTATTGATAAGGAAGATTAAACCAAGTAAATCTAACTCAGCAAATAAGCCAAATAAAAGCATACTATTTGTTGAGATAAAGGTATCACCAACTAGAATTGCAGCACCAGTATTAGGTACATCTCTAAAAATTCCTACGGTCTGATTCTTATCGGTGATGTCGTGATGTAAAGCGACCTCTTGCCCATCAGTAGTATAGACACCCTCAAAGACAACGATACGCTCATGGTCTTGTAAGGCAGAAGAATTGAAGTTATATTCCATAATTACCGTTCCTTCTTCTTCAGTTACAGTAATTGCCTTCTCGACTTGCGTTCCTTCTAAGACAGTACCATCTTCTTTTACTAAGAAGCCCTTAACAACATATTCGCCCTCAGGTAACGCATTATAGAAGACCGTATCAGTAATCGTCACATCGATATCAGAAGTAATCGCTTGATAGCCATTCTTACCTAGTGCCTTACTGGATAGCCATGGTCTTTCAAGATTGACTAAAGTACCTAAATCAACGACTTCCTCTTCTGCTAAGAAGCTTAAATCATCTAATAGATAGTAGTGCGTATTATTAGTAGTTTGGACTTCTTCAAGGGTATATTCACCATAGATTAAAGCTTCAAGATTATCATCTACTTCAGCTACGCTGCCATTTTCACCCATTGAGAACCAAACACCACTCTCATATACCACTTCGCTAATATCAATTGTTTCTCCATTCAATACTCTTTCTAATAAGATATCATTAGCATTTGTATTGAATGAATGACGATATCTTTCAGAATTAAAGACACCATCCTTATCAGTAGCGATTAAGTGCTGCTCATTAGTTTTTA
>Ga0065711_1047064_pt1 | contig 12542 bp, 4 predicted proteins | sample Hoacrofraction12_FD_59098 | JGI IMG/M metagenome (GOLD analysis project Ga0065711, IMG submission 59098) | Hoatzin crop microbial communities from Cojedes, Venezuela - Epithelial fraction 12 v2 (version 2) | ecosystem: Host-associated > Birds > Digestive system > Esophagus > Crop | place...
AAGAGGGCAGATTTAGATGAGATATTAGGAAGAAATTCTTCACCATGAGGGTGGTGAGGCCCTGGCCCAGGTTGCCCAGAGAAGCTGTGGCTGCCCCCTCCCTGGCAGTGCTCAAGGCCAGGTTGGATGGAGCTCTGAGCACCCTGGGCTGGTGGAAGATGTCCCTGCCCATGGCAGAGGGGCTGGAACCAGATGATCTTTAAGGTCTCTTCCAACCAAAACCATTCTATGATTCTATGATAAGATATTCTCAGTAGCAAAGCCAAAGTTCTTCTCCTGTGGGGAACTGATTGCAGACAGGATAGCTGCTACTGTTCCAGGAAGGACTGGAGGTTGTGGGCATGGGGAGGGGGGATTCCTAGCATAGCAATTTCCTTCTGTTTGTGCCTGTTTTACTCATGACACTTCCCATAGTTTTTCAGCATTGAAATACACACTCATTCATAAGAAATTTAAGTCAAGGTGGAGGGTCTTTTTTTCTTTCATGTAAAACCAATTCACTTTGATCAGATTAATTTTGCTCTCTATACATAAGTGAAATCTCTTCACAAGTAATTTTTTATCATTACATACTTCTACTTTTTTAAATTTACTCCTTTTCCTCCTTTCTGTGTTTCTGTTATAGTTACCTCGATTTTCCAAATTCTCTGGAATTAATTTAAAGCTTCAATCTCTCAAATACATTCTAGCAGCGTAATTCTTTTGTCAATTTGTTTCTTTTCACTCAGTAACCTCCACTCTTTTATATGGTTTTATTGACTCTGTTAAAAAAGCTAGTAAGGTCTGAACAAAAAAAGAAAAATGAGTCATTAGAAGAGATGATCAAGACTTTTGTGTTAACATTTACAGGACAATCGAAGCACACCTTCAGAAGCATTTTAAACCAGCATTTTGCTCATCCTTCTCGATGAGTAAACAGGATAACGCTTTGCTCCAATACTGCATTAACATTTGCACAATCTTCTTAATACTACAAACATCTTCAACATTATCTGGACGCGAGCCCCAACTAACCGCTCTCAGTTTGTCACAGCCGATAGCAGCAACAGCCAATACTGCCAAGCAGCAGTAGACAACCCCAAGATCGCTACCCTACTGAAACTAGGACAGCTTGCCATTTCTAACCATCACTTCGCCTGTATCTGTTAAAAAAACCAAGAAGCTATCCAATCAGTGTTCAGGGCTGGCTTTGGTTTTTATTTTTCTCATCTCACATGTTTTAAAACCTGAAAAAGCAATTGCTGCACTGGACTTTGGTTTGCAACTCAGTTAACTGAAGAGAAGGCCTCCAGGAGAAAAGAGGCTCGAACAGCAACTAACTCCACAGCTTGCATGAATTCTGCTTCAGAGTTTTACTCCTTAAAAAACCTCAAGAAAAGGACTTGGATATAAGGTCAAAAAACACACTTAATGGCAATGTATTCTTGTAGTATTTCCCATACTTCTCTTAACATTTTATCAAGCTACAAAATGACTAGAAATAAAACAAGGCAGTGTTTTACAAGCTCTGTTATGTGTTACTTGTGTCAAATTGGCAATATATCACAGAAGCACCACATCTGATATGACTAATAAATCCCAATATGATAAACCCATAACTTAATATCAGAACTAAAGTGGTCTTTTCTACATTCATTAACTGATAGCTTCTGAGCACCTCTTTCATTTCTTTGATGCCTCAAGAGTTCAGAAGTTTTTTAAAAACAACACTTTTATTCTTCCATGAAAGAGGACTCTACGATAAGTGCTTGTCTTCTTTTTATTCTACTTCTGCAGTTTTGGAAATGCAACTTGTTTTAACATAATCCAATACATTCATTCTACATCATCGTCATAATTAATCTGCTGTATACTTCTGTTGCAGTCAGTTGCTATAAAAGCTTAACACAGTTTATCTGTTCATCTATGCAGAAGAGATACTTGTGATCTCTGGCTTCCACTTGTTCATTTCTTTGGGGCACAGTGATACTAATGATTTGTCTCCTAAATAATCTGAAGAAATAACATCTATAACACGCGTAAATTAGAGGATTATGAATCCACTGAACCTGATGAAAGCTACACTGTACAGAAGAGAAATAACTTCATTGCTTTTTGTGCCCTTTGGATCAGGCCTCAAACCCTAACAACTGATTTGCTTCAAATACAGCCTGGGAAATACTCAAATCGCAAGTGAGTACAGATTTGCAGAGGAACTTCGGTGTGTTCCAGTTTATGATTTAAACCTTTATTATAGACTGCCTAACCTGTTTGAATATCATATCTAAACACGAAAATTTCACTCCTTGATGACGGAAGAGAAATGACGAAGAAATAATTGTCCAAGACAAGACAGTCAGTGAGTCTGTGTGGCTACCATAGCTGAGCCAACGAACCTCAGATCCACATCAAAACAATGAGAATATCCAGGGCTGCCTTTTGCCATACATTCTGCTATTCCATAAATTTTCAATCAGTCACCAGCTCTGAAGCTTATTCCTTGAAAGCTAGCCTGAAGCATTTTCAGTTTACGGATAATACAAAGAACCACTAGAACGACTGTCCCTTTAACGATCTTCTGGTACGTTACAATTTTTCAGGAATTGCACCACATAGAAAAATCTACTACAAAATTCAGCATAATAGGAGATACATTTAATTTGGAAAGACTGAATTATATGTTGAGACAACACTTGATAGTTTGAAACAACCCACTGATTTTCAGTTCTCTATTCTTAGCACATATACTTAGAATTTGAGAATGGCTTCAGCTGAGAGGTGCCTTTGAAGACTAATTTAAATGTTTGCTGGGATGGTGATGTAATCTGATAGCAGAAGTTTTTGTTTGCTTTCTTAATCACTTTTTAATTGCACTGCATTCCTCTCTCTGATAAATTTGTGTTACGGAACACAGTAGAACAAGAAACTTGAATGTTATTAGTTTTCCATGAATTAACATATTTTATTTCTAATTCCACTCAACTGCACAGTTTCTCAAAAACTGTAGTCAGTTGCTGCTTACTCACCGTACTCGTAGAAGTAGAGCCAGTGAGGTAAGAAAGATGAACAGGATTCAGACCTTGCACTAAAATACATGCTTATTGATTTTACTATTTAAAAACTTTGACGTAATAGCAAGCATCCTTCATTGCTCTCAATTAATAAGATAATTGCAGTACACGCTTTTGTGTACACTTCTATGTGTACTCTACCAGAGCATCAAACAGATATTAATTTCAATATTTGCTAGCTTTGGTTTATTACAGATTTTTCTCTTTAGTTGTTAGTCATTTACCAAACCCACAAAATCAACAGTGATTTTAGGTGGCAAGTATGGAATATTCAAAGCTGAAGGTTTCCATCACTGAGTCAGTTGCCTTAAGGTAAATACTGCTTTAATTTTGAAAATGTTATTTTCTTCAAACTGTGATTGTTTCAAATACCTTTGTTTTTTTTCACATAACAGCACTTCTTCAGTCCTAAGGAGAAGCACACATGCAGGAAGTGGAATGCCACGGAGAGGTTGAGTCCTTAAGACTGCCAAGCACCTTAGGTATCCAAATCTCTGCAGACCCGTCACCGGAAGCATAACTTGCTCGATTCATTATCACGATACATCTCGCCACTGCTGAGAAGTTCCCTCTACTCCCATAGAGGAGACAACCCCATCAGATAACAAGGTAAATCAGCCTTTGTGACTTTTTCCTTAGCAGCTACCACGGTCGTGTTAAGGGCCACGATGATGCCACCAAATTTCCACGCCTCAGGCTATGCATATTCACCTTATGGAGGGATACCCGGGATATCAGATGCAGAGTGTCTGAAATCACTCAAGGGTAGTCTCCTGCAGAGTATTCTGTAAAGACTGGTCACATCCACATTGCATAGCACCAGCCTAGTATTCCTTGCGCACTGCATCACCCCTAAGATTCTAAGACACATTACTATCTTCTGTGAGTGGTTGGGGTTTTTTTTCTGCTCAAAGTGAGGACTGGGTCATAATCTGCCACAGTGGCATTTTATTCTGAGAGGACAGCCTCATGGCAGGTGAGGGTTTCTGCACGTGCAGAGCTTGCTGGGCTAGCACTGGAGGATCCTGCAGGACAGAGGCAGCCAGATCAGGCTCAGACAACCTATTCTCCAAAATTCATCCAAGATCTGTGTCTGAGGGAAGCAGTTGTCTCACTCGTAGAGGAGCTCAGCAATACACTCACACACACGTGGTGTGGCTACCCAGCAGAAGGGGAAAGGGAACAAACCAGGCAGTTAAGGTAGGCATAAACTCAGTATTGACAGTTCTGTCTAGTTAACACCTGAGAAACATTATCAAGAAAAATGGGTCTTTTTTGCTAAATACCATTAAACTGGTAAACACTTTGCCTCTTTATTAATGAGAAAAACACTATTTCCATTGCAAATACGAACTCTGCTCCATTGACCGTGGTCTTATAGCACTCATTCTGTATCTGAGAATGCCTCATATCTCCAGGCAGAAGACTACAAAATGCCATCTATCATGATTTCATGAATAATGAAAGCCTATATTATAAACTTCTGCTACAATATTTGCATTCACACAATTCTTTTGTTCTGAGGTATTGTCTTTTGATATTGCAAAAAGTCTTATTTTAACTCACCTGAATGTCTTTCAGAGCACAGATGAAGGTCAGTACTTTTATAAGCTTTCCTCCGTAAGCCCGTAATACTCTTATGACATTAAGGTATGTACTTAAAGACTTGATTGCTGGCTTTCATTTACTTAATATCTTAGCAAGTTTGCAGTACTGCATAAAATCTGTTTAGTAGCAAAGCACACAACTGTTCTGCTTTTTAAGCTGGGCTTATTTATATAAATTTATTCCATAGCCTGCTCATCTTATTTTAATGGCCAGATGTTCTTTTCACTTCTTAATAAACAAATACCCTTAACTAACCAGACATTCTCAAAGTTCTTCATCCTAATGGCTTTGATATTTTCACCACATTTTTTTTTCCTTTTTGGCTACTTTCTTCTATGAACAGTTAAGGGCACTAAAGGCATTTCCCACACACAAAAAATCATTTGAAAAAGATGGATAGAAGTGTATCAAAACCCTGCTCTCAGAAGTAGTTTACTTCAGTATCTAACTGCAAGCTCACCACTTTTTCTAAAGTGAGCCTGACATCTGTTTTTGTTTACCATTTGGTAATGACATGAATTCATACTAAGAGGATGAAACAAAATTTAAATATAAGTACTCCTTTAGACACACTGGATGGAGAATATAGCTTTCTCAAGACTCTATTCATCTCCTTACAGTTTACATGGAGGCTAGATGATGGCTTAGTTACATTAAAAACAACATTTGGGTTTGCTGCTTAGTTTACAAAAACAATTCTGTGGAAAACATTTCACACAAAAAACAAACCAAAACACAAAACAAACACAAAGCAAAACCTTTGCACTTCTGATGCAGTGTTTTTGACCAGTTTTAGCTCTGAATTTACATGCTTTTAAAGATAAGCAAATGGCTATGCTCTTTACCAAATTTAGACTAAAACCCACTGTAAAACATGAAAAGACATAATGTAAAAATACAAGATGATGAAAAGAGCATAGACTCACGGCAGCAATCTAACTAGCAATCTAACTTTATGAACCTGTTAATGGAAAAGCAGATTTGCCAAAATCCCAAATATAACACATTAGAAACATTTCAGTCCAGGACTCTAAGATTAGATGCTTCATTACACATTTGTATAAATCACAAAGTATTCTCTCTTTCTCTAAATTCTTCAGTACTGACACGATGCTGGAGTAGGTAGGGGACTGAGGCTGATCTAGTTTTGCAAAGGCCATCTTTCCAGCATTGCCATTCTGCCTCTGAGAAGCCTACAGTCATTAATACTCATGGTAAAAATTAAAAATATCTATATTCTCAGAGTAAAATGAAAGGACTAAATTTCTGTCTAAATGGCTTTGTCTGAAATAGTCTGTACTTAGTACAGCATTTTGCCAAATTACAGAAATTTACTGCTGACAAGATATTTGCAAAGTTTGTTCTGACAACTCTACTGTACTCTGGTTTATGTAAAATTACAATGGAAACTGAAGCAGCAATACAAAATCATTTTATTTGGCACGATTCCTCCTGTCCTATTTTACCGGTTCATATACATTAGATATTTTTAAAAATAGTTGACAACGACATCTAAACAGAGCTGCGCTCATCTGTTCTCATCTTGCAGGACCACAGCTCATTTCAAGCTTGTAAAGTGTGGTTTATACAAATTACTCATGCGCATGACTGGCCCAGAGGCAGCAGCAGCAGCACGAAGTGCCAACTGAAAGTCCCAGATTTAAGAGTTCAGGCAAAATCCCCGACACAACGGTAGCTGGGGCTGCTCAGCCCACTGCACTGAACTGCTCAGTCTTTGCGGTGGGAGGCTGCCAACCGTGAGGGCACTAACACTCCTCACGCTCGAGTCATTCATCTGGCAAAGCTGAGAGCCACAAGATGCCACTCACCACTCCTTTCATCCCTTTGGAAAGGTTTTGGCTGCAAGAGGAATAAAAGGGAGGGAAGCACGGAAACAATGAACCATATGCAAAAACAGCAAGGGCAATTTACTCCCATTCTAACACTTTTTACATCAGAAACAGAAGGCATTGTGCACTGTTCTCAAAGGTGCTGATCACAGAGCCCTGGCAATCTAAGTCACTGATGTACTTGAAAGGTGTTAAGCACCCAGTTAGAACAGAACTTCCAAGCACCCCTTGGTGTCTGGGCATCGGATAGTGTGGACTGAAGTATGGAGTGGTACCCCCGAAACGAGGAACACCCCTAACAATAACATCTCAGCACTGTATATCCTAATTAATGACTATGGAGCTGACAATTCAGAAAGTTCAGCTCAAAACCAGCTTAGATGCAGGTTCTGTTTAACTCAAGCTCAGGGAGTGAGGAGGGTTTGTATTGCCCACAGTTAGCAAAGGGGCTACCACGATATCACTTAACAATGAGGACAGCAGAACACCCAGTTTGGGGCTCTCTGGAGTAAATTACTTCCTGATAGTGTCTTAAGGGTGGTATGCAGCCCACGCATTTTGACATGACATATACCATTATTATTTAACTAGCATATCATAAGTTAATCCTGGGAGCCCACAATTACAGATGCCTGCCAAAGTATGCTGGACAATAAATACTTGAACACTTGAAAACAGGTCTAAGACAGGACTTCAAACTCAACAGAAGATCTTAAAGGAAGATACAGAGATTTTTCACACTACCTTAAAATGATCCTTACCATATATACCCTCCAGGACTTTCATCGAAAATCGGTTCATCACAATAGCAAAACTGAAGAACAGGTAGCGCAACATGCTCCAAGTTAGCAATCATCCAGAAAGCATTAATTCACTCCCCGCCTCTTGCTCCAGTTCTTCCAGGCAGGTTTCTAACTAGTAGAGTCTCCATACAATACAGATCTTATAAAATATTACATAGTTTATATATCAACTCATATCATTTTGCTCATTTGCAGCTTACTAATGCTCCCCTTTATAGTCACTCTTTAAGCTTTTCAAACAGAGAGAAGGCAATTACCAAGGCCCCTAATTTTACAGGAATATCAAGAAGAAAATATCAGGAAAGACAGAAAGAAGAATTAATCTACTAGATTTTTTTCTCTCTTTTTGACATCCATATTTAAGGAAAGAAAAGAGTAATTTGAGTATTATGCAAAACGTAAGAGAAGGATAATGCAATCATAGAGGACCTCATGCACTGATTTAATCCTCAACATTTTAATTACAGATTTTATAAATTAATTTTGATTCTTCCTGAAAAGTTCTTCATGGACTGTGTTCTGAGGTAATAATATCTGATATAATTTATGGTGTTAGGAAAATTCCATTACAACCCTCATATGATTGCCTTCAGTAATAGAAATTACTCCCTTCTTAAATTTTGATCCACAGGTCTCATTTCAAATGAAGGCTAAAAGGCTAAAGCCAGGGCTAAGATGGTTCTGTCCATCTTGGACACCACGGAAATGCTCCTTTAACCCTACTGAAGCAACCTTGAAATCTCACAGAGAAGAACACCATTTTCAAGCCAGCTTTCAGAATTACCTGGATTTGATTCAGGAGAAACAACATTTCAGAATTTGATTGTTCTCCGAAGCCTTGAATTGCTAAAACCAGTACTTAGATTGTGATTGTAACAAGGGGAGGACAAAAACGTCTTGTGCTTGAGCCTTAGGAAAATAGTTAGGAGTCCTTGGTAAGATGACCACATGACGAAGACCACTAAAGACCCTTCCTCCCTTGACAATGGTAGATACCCCAAAGCCTGATAAACTTTAGTCCTCTTCCTGGATCTTCGCAGTACTCGCCAGCCTGCCACATTTCCTATGCTTTTTCCGAACAGTGAGAGTTCAGTAGTATATAAAAAATATTTGGCCCTTCATCTTCAAACTGCTTGTTACTCAGAAAATACCAGAGCTAATTCTCTGCTTACACAAATTGTCCTTTTCTTTCCTCTGGATCTAACTGATACAAATGTAATTATGGCTACTAACTTTCACAGTCATATCCACCCTCTCCCCCCCTACTTTTTTTTTTAATTAATACAAATGAAAAAAGGTTTGGACCTCTGCGTTCTGAAGTCAGTGCTGCAGAGAAGGAGGCTAGGGAAGCCATCTACTCGGCTTGCTATTTATGACATTATCCATACCACAAGAGTTTGAGATAGTCTCACACTAGACAATACACAGTGCATTTTAATTTAGATGAGCACTTGGGTTTGGCAGGATTTAGACTACCTCACTGACTGCTGATTGACATAAAATTAAAAGGGAGAAAGAGTGGCTTTGAAAGTGGTTGTGCATATATTTACCTTGGTGATGTACTGAGGGACTGAACAGACTGCCTGTCACGACTTGTGTGGAAAGGCACTAGAATAAAAATGCGGTTCTGACTTAGCCTTTCCTTTTAATACCTGTCACTTCTCAGATTTGCCACCTTTAGATGAATTGCTGCTCCTCCCATGCATAGCGTGAATTGTTTGATGTATCTTTCAAGCAGCCGTTAAATCTGGGATCCAGTACAGTTGTCTAACTTCTCCTTCGCCAGGAGCGGCGTGCCTCCCTACCGCACGCAGCAGCAGAACAGAAAGACTGTGGATTCTCAGGTTTGCCTACTATTAGAAAGAAGCAAGTTATTTCACCACCTTAGTCAGAAAAAAAATATTTTCTATCATATGCCCAACTATTTATTGTGGCCAGCAAAAATGAAAGGTAAGGCCACAACACATACCAACTTCATGGCTCTTAAGGGAAAATACGTAATCCCTCTTTTCTTCTCATATTTAGCTGGATTCAGTCTCCACTCAGAGATATATAAGAACGTACTAGACTGCAGCTATCCATGAGAAATGTTTTTCTGTAGGAAAAGCAAACTTACTGTCTTAATAAAAAATTGAATTTCTCTGTTGGTGGGAAATCGAAGGAGGACAGACATCATAACATCTAAGACCATGACATTCTCCTGTAGGAGAAATGTATGTTCCAATCAAAACAGTCACTTTCATGGTAATGTTATTTTAATCTGTATTTCAGAAACTGTAGCTCTTTTACAGTCCTTGTATAAATGTTTGAGAACAGAATCTAGAATTTTGTGCTGAGCTAACAATTTATTCTCTGACATCTGTTAATACCTGTATTTGATGAGAGAAAACCCTTGTGATATTAGGGGTAGACTGGATACATCTAGTATTATTTTTTCATAGGTGAAATATTTCAGTATCTTATAAGTCAAATAAAGCTCGCAATTTCACATTAGTCCATAACAAACATGTAAAGTTTATAAATAGATGAAGTTGACTGACACCTGGTTGGATTCCTTTTTAACCAACTCATTTATTTTTTCTTTATATGAAAATAGCCAAAGCAAAGAGAACAGGGTTTTTTTCAAATTCAAAACATTGATATATATGACAGACAGGTGCTATATCCGACCGACTGTTATCAAATCCTGCAGAAAAAGCCCCAAACGCAGTGAAGAAAGGCCCTCCAGTGAATTCATGGGAACAGAGAGGGATTGTACCAGCTCATGTTTAAAGAAGCATTGTTCAGTCCTCTGCTAATTCTGCCTTCTGATCGATGGGACATGATGTTTATAGACAGCAAAGACAGTCACAGCCACCCACCACCCCTGCACCTCCGGCAGGATCACAGGGCTGCCCAGCACCGGCACAGCCGCACTAGGTGTGGAGCACGTTGGAAGTGATTTGCACAGCACACATTTAAACCCTGGCTAAGTGCTTAAACAATACTGTCGCTTTCTCTGTATAACTTGCTAGACATGCCCTCTGACACAGTTAGTTTTTCTAAAAACCTCAAAGTAAAAAATGCAGGATGTAGCAGTCCCTTCAATGTTAAAAGCTTCAGTTCTGAGCCTTTCATTAGTATACAGAAGGTGAGCCTCTAATTACTAATCTTTCACAGTCTGTAGCACCCTAGGGCTTCCAAGCATCCTGGTGAAGGCAGGAAGGATATTTCAGACTTCATTTCAATTCCCTTAAACTTTTGTCAACAGCCTCATTTCAAATGGAAACTGCTCAGCGCTGCTCAGCTGCGCTGTCTCAGCTTCTAAGCTAGCCCAGCCCTGGAAAAAAATGCCCTCATTAAAAGAGACGGGGATGAAATAAGACTCAGTTTCAAAAACCTCTAAACTAGTGCAACACTGAAAGACGAATATAAACTTTTGGGGCTTTTCTATATCATGAAGACATTTCACCATAAAAATATTTTATATACACTGGAGATGGTAAACAGGAGGAAACCACTGATCCGGTGGATATGTCGGAGGCTTGTACCACTGCTTTCTTGCAGTGCTTTGCAGCGCTGCTATACACGCATACGCCCCAGGCACTCACTTTGGGGCTTGCTAAGCCCTGCAGGGAGCCTTTCTGAAAGCTTCTCCTTGCAGATTTCTGTCACCAGAAGGAAATGCTGCTCAAAATTCAACAAATCACAACACAATGGTCTGTTTTGCAGACTGGCAGAAAGTATTTCCAAGCTCTTTACCCCTGTGATGTGGGCACTTTCACCTTCTTCCTCTTACGTTCCTTACAGGTTGGGTTTTGGACACCATTACAAATGCCCTGATATTTCAGTCTAGACTCAGGCATACTTAAAGGTAATCCTCCATAAACCAAGGCAAATTTCCGTGGCCAAGTGATATATGAACTACGTAAGTATAATTGATGGCTATTCCTAGGAAAGACACCTTGGATGATTAAATGATACTTCTACTTCATTCTTAATTCAAAACTGATTATTACATGTGCAGTTACTCACGTTACACTTCCCAATTTGAAAAATGAAGGTAACAAGATCGAAAACCCCTTTAACAATGCCAAGGAAGAAACACACCGATATCGCACCAAAACCACGGAAAAGGCATCTGTTCTGATCTTCATGTCTTAAATTGAACGTTCAAAACATCTTTTGTCGTTCCTGTCAACTTCCAATGCAAATTCTCAAAATCTAAGAGCATGGCAGCCACTCAAGAGAGACAAATCTCTGTCTTGAAAAAGTCATGATATAGTGTGGCTTATTGAGCTACATCAGAAACGCATCACACCTTGTACGGCTGGTATACCGTTTTCTGACATTTTATGAAGTTATGTTCATTAACACTGCATAATATTGCAAAACCTGCAAGTAGAATTATTTTGAACTTTTCAATATTTTCCTTTCAAAGTCATTTAAATATTCCACAGGTGTCTACCATGTAAGATGATATTTGTCTAAAAAAAAAAAAAAGTGGAGCAATATTTTTTCATTTATTAGGAAAAAAAGTTTTACATCAGAATGGATAGTCTCTACTGGCAGTGATCTGGCTGTTACGGCAGCATTGACACTGATAACACAAGGGAATCATAGTGCACCATGTTTCATACTTAGCATTCAGGGAAAACATGATCTGTAGCAGCTCTAAAGAGTAATTCTGATCTCTAGAGAGGAGTCTCAATGATCCCATTAACATTGATCACGTTTGAAGAAGTCTCAGGCATATTACATTATTAATATCACCCCCTTCTGGTTTTTTTTAATGGTTTGAAAAGAAACAAAGGAAATTAGATAGAAATGTCTCCATTAAAATAACATAAGTGGTCAGACTAAAACCCACCAAAGACAGGAAATCTAGAATTAAAAGTTACTACTCCCACTGAGTATCTCCAGACATTAGCTGAACTTGTGTGCTGTACTTTGCAATATTGACTCCTGGCTGAAGTTCAAAACAAGGTGACTAAAGGATGAGTCACCTCCTTCCTGCAGGTTAATGTCCAAACCTTAATGCATTTTTTGTGTATCATACCAGTAACTGTCTTCTAGTTCTCACTCCTTTAACACATGCGATTGTTCACAGGAATTTCATCTTCAATGAAAGACAAAATCAGGCTAAGAGTAAAAAAATAGAATTCTCCAGGGATTTGATGAAAATACTTTACTTAGAATGCTTGTCTCCTGGGCTAGATATAACATTAAAAAAAAAAAAAAAAAAAAAAAAA
>Ga0065711_1047065_pt1 | contig 12541 bp, 4 predicted proteins | sample Hoacrofraction12_FD_59098 | JGI IMG/M metagenome (GOLD analysis project Ga0065711, IMG submission 59098) | Hoatzin crop microbial communities from Cojedes, Venezuela - Epithelial fraction 12 v2 (version 2) | ecosystem: Host-associated > Birds > Digestive system > Esophagus > Crop | place...
AGAGAGAGAGAAAGGGGAAAAAAAGGAAAGAAAGAGAGAGAAAGATAAGGTATGATTTAAGCAACAACCCTCCATTTTCAGCAGCCTATTAACGCATGCTCTGACCAGGATCCCCATCCCAGCGCTCACTGGGATGGGAAGGGCCGTTTCACCGAACCCAGTTTTTACTGCCTGGAGATGGGGAGTACATGGGATCTAGAAGAGGCTCTCCCCAGTTAAGCACCAAGAGCTCCCAGGCATGGGGAAGCAGCCTGACTAGAGAAGGAAAGCACACAGAGCCCAGCAGAAAGCCCTTGCCACCATGGTAAAGCAGCAGAAAAGGGGACAAGCAAGTCTTACTTGGAGCCCAGACCAGCATCCCTCGGAAATTACACACACAAAAGGGTTATTCTGAAAGCTCCAGGCTCTGACTGGCACACCAGGTTTTTAGTTACCTCAGCTACAAGAAGTACAATTTGATGGCTTGTATGCAGTGAGGAGATTTTGTTTTTCTTGTATGTAAAATAAAGTACCCGTCTTTTCCTGTTCCCCACTAACACCACAGTGAGCCTGAAAACTGACAGACTGGGTATCTGCACAAGTATATGTTTTCTGTGACTATTTCACACAGTGTAATGAAATACTTTCTTTCAGCTCAAGCCAATTCTTAGCTGATACTGAGCATCCCCTTACCCACAGAAGAAGGTTTTGGGGTTTGACTGTTTTTCCTGTTCTCCCTCTCTCTTTCCTACTTTTCAGAAGTTATTCTTTCAGCATCCTCACAGCTCAGCCACAGAAAAATTTCATGTCCTCTAGTATTCAAAGAAGTTTAAAACATACACATGTCTCTCCTTAAAGGAAAAAGGCATGTCAATCTGGATGTATGTCAGGAGGAACGGATCAAGGGAACATTTAACAGAGCAAAAAACGAAGAAACGAGGAAGAAGAAAAATATAAGCACAGCTGAGCTTATTCAATTATCCACCCAGATTTACAGAGATGAATGAACTGTAGAAAGACCTCTGCGAAGAAACTACTTTGTGCAGTAAAAAGGCTGAAACAAAGACTCCTAAAATAGTTTTTCAATCCCAGGGTTGTTCTAAGGGATCAAGAAAGGCCTTGATAGATAACAGACACTCAAACACAGCAGCTCAAGGAGCAGGTGCAGTTTTGCTATGAGCTTAATATCGGAATGTGCCTGCATTAGGTCATTAGCTGGAGAATGCTGACTGCTCGGTCACGGTCTCTTCTCTGTAACCTGCAAAGTCTGGACTAACAAAATGAAACTGAAAAAAAGCCCAGGAGCTTTTTCCTACCTTGATTTCCTCATTTTAATTGGTCTGCCTAACTGCTGGGCATCAGCCAGCACATCTCCACGCTTTGCTTCCCGCTACCTGCCCAACAGGAAGATTTCACTGATTTCTGCAGATCCAGCCAAAATGGATCCCTGGCGCTTCCCCTCTCATTTCCTGCTATTGAAGCAGTTAATTTGTAACAAATCTGATTTTTTGGCTAAATGAAAGCCATGTGATGTGAGGGAAAGAGTACTTCCAAGCATCACCAGTTCAAGACTAACTGGAGACATCAGTTGTCCCACACCTACGGTGTCTCTGGCCTTTCTGCCGCAGCCCTCGATGGCTCCCCACGACGAGTGCTGTACGTGCTCAGAGCAAAGGCACCGGGGAGGCAACTAAGAGACCTGCTAGAAGAACAAACTCGGTCTCTCGCCTCAAGACTTGGTTTCTACCACAACAAATAAAGGCAAGATGGGTAGAAACACAGCTCTGTACAGTTCACCGCAGGCTGAGCGAAACAGAAGGCAGGATGCTCAGTCAGTTAATAGCCTTTTTCCTCCCTCGAGCAGAGCTAAACTGCCAAATAAAGCAATTCCACAGGGTGGTTCAAGACTACTTCCTCAGCTGACTCTCAAGCTGGAAAAGCAGAACCCTTTGCTTCCTCCTCCTACAGACGGAAACGCCAGTTTTAGCTCACCACAACAGGCGAGAGAGACATGCCTGCTGCCCGCACTCCCGCCGGCTCCCAAGGCGTCGCTTGTGTCTCAGCCCGTCCTCCTGCGCCAGGTCTGCACCAGGGAGTCGGAGCAGGGAGCTCAACACAAACGCTCTGCAGGAGAGGAGAGGCTGCGAGACCTGCTTTAAAGTGGTGTGGTAAAACCCCATGGTGGGTAGAGCGGGGCAGAGGAAGAGATCTATAAATAGGTGGAGGATAACCTAGCTAAGTCGTAGTGATCTCCAAGACTGTCCGGTCTAAGCGGGCTGCTTGGCTGCAAGTGCTGCGTGAAATCGGATTTCTCTGGGCAAAGCAGTAAATCCTTCTCTTCAGGGTCACCCCTCATGCCAGGTGAGAGCAGCCAATGAACAATATTAAGGAGAAACGTAGGCCCAAGGAGGGAAGAGGGCGAACCTCCTGGAAAACAGGAGGAGCAGCAGCATCACAGCTCAATGCAAAGCATGTATGTACTCGCCATGCGAGCCAGAAAATGCCTTTGGCCAACACTAAGCAAATGAAGAGTCTGCAACAAGTGAAGGTGAGAATGAAAACTACATTCTAGCAAGGGAAATGGTCAATTACAGAAGCCTACAAAGAAGAAAGCCTCTCTGGAAGCACTCAGCCTTATTTTTGAGGAACTTCTCCCACTGGGCAGGGAGATGCCCTGCGGGCACATCGCCTGTGCTGAACAGAGGAGGCTTCAGGCATGGAAGGGGAGCAAGCTGCCAAGAGCTCCTCTGTCTGGGCAGGAGGAAGCAGGATTTTCCTCCTAATTAATAAAGCACTGCTTCCACCTACCTAATCAGGAGAGGAAGCAACAATGCGAACAGACTGAAGTGTCTTGAGAAGGGTGGATCTCACTCATGGAAATTAACAGTTAAGCACCTTAGCAAGATGCTGAGCTTGGATTTTGTTTTTTTGCCCCTTGCAGCTGCAACAATTACAGGGTTTCAACTGACACTGCTTAATGCTCCCAAAATATTGCTTCCAAAATAAAATCAGATTTGATCTTTTCACCTCCAAACCACTCACACCCGCTTACCCTGATCTGTTGTACATGAGGCAGACCCTTCCTCAAATTGCCCCACCAGCACCCTGAGTAGCAGGCCCTTACAGCGAGTTCAGGACAGCAGAGCTTTCCCATGGAGGTTCCTCAGGCTCCAGGATAGCAGCGCAGCCACTTGCATGCTTCCATACAAACCCCATTCCTCACCACCAGGCAGCAGTGCTGACCCTTTAGGGCCTGGCTCTTCTGTCACACCACCCAAACCGAAGAAGGCAGGAAGGGTGGGGATCTGGGTCTGCCCAACCCCCTTTCCTTCCCTCCAGCTTCAAAGTAGGTTTTGGCTCCAAAGAGAGAAAAAAAAGAAACAAAAAAAGGAACATATCTAGGAAGCTGCAGGATCAACTTTTCCTAGGATCCTCCTAGGATCAACCCCAAGCTCCTGCCTCTGGCACACAGCAAGAAGAAGAGACAGAGGTCCCTGAAGCTGCTCCAGCCCGTGAAGGAAACCAGTGAGGCAGACGGACCCCAGGTGTTCCCATGTGCAGAAACCCCTCCTTGTGATGGCATACCTCCCACTCTCCTTTTCTTACTAACTTACTCATCCATGCCAGCGCAGCTCCTGCCTGAGTTCTCAGCCAGGAGAACTTGGCTGAGTTCTCTTGGTTCTCAGCCTCCCAGATAAAGGACAGGACTTTTGTCACTTCATTAATTCCTCCACTCCCCCAACCTATAAAGTCAGTCACCTCTGAGCTACTGTCTTGCTCCAGGGAAGATTCAGGAATGAAAACACAGCCACCCCGCACACCGCACAGCTCTTGACCAACCTGCCGGCCCTCAAAGCTGCGCCAGAGGAAGCCACATGGCAGGAGGCTTAATTCTAGGATTGAAGCTGCAAGTACTAGCCCTTGTCTTCCCTCTGCTGTGTGAACTCCCCTGCCTAGAGGCTGACTAAGACAGGCTGGGACCTGGTACCACCTTCAACAGCAAAGGAGGAGCTCTCCACTCTCACTCACATACAATCTGATGCTTGCAGGGAGACGTAAGGGTTCCTGAAGAGCTCTGAATGTCCAGTCCCCACACACAGTCCTGGCAGAGCCTCCTCTCTGGGGACTGCAGGACATAACTCACACATCCTAAACCCAAAGGAGTTCAGGGGCAGGCAAGAGTAGCTGGAGGAGCTGGGGTTGGCTTGGGGCATCAGGCTGGAGGAGACCACTTCACACATGATCAAGACATGGCCCTCCACCAATCTGGCCCCCACGCGTAGGCAGAGATCTCCCCACCCACCACTGAAGTAGGCACCTGCTCACGGGGTCCAGGGTAAGCAGGGAACAGTGTGCAGGGACGGGTAAGGTACACAGCATGAGACATGTTACAAAGTCACAGAGAAGGCCAGGCACAGGACAACTAAAGAAGGATGCAGAGTGCAGGCCTGATGGTGTGTCACGCCAACCAAGCAAGCAAAAGCAGCTCAAGCATTTGTGTGCACAGCAAGCGATACATAGCCAGGCTCCCAGCTCCACACGGCAGGTCGGCAGAGCCCGAGGGCATGCAAAGCCAGGTACCAGCACCAAGCAGAGCATGCCTTGTATTCACCAGGCTGAGATGACCCTGATAAAAGAAGTAACCCCAGGGGAGAAAGGGTGAACAATCTCTCTTTTTCCACAAGGCTGAGGGAAAAGAGTATACGAGCAACAAAACATCCACCTCAGACAGACGTAAGACAGATTGAAATCCAAGATGCTAAACACTGACCCAATGAGAGCTCTATGGCCCAAGTGCAGCAAGAGCTCCTGCAATCACCCGCAAAGCAGCCAAGCGACCTGGAATGCTCCATGTTGAGCAGGTGTCTGGCACAAAGCTGGTGTCTTGGTGGCAAGAAACAAAAGTTTCGCTGCTCTTTCTTCTTGTCCTCACCTGCCAAGCCAGCACTACAAGGTAGCCTGAGTGCTGCAGTCTTGGCAGGAAATTAAGGTGTCAGCAAGTTCCCGTTCCTTGCAAAGCTTCTGGCAGGGAGGGGTGGGAAGGTACCTCCAAGGACAGACTGAGACATAGGTATAACAGGAAGGACGGGCCAGCGGTTGGCACACTCAGCTGGGAGTGAGAGGCTTTTTCAGCCCTCGTGCTCTACCACAGAGCTTCCCATGTGACTCGGGGCATAGTCCTGACTCAGAATGGACTGCCCTACCTCCCAGGGCCAATAAGTCTTCAGGTTTGCAAGGCACTAGGAAGACAGGCAGTGTGCAAGCACTGCAAATGGGAGGACAGGGAAAATGGAGAGAAGGGTAAAACTTACCCAAATCTTGTTATGGTGCAGCAGGGCCGAGCGGAGTGAGGCGAGTCAGATGTTCTGGCCTTAGAGGAAATATAAGGGACTGGAAGCTGCAAATGAACTATTTTCCAAACCACGGTGAAAAACAAGATTGGCACACTAGTTGCAGCGATATCATTAGACAAAATTAGCTGCCTGGAAACCGATTTCCAGATGGGCTATTAATGAGGTAACAAGATAATTCAACCTGGAGTCCTAGATCAGCACAGAATAGGACCTCATGCTCCATGCTACGCTTTAGCAAAGCCCAGAACAGCAGCGCATCTTTCCGGCCACAGACACTAACATGCAAAGGTAAGCTCGAGGACCTTTACCTTCTTTCAGCTGCCTTGAAACTGGTTCTGGCCCAACTTTAACACAGAAGAAACTCATACACAGCAGCTGAGTTGGGCTGAGCTGCATTTAAGGCCCAGCACTGACTCCTCACAAGTATGCAGGCAGAGGAAGAGGTGTTCAAAGCCTGAAGTGAAAGACTGACAGGAAAAGTAGATTTATTGTAGAGCCAGCTTAGCCACAAAGCAACTAGCGTTAAAGTCTGAAAAAGTTTCCTCTTCTCCCTTGCACAGGACACTGTAAACCAGTGACAGATTATCCAGCGAGCTACTGGAAATCTATCACGGTCACTTTGAGAGAGGGATTATGCAGATTTGAAAGGGCAATCAACATCTTAATTACAAGCTATGTGGAGAAGAGGGAGAAGCAGTGGACAGGAAGGTTTCTTCAAACTAAGGGTTAACTTCAAGCCCAGCTCCATTGACAACTGAAGAGCAGGAAGGTCCTTATCTGAATAAGCATGAAAATGGCTACAAAGGCACTGCTAAGCAGAGTCTGAATGTACACACATAAAAAAAACAAACCCACAACCAAATCTCTAAAACCCTAGTGCTCTATTAAGTCAATTAACATTGCTTCAATGAAGTGCAATGAGCCGCTTGTATCCTCCAGTTTACTAGCCAATTGTGGCTGACTTTTGAGTGCAGTGTTAACAAAAGCGTGTGTGGGCTGGCATAGTTCGTCTCATTAGCAACATCGCGGTAATGCCACAGAAAGAAAGACGAGGGGAAGAAACAAAACAAGACAAGCCACAGCATCCAATCTTGGGAAGCTTTACCAGCAGATCTAATTTCCAGATCTTTTCCTCCTCGTATTTATAATCCTTGTAGCAGAGTTCTGTCATCTTATTCAGCCCACAGACTGCCCCACCTACAACACAAGCCAGGCTGAAAAATCACCTCGACAGACTGCCTGCTGAGACCAGTTGCATTATAAAAACAGGAAGCTTTTACTTGCCTGCTACCAGTATGCTATAGATTTAATGGGAAGTAGCATAAGCAGGGATGCTTTGCAGGAAGAACACACACATGGGACTCATGCCAGGAAAAATGCATCTTGAGTAACACATGTGCTCTTAGTTTCCTCTTTTTTTCAGAAAGGTTTAACTACACTCTGGATTACCCAACAGCAATAAAACATTTTTCTCCCCCTTTCTCACTTACAGCAGAGTGTTGATTGGTAAACAGCAGACCTTCCTGTCTGAGGCTGTGCCAGCCTGTGCAGAACAGAACTGTTGTTATTGCACATTCACAGCTAGAGATAAACATGAATAAGAGCCACGAGTAAGAGCCAGGCACTGGCTCTTCAATACATTGCTTTATCAGGTTCACCTTGATTCAACTGTTTCTGACAACATTTCTCCCTCCTGCAGGGGCAAGATGGCACAAGTAGCAAGGACAAACATTAAAAAAGAAGACGGAAGTGACAGTAGCACAAAAAGTGCTCTTCTGTACTCACTAACATTCACAAACTGTGCAGCTCAGAACTCCACCTGCACTTAACACACTCAAAAGCACAATAAGGAAACAAATGGGCCCAGCAAAATCAATCTTCCAAAAAGAAGCAATGAAAAACCATGGTAGCTTTCAACACATTTCTCAGGACAAATCTGCATCGAGAGCCACGACTGGTGCAGGACATAAAGGTTACAGCGAACCAGGGAAGGAAAAAAATTTGCAAGTCATCTCTCATCTGCAAGACGACACTCTGCAATGGCACAAGAACAATAAACGAGCCCAGGAAAACTGGAAACTGGAAGTCAGAGGAGGGTTTCTAACCTTTCAAAGTGCAGATCTCTGGACCAGCTGCTCCAGAAGCACTGGGGAAAAACGCACAGAGTTAGTTCCTGGACAAGTTCATGACCTGCAGAAGATAACTGTCTTCAGCAGTAGGGAACTGGACTTGATGACCCATGAAGTTCCTCCCAATCAGTCAGAAAGCTGAATTCATAGAGAGCCACAGGTGCCCACGCATAGCACAAACACAAGGTCATACCCAAAAGGACACGAGGGATTGGATCTTCAGATCATGCTAAGCTGACAGATAAGTAGATGAAGAGCTGGCCACTGCAAAAGGGAGGGGAAGAGTTGCAGCAAGAAGTGGAGTCTCACAGCCACTGAAAACCCAGGGCATGGACTTCGAAAGCAAAGTCTCAGAGACAAGAGGTGGAGGAGATGTCCCCTGAGCACACTGTCCCCAGACTCTCCAGCCACAGCTTTAATTCTAAGCTAGATCAGATAGATGGTAAACATGTCATTCGTCCAAGCCACATCCAGCTGCATCCCTTGCTAGAGACAGCTCCCAGCCTTCACTGCACTGCCCTGTCCAGAGCCACAGGGGCTCTTTTCACAGGGGCAGCAGTACCTGGGTGCCTCCTTCTGCCATTTGTACGCAATTTGGACTTCCCCAGCTTCAACTGGACACCACATCCCATTTTCCAACTAACTGGCCTAGATTTAAACCACTATGTCTCTGGCTGTGCCTCAGGCAAGCACAGAGGTAGGATATGCTTGACAGACAACACTGGCATTTGGCATTTCCATCAGAAACAATCAGGAGATAGAAGCATAAGAATCTCCAAGAACTGCACAAGAGGCTGCTGCCTTCTCTGCGAGCACAGGGAACCGGGAGAGCACAGAGGAGGCAGGACAGGGAGAGTGAAACCCAGAGGGGGGCAAGAAGATAGTTCCTCTCCCAGCACAGCTCAGTGTGATCACCTAATGGAAAAGAATCACATTACTGCTCACCTCTCTCCACCTCCAGATTATACCTGTACTCAGTCCTGGGTTATCCTGAACAACACATGAATCCTTCTGCACACTGAGGTCGTAGTCATGCCATTATTTCTGTTACAAGATGATATTGTAATTGAAGTTACAAGACTGGAGTAACACCTGGTAGAACTGAAGTGACAGAGATATAACAGTGCCTGACACCACCACGATACTCCCCTTTCCCCACCAGAGTAGCTACACTGGCTTACTGTCTCCATCACAAGCAGCTCCTCTTCAGCTACACCAATATAGCTGCAACTGTAGGATGTGTTCAATTACACAACGCCTTAAGCAATATTTGCCCATGGGAGCAGTTATTTGAACAAATATAATGATCACATGAGGAAAATGCTGTACTCTAAGACGAGAGGGCTGAAACATAATGCAGATGCTTTGAGTAAGAAGCTGCCTTTGCTACAGCAAAGCCAGCCCTAACAGGCCATCCAACACACCTCCCCATACAGTGACCGAGCTGGCCTCTTACCAAGACCAGCTGGCTGCATCCCGAACCCACATTAACCCAAGCACGCAGATGGAGAGGAGATCACATTACAGGAGTCGCTCTCAAATGCCTTGCAAGGCATATCCAGCTGCCTCAGCCTCATGTGGTGCTACAGACCCCCCACCCTCCCTCCACCCGGCTCTGCTTGCTAAAGCACCTTGTATGGCAAGGTCAGGCAACGGGAACAAGGGCTTTGCACACCTGCAGTAGCATTCACAAGACACTCCAAGGCTGCATCAAAACTGATCCAAAAGCAGGAACGTTACTTCGTCCCTCCCACAGCTGAGGACTAGCCACGGCACAGATCTCAGCCAACACCTGTCTGGGGACAGTCACCACTCAAAGACCAGAGGGCTCATGGCCTGGCTTCATTGACTCCAAACCACAACAGATTCCTGCAGACCTTCTGCTGAGGCTGGACACCGAAGTCACACGGAGACTCCAGACAACCCATAAGCATCCAGGCAGACCGGACCAGCCAACACACAGAACACCAGTGTCCATTCAATTAATCCAAAGCCCCGGCCTGGGAAAAGGCCACATGAGCCTTGCTCATTCAAACACAAGGAAAATACCGTCCCCTCATCTGCTCTCCTGCAGCAGACACCGCAAGTGTATCCTGAAGGTATAAGCTCAGGCTGGCTTCTCACCACCTCGTCCCGTCTCTGCAGAGCAAGCTCTGAATCACCAGGCTAAAAGCAGCCCAGTCACATAAGGTACAACACCATCATCTCTCCATCCCAGTCCTGGGCTGGGAACTGCCACAGCACTGATTATTGCAGGCAAAGCAATGCTGAGTTTCTTCGATTAATTTATTTCCCTGCCTTTGCACTGCCTCAGACATACCCTGGAACAGTCATAGAGTTTCCACGGCTTAAGACTGCAAGGTGCTGGAAGACCTCACATTTTCTCCTCCACTCTTAAGAGTCTCTCCTTCACAACAAAACCAGAGGATGCCAGTATTCCCACCTGTAAGAGCATGTGGCCTTCACACAGACAGCAAGAGGAGGGCAACACTCAAAGAAAGAATCAAAACGACGAAGAGAGACAAAAGCGAGAGGCGTGGGTGACAAGAAGCGGGGTAACTGTGCTTACAAACCAGAGGAGGTCTTTTTCCTTTCAGCCCCTCCGAGCCCAGCACAGAGTCAAGCGCAGTCAGAAAAGCCTCTCACCCAACACGGTTTCTGCTCTGCACGTCCAATGCCCAGTTGGCGCGAAGTCAGCCTGGTGTCCCTGGAACCAAACAGTTGCTGTTGGCACCAGCTGAGCGGCCCAGTTGGAGGAGCATGCTAGAAGGTCTCTGCACAGAGCCGCCGGCAGCACACCAAGCCTGCTAGAAGGAGCGGCTGCTGCACCAAGCTGGTGAACAGAGAGGAAAGAAAAGCACATAAGAATTAACGGCTGCTGAGACTCCAGGCTGGTCAGCATCACACCAGCACGTGCAACCAACCTCGCATTTTAGGTCACTCAGTCAGCTTCCACTCGAACTACAGCTCTCAGCAGGCTCTGCGCTTCCCACGGCATCTGGCTGGCAACAGGCTGGAGCTCGGTCACGACTGGAGATAGGAACAGGTCTGCTTTTGGGTCCACTCAGATTCTTCGCTTGTGGTTCCAGGAGCTTTGGTGGTGACTTTATAGTTCTGTTCCAACCACTGGCCTCAGTCTCTCCGATGGCAGCTGCTGCTTAGCATTCTGGTGAGAGCTGTCGTCGTACCAGGTCACACAACACCTCACGAGCACAGCAGGATCTCAACAATAAGGATTCTGGACAGCTCTCGACAATTAGCAACAGGGCAGGATCTCCCAAGGGGTCTGGATGTGAACGCAGGGACGTCTGGAGGGGCACACTGCCTGAATGTTCAAATACAGAAACAGATGTTAATTACTCCGCATGGCCGGGACATCGTTAGCAGTTACATCTACTTGAAATTCAGAAGTACAAATTCCTCTGATTATGTCATATGTGCCCATCCTACCCTTGGAAGGTATGACGTTTGAATCCTTACCTCAGCAAACCTCCCTTCCCCAAGACATGTCCCCTTCCCCCTTCATATTCTCTGCTCTCAAAACAACCTGTTTTAATGAAATTCATACTTTGCGAAAGCGCTATCTCCTTTGGAGCGAGCTTTTATCACATGGAGGCAACAAGAACCCTTGTCCATAACCGTTTGGCTCAAGAGCATGCTCTCGCTTTCTCTATTTTAGATTGGGAAGGGAGCAAAAAAGTAAACAAGGATTCAGCAAAAACAATGCAATCACTGAGGCTCTTTGGGAGCACGGCAGAAGAACACAAGAGCAACAGACGGGGTTCTGCCCCCACCGCCTTGCCCACTCTCCCCACAGCCACACCATCGGGTGCAGCATGATGGCCCCGGGGCAGGTTATGGCGAATTCACAAAGAGCTTTTTCTCTTCCAGCGCTCTGCACCACCGAGATTTCCAGGCAGTGGGGAAAAGACAACCTGTGGTGAACACCTACACACGTGCTGCTAATGGAATCAAACCAACAGATGGAGAGTGTTATGGGAAGGGCAAGAGACCACTAAAAAGTAAATAAGGGACTGAATAAGGTTCGAAAAGACCATCCTGATCCTTTTATACCTAAGGGTCTGTACAGCACTGGCTGCACAGGGAACTCCTGGCCCACAGCATCTCCAAGGCCCTCCGACAGTCGAGCCGCTCCCACTCACTGGAAAGGCTTCAGCCTTACGAGAGCTAAAGAGAGAGCGAGACAAACACCAGAGGACAAAGTGCCCCACAAATGCCTGCATCAGTCTGCGTGACACCACGTCATTTTTCTTGCAGGATACGTGTTTGCATACGCATGGGCTAGGAAGAGAAACTGCTTAACACCCAGCAGCTTAAAATAAAACCTTTTGGCTCTGCTGAAATTCCAAGGACTGCCCGAGCTCTGACTGCTGGTCTGAGTCTTGCAGGCAAGTGACTGATATGGACAAGCTGGAGAGCAAGACCTTGACCACATCAGTGCTGCAGCCTCTCTGGAGAGCAGAGCTGCCACGGCGGGGAGGGGACAGCCCAGCACACGAGGACCCTTGTGCCACGTTCCCACTTCCACAGACCAGCACAAATATCGAGGGAGTTGCCTTGTTAATCTGGCAAAGCTGTCTGAGAGTTTGCTTCTCTGCAAACCTTTTGGTTACAGGAGCAGAAGGACCTTCTGCCATCAGAGGAACACAACGCAAGTTGGGAAGTTACCTGCGATATCCTCAGTAAACCAAAACCATCTGGGCTCGCGATGGGAACAAGATGCCAAAGGGGAAACTTCGGTGCTGCTGGAAGTGCCATGATGGAAATGCAGCTGGGCGATATCACCAGAGGAGGATGGCAGCTTTTTGTAAAATTTCGGTGTCTATTTTACCAAAGCAAATGTGTATCGATAACCCTGCAGCTTTGGTAAGGGCTGCTAATCCCAGGGCTGGGGCGAGACCCCAGCTCAGCCCCCCTGACACAGGGCAACCACCACTCTCCTCTAATGCTGTTGCTGCTCAGGCCCACAGCATTCAGTGAGCACCCTGGCTTGCTACAAAAGGGGCTGCACTGCAGGAATGGAAAAGCTATTTCTGTGGGTTGTTGGTTTTTTGTTTT
>Ga0065711_1011739_pt1 | contig 12540 bp, 17 predicted proteins | sample Hoacrofraction12_FD_59098 | JGI IMG/M metagenome (GOLD analysis project Ga0065711, IMG submission 59098) | Hoatzin crop microbial communities from Cojedes, Venezuela - Epithelial fraction 12 v2 (version 2) | ecosystem: Host-associated > Birds > Digestive system > Esophagus > Crop | place...
GGTCTTGTGAAATAAAAGCTTTGCTTTGCTTTCAGCGTTGGAAGGAGGAGATAAATCAAGCCTTTGCAGTGCTGCTTCGCTTCTCTTTCACCCTGAAGAGGGCGAAGATTTTTGTTGACCTGGGGAACTCACTGCAGAGGGAGGGTCGGGAGGGCGAGGATGCCCCGGTCCCCGCTGCGGCGCGGGTTGGTGACGCAGGGCAGGGTGAATCCGTGCCGCTCGCTCTGGCCGGTGCGAGCGCTCAGCCTTATTTACAGCGGGGGAAGATTAATGGGAGTCAGCTTTCGAAGGCAGATTATTTCATTATCGTCGTAATTGGTGCTTATAATTAGTTGTTACTCGGGTGTGTGATGTGCCCTGAGCGCTGTGGCCACAAAGTGCAGGAGGGAGAAAAAAAAAAAAGCTGTTTTTTGTATTAATTATGACCGTTGTTTATTTTGTTAGATATTTATGCACTTGCTATTCGAATCAAGTAACCTCAGCTTGTTTTGCTTTGCGGCAGGCAGATGCCAGGGCTCTGCCTGGCCTGGCTGTGGTTCAGGTTCGGCTCTGCCTCCTGCCTGTCAGTCAGTCGTGCCAACGAGCGAGGTGGGAATAGCTCTGCCTGCCTTGCTCTGTGCTGGGGCCCGGCATCGCAGGAAAACTCAGTGATGTTGTTATTAAATTATTGCAATTTAGGTGGGGATTGGAAGATGCCCCACTGCTTGTCCCGGCGGGGACAGGTGAGGGGGGACCCTGGCACCCCCTGAGCTCAGGCGTCCGGCTGGAGGACAGAAGCCTCTTGTTGAAGCCAAATCGTCCTGGAAAGCCCCCAGATATTTGCAGGCTGCCCGCTCGGAGCCAGGCAAAGGGCCTTCTTTGTGGCACGTCAGCCTCTCGGCGGCTGAAACAATAAACGGCCTTATCCTCGTTAGCTGACACAGCCTAACAAAGCGCCATTGATTTTGGTAGGTGCTTCATCAGCGCCAGGGACGCGAGGGACGGGGTTTATGACCCCACCGGCTTTTCCAGGCGTCCGCGTACATGCGGTTGGGTTTTCATGGGCAGCGCATTCATCTGCTCTGACTTGTGTCCCCCCCCAGCTCCCTCCCGCAGCAGAGACCCGAGGAACTCGCCACACTGTGGCACGAGCCGCTGCATCCGCGGGCCGGGGGTCCTGCCGGGACGCGGGGCTGCAGCCTGCCGACGCGGCTCCCCACGGTCCCCGGGCTCCGTGCAAACGGCAGCCGCCGTGCGCTTTGAAGCCTGAAACCTTGAGCGCTTCAAACAGGCAGATGATGTATGGGAAATTAATATCTAACGGGGCTAAAAATTGTTCTCCGTGTCGCCCTGACTCCCCTGCCCAGCTGAGCTCTATTGACTTTCATCCCATCCAGAGCGTTCAGCACAAAGAGACCCCTCACACCCTTAATTTTCTGAAACACAAAGCCTTCCATTTCACCGCATCCAGCTGAAACATTCGCTTTTTCTCTCTCATTTTCCGGCTCTCGTTTGAAAGCCTCCTCTCCCTCGCCGCAGCCTCCCAGGGGAGGAACAGAAGCCAGCAAAGTTGGGCAAGGAGAGCAGGTCGGTAACCCTTTGGTGGCCGGTTTGGTGCGGGGGGGGGACAATCCTGTGCCCCAGCTTCGTGCGTCGGCGTTTGCGCAAGCAGAGTCCTGCCGGCACAACAGGCACGTTTAGCACCGGTCAGCGCACGGCAGAGGATTTGTAACTGGAAATCAGGATGCTTGAAACCTCATTTATGTCACAGCAGGGGGAGAGCAAGCGAGAGCTGCCTCTGTGCCACGGCGCAGAGCAGAGCATCACGGCGTAGCTCTCCGTAAGGGCGGGGAGGTAGGACTGGGGAGGGAGGATGGTTCCAGTACCAGGGCACCAGCCCAAGCCCAGGGGTAGCCGGGTTCAGCCCTGCCCTGCCCCAGGCTCGCCTGTCTCTGGGGTTTGCACCCTGTCTCATCGGCGACGGGGCGATGAGGTCAGGGAGGATCGAACACGCCGGCTGGGAACGCTGTGGGCTGGGGTGAGCCCGGCATTTCATACCCCACCCCTGCAAGGATGGGGTGTGCCCGATATTATCAGTGCTAAGCGAAAAAAAAAACAGAAAACAAGTCATGTTTCAAATTACCACCAAGCAGATTTTCCCAGGCTGATTTGCTGGCCCTTGTTTCTGAGCTGGTGCAAAAACACCAAAGGAAAAATACTTCTTCGGCGCTGATGGGTCAGAGGTTGGGCCTCAGGTTGCGTCAGGGGAGGTTTAGATTGGATATTAGGAAATATTTCTTTACTGAAATAGTGGTCAGGTGTTGGAACAGGCTGCCCAGGGAGGTGGTGGAGTCCCCATCCTTGGAGGTGTTCAAAAAACGTAGACGTATCACTTTGGGACGTGGTTTAGCAGGCACGGTGGTGTTGGGTGATGGTTGGCCTTGATGATCTTGGAGGTCTTTTCCAACCTTAATAATGATTCTGTGGGTGTTTCTGGGTGGTTTCCTGGAGCACCCCTGTGCCGAGCCATGAGCAGGGCTGTGATGGACGGGCTGAGAGCCGCCCAACCGGCTTGGCTTTGAGAGGAGGCTGCAAAGAAGGATGGTGCTGGGAGCCAGAGCCCTTGCCGGGCCCTTGCCCCCGCAGTGGAGTGAAATTCGGAGTCTTTCACCGTTTGTTCCTTCTCACCAGCCCCTGGAGAGCCGCCGTTAGCAATCCTGCAGGTCTGACATATCCTCCCGGGTGTGAGCTGGGATGCATCGCTGACCTGCTTCACCCAGCCTCTCCAGGGACAGCTTAATCTGACCCCAAAGGGCGTCTTTAAGCCGGGGCAGACAGCAGGCTCGTGTCCCCGGCCGTGGCATCCCGAGCAAGGTGGCACCGAGCCCGACATTTGCCAGACCCATCGGTGGATGCCGATGCCTGGCCCCGAGCTGCCGAGCCCGCTGCTCCGCTCTGCAGCTGAGGGCCGGTTTGAACTGCTCCCCTCTCTCTCCCTCTGACCCTTTTCCTCACTTCTCCCTTTTATTCCTCTCCCTGCCTGTTCATCCCTCTCCCCTTCTGTTCATCCCCCTCTATCCTTGAGCCATCCTTCTTTTTTTCCGTGAAGAAAGCTGCAGGGAGGAAAGGAGAAAAGCGGTCCAACTTGATAGGTTTTTCCAATAACCTTCCTTAAAATCTCGCCAGGTTGTACGACGTGCTAATAGACTTGAAGCCAATCTGCCTAATGCCACTGCAAAGGTCAATTAAATTCACCCTAAAAAAATTTACTCCTGGCTCATTATACATTTGGAAAATGAATTAGAGGCACAAGCTGCCCCAGAGGTTTCTGATATTTTGCTAATGAACATGTCTGCTAATGGAAGAAGAAGAAAGAAAACCACCACCAAAAAACCACCCCAACTTTAAAGGAATATTTTGCTGGTCCGTTGGAGAGAGTCGTGTGGCGCTGAGCATCTCCTGATGGTGAAGACGAGGAGGAGGGGTGGGCGATGGGACATCTCAGCGAGGTCATTTACGCCCAGCAGAAGAATTTGTGGAGTCTGACGCTCGCTCCAAGCATTTGGGCGAGAGCTTTGACCTGGTGCCCCTGCGGGGCCCTGTTTGCTGTGGGTGCCTTGGCTTCACGCTCCCGTCCGGGCAGCACCCACATTGATTTCTCTCTCCGTGATTTTCCCGGGCCGGTTGGGACCGCAGCCCGCCCGCGGAGCAATGACACCGGCAGCGCGCCGTGCCCGTAGGGACTGGCAGGCTGCACGCAGGCAGAAAAAGAGGCAAAATTAATCAAGTGAATGATTAATTGCAATTTGTGACCCGGGTTGCTGTGAGTGACAGGTTTGGAGGGATTTCCAGGCTGAAGATGCTCGGCGTGAAATGCCTTTAAGGAGCCTGAGAGGTTTTGGGGTTGGGTTTTTGTTGGGAGGGCTCTTGAAACCCCTGCACCTTTGAGCGCTCGGAGTCGCTCATCAGATTTTCATCCTCTTTTCGAATGCGTAGATCCAGCCAGGTGCAGGACAGAAATAAATGCGAGCGCGCTCGCTAGTCCTTTGAGAACCCGGCTGTGGTGGCATGAGAAACTGCTGTCAGTAGAGCCCAGGACTGTGTGGAGTTTGAACCGCTGTCCATATGGCCTAGGTTTGTGTCACTTTTGAATCGGGTTTTGAATTCCAAGTTGAGTTTTAAATCTAGGGTTTGATTTGCTGCCCTGGAGATGGAGTTTCGTGGCGGGGAGAAGGGGGTGTGTTGGCTGGCCTCTCCAAAAGGCTTGCTAGATGAAGATATAAACCACTAAGAACCAGCAAAGGTGCCTGGGAATGAAAAGACATGAATCACAGCCAACGAAAGCACAAATGTGATTTTCTCAAAAGGGGCACGTTCCCATGGGAAGTTTAAATTCTGACAAAACAGCGTTTCTGACCAAACACCCCCCATCCCTCCCGTTTGTGCGGGGGTTAAATGGCCTGGGATGCTTGAACATCTCTTGGGACTGAGCGTGTAACTTCCCCCGGTGTAAAGATGCCATGGCTGCTGAATCCGCAGGCTGGGGTTCACCACACCCCAGCTCAGTCGCTTAATTCGTAGGTGTTAGGTCTGCCCAGGTCATATGTGCTTCTCCCAGGGTAGGTGGTTCATCCCCTGCTGAAGAGGAGGTGGGTAAAGGACTTGGGGTACCCGGACACCGTCTCTCTCCCCTTGGCTGGCTGGGAAGCCTGGTCCAACTACCGTCATCTGAAACAGGCTGCAACTCCAGTCTGAGCTGCTGCCTTTTTCCAAGAAGCTGCTGGGAGTTTTGTTGCAGAGAGGTATCTTTGGCATGGGGAAAAGCTTCAGGGGAACGGAGAGACTGGGCATAACTCCCTTCAGTTTGTCTTTAATTACAGCTAGGGAAGAGGTGGTAATTACAACACACCCTCCCCTTGCGAAGATCCTCAGGTGAAATCAGGGCTGGGAAACATGCATACTAATCGGGAGCGTGTTTTCTGCCAGGGCTGCTGTTGTGTTGGTGGGGACTGCGCGGAGCGAGGCCGCCCAGATGGCACAGAGGAGGCTTTGCGGGGCGGCTAGGACAGGGAAAGCTGTTCTCTCCCTCTTGCTACGGGTGCCAGGCGGGAGCTGGGGACAGCGGTATGGCGCTTGCAATGTCAATTATTAGCGTGTTTAGTAAATTACCTAGTAAATTGGCCCTTAAAATTTCCAGCCGCGTGTCCTCTCTTGCACTCCAAGCCTGCAGCTGAGTTGTTTACACTCTTCCAGCAGGGAAGATGGATCAGCCCTGTCTCGGCTTCTGGACGTCTCGCAGAGAGGAGCCTGAGCCCATCCAGCACGCCGCAGCCGGGCTGGGAGACGGAGGGAGGGTTGCGGGTCGTGCCCGCGAGTGCAGGAGCCCTCGCCTTGGCCCCAGTTACAGCCAAAAGAGCCGTGACGGGGAAGGGTGGGCTCCAGGAGCCCGTGCGTCCTTGCCATGCGCCCGCGGCCGCGGGGTCCCAGCAGGTTCGCCGCTGTTTGCGTGCGCGAGCCCGTCTCCCGCGGTTCGCCTGATTGCCCTCCCTCTGCGTGCTTTTGCTCGGCGCGGCCGAGAGCCGCTGGCACGGGGTGGGATGCGCTTGTCCTCCTTTTCTCACCGCGGCAGGGTGGGGGGAGGACTGCTGAAGCAGAAAGGCAGGTATCCGTGCCACGGGGAGGGGGAAGGATGCTCTGCCCGCTGCGTGAGGTGGGCGAGGGCTGGGGGGACTTGGCCGCGGGCTGCTGGCCATGGTCTGCTCCACAAGCCGGCCTGGGGAGCTTGGCTCCCTCCATATCTCTGCCTGTGGCTGATTAAATGTCACCGCAAACGAGCCTTACGGATGCGTCCCAGCAAGAGCAGCCCCTCTGACGGGGCTCGTTGCTTTGCCCCTCGCTGGGCTCGTTTCAGAGCTCTGGGGGAGCGCCGTGAGGGCGATGGGTCTGCTCAGCACGAACGCTGGTCTCACGGGCTTTGGGGCTGAAGCCACGCGGGGTCTGCGCTTGGGACTGCTCCTTCGGGGTGGGGAGAGCACCAAAATGAAGATTTGGCTTTGGTGGGGACTCATCCTAGGACAGAGACCCTTCCTCCCCTGCCTCCCCAGTGCTGCCAGCTGGATGTGCACGGTCTGTTTTCCATTACAAGGCGTATTTTCCCTTCCGTGCATTTCCAGCTCTCCTTTTGCCTTTTCATGTGTACTGTAAAGGTCAGCCCATATCTGGAACATGCTTTAAATTTGCACAGAGCGCAGGGGGCGGGGAGCGTAGTGCTGTGGCAGTTCCAGGCCTTGCTGCTTTTTTTTTTTTGCTATTTCTGTGGATGAAAGGGATGCAGGACCCCACGAAGGCCTCCAGACCCACCTGGAACCGGAGGAAACAGCCTTTTCTTGGCAGAAAATCCCCCAAAGCGCAGAGCGCTCACGTCGTAACCCCTCCGGCTGTCGCGAGCCGCTCTCCCTTCCCCAGCCTCGGCTGTTGGGGCTGCATCAGCCTCGTCCTTCCTCCCTCCCCGGGGAGGATGCTCGCCTCCGCCAGCCCAACGCTGTCAGCTGAACCGCGCGGGCAGCACGCGTCCGACCCGCCGCATCCTGCATCCCTTGCACTTTTCCCAGCGCCGTGCCCCGTCTCATCTCCGCGTCAGGGCCCTTACCTTGCCTGTCAGCCGCTGCCTCCGCTCGCCGGCATCTAATGCTGCTTCGTTCCTGTTTTAATTTTGCTGCGGTTTCGCGACAGCCACTGCTGGGGCAGGAGTTACGGAAAGGTTACCGGTGAGTGATGGGTATTGACATCCCTAACAGTGCCCTGACCCCATCAGGCTCGCTCTGTTCTTCTTTTTCCTTACACTCGCCCTGTTTTTTTTTCTTTTTCTTTTTTTTTTTTTTAAATTGGCCTCTTCCATGCATAAAGCTTGCTTCATCAGATTTTTACCCAAAGCCGCGGCAGGCGAAGCAGAGAGGGAAGCAGTGATTTGCCCCAGCTAAGTACAGGCGTTGAGGGAGATTTCCATCCTCTGATCATTCTCCTATCCCAGAAACCATACGAGCTATATTTTTTCCTAGCTTTTGCTCACCTTGTTTCCCTGATCTACCGGTACATCTTTCCCAAATGCCCACCCGGATTGTCCTGTCCATGCTGGGGGGTCTCACAGACAGCCGGCTCCCCTGGTGCAGGGGCCAGGCTGCGCGCCGGAGGCTCAGCGTTGGGAATAACCTCATCCCGGCTCCCGTGCCCCGGCCCAGCTCCTCGCCCGGTGCGTGCCCTCTGCGAGCAGCCGCTCGGCGAGGCGGGGAGCTCGCCCAGTGTGTGCGATGGGCTGTAAAGCGCAGCGGCTCAGGTGCAGCCTGCGATGCTCGGGGCGGGGGGGGAGGCAGCATTTCTACCCAGTAATTAAAAAAAAACAAGAAAATATCCTTATTTAATAGGTGTTGGTGATACATCCTGGTGGTTCCCCCGGTCGAGGCGTGGTAGGGTCTTCTCCACAAAGCACCTGATAAACCCCAGCCGCTTCAGCTGCTCCCCGACGGGCAGAGAAACACTGGCCGGCAGCTCCCAGGCCTGGCAGCCCGTCATTGCTTCACCTGGAAGGGCCTAAACCTTCGCAAAGGTTATTAGGAAATACGGCAAAGCTCATTTTAAGCGTGTCTTATCTCCCTCTTGAGAAGTTTCCGTGGCTTAGCAAGGCTGGGTTTGCCTCCTGCCCGCAGCTGGTCCGCGCCTCCGCTCCCCGTCCCCGCGAGAAGCCGTCGTGACGTTGTCAGATGCTTCAGCACTAAAACTCTCAGCACGCAAACTTTCCTTTTTTTTTTTTTTAGCTTTATTGTCGCATCCATAAAACCGGCTGGGAAAACTGCTGAAGCAGTAACCCTGCTCGGTTTTAAAGGCAGCTGCAAATCAGCCCCGCTCTCTGGTGCGGCACCGAGCCGTTTTTACGAGCCCTAATTAAACAGGATCTGCCCTGTGGTCTACCTTCCACCCAGCCTATCTGGAGGATGGGATTTAACTGCCGGGGTTATGGTTCTGCGTCCGTGGGCTTTGGTCGCCCTGGAAATGAACTGCAGTAGGATGGTGAACGGAAACAGCCCGTGTCTGGATCTGCCAGGGTCTTAGCTGGAAAATGCAGGTTGGGGACCGAGTCAACCGGTTTTAGGGACAGAGAAGGAACATCTAACGCCGTTTCGTGACGCTGAAAAATGGGAATGGGCGTTAAATATGGGAAATACTTGTTATGCAGTGAGCACCTCTAGGACGTGGCTGGGCTATCGAGGCTCCTGGATGTTCCTGCCAGTAAAATATGAGGGCAGAGTGTTTTTTCGGTAGCTTCAGGCTTCCTTGAGCTGGAGTGCTCCTCAGAGTGGTGCAGACCCAGGCTGTCCGTTTGCACGTTTTCCCGTGGAAAACTTTTCAAGGTTTGCTTCTCCTGGCGTTTCTTCGCAGGAGCATCGGTAGCGGTGTCCGTAAGGACGTCGGGGAGTTTCACGGCACGGCGGGCTGCCCGGCGGGAGGCCCCTTCCAGGCAACTCTGTGCACCCAACGCTGGGCTCCCCCAGACGTGACACCCACAAGCAACAGTGAAATATCAGCAGCATCATGGCCGGGCTTAAATCTTTACCGAGTCTCCATTTTTCTTTCTTTAAACGCTTACAGAATAAATGGAATTTATAATCAGAAACCATAAAATCTCTGATTTATGGTTCATCTTGATGACAATATTTAATAACTCGTGTATATTTTATTACATCTTTTTAATGCCCTGTTGTGGAATTTTACTTAGGCATTTTGCCCTCTATATCAACCTGTCGCAGCACAGATGGGCCGACTCTCTTGCTTTGGGCTGACGACGGAGCCAAGCGTGCTCCGGGCTGGGTTCTGCCCAGGGCTGCCATCAGTCTGTCCAAGCGGGCTCCGAAAGTGGGGCTGGGCGTCCAGCCGCGGCCCGGCTCCTTCCAAACGCTGCTCCCCGGGTTGTGGATCCGATGCTTTTCCCTGCCCAGGCAGCTCCTTTCCAACATCCCCAGCCAAGTTTCGGTGCAGGTGGGGAAAGAAATTGGACTGTAGGGCCTCTCTTCCCTCCTCAAGGACTTTTTGCTTGGAAACGCGTATCTATTTAGGTTATTGCTCAAGTGCCTTCTCCTCTGGAGAGCACTCCCTGCCTTTCTGGGACCATTAGTGCAAATTATCTGATGCATCCTATCAGCCCCCAGCCTGCTGCACCCAGGGTACCAATCCTCTTCTCAGCGCTTGCACGGGGAGGGGAAGCTCGTAAGCACCGGAGCTGTGTTCTGGCTTTGTCAAAAAGCAGCAGCTCCATCCTTCCCTCCCTTCCTCCCTCCTTCCCAGCTGGCTTTTATAACCGGCTGCTTCCCAGCCCTGCGCTGCTGGAAATGGAGGAAGGAGGGGGTGGGCAGCAGCTCGGGGTCCAAGTGTCTTGAGAATTTGGACATGAGAGCGGGTCGCGTGCTGCCTGGGGCACCCGCGGCTCGTTTTGCACAGAGAGCCCGTGCCGGCGTGGAGACGGGTCGCATCGCCATCCGTCTGCAACGGGCTGGGACCGCAGGCTCGGGGTCACATCGCCCTGGTTTGAGCCTGCGAGCATCCATGTTCCTCCTGCTGAGCCAGTGGCCCAGCGGTTTGATGTTTCTGGCTCCTCGAGAAGGCTGGTGCCGCAGCGTGAAGCTGGCTGCTCGAGCAAGCCGCGGGCGAGGGGCTGGGGTCGGAGGAGTAGCTGTGAGCATGCCGGGTCCGGGGCTGGCAGGCTCCGCTGGGAAGGCGTTGGGCACGTCTGCGCCGCGCTGGCTCTGCTGACAAGCTGCTGCCCATCCATCCGGCGCTGCCCTCGCCTCGCTGCGCTTGGCAGGGGCCCGGCCGGCGGAGCGGCCAGGCGGAGAGGAGGAAACGGGGCGAGACGGCGTGCTGCGGGGCCGGGCTGGCTGGGGGGGTCTGCGGGGGCCGGGGGGACTTGGGGACAGCGGGAGAGGCTGCGGTCACGAGCGTGGAGGGAAGAGGGAGAGTGTGGAAAGCAGCCAGGCATGGCATCAGGCTCAGCATATTTGGATGCGGCAAAGTCCGGCTCTTTTTTGGGTGCAACAGCATCAGGCGCTTTTTGGGTGCTGCGGGGTCGGGTGCCTCAAGCTGGGGCCGAGGACAGGGGCTGTCCCCCTCGAATGCCGTCTTCCTTTCTGGAGCAAACAACCTTGAGACAAGCCAAACCGCGGCGAGGATAATTACTTCCCCAGTTCCCAGTAAATTAATGGCCGGACAGAAGCTGGCCATTAACCGGGTGATGCTGGCTGGACCATCCATCAGTTGAGGGTTGGACTTGATGGTCTTAGAGGTCTTTTCCAGCCTTAATGATTCTGTGATTCTATCAGTCTGCTGGGCACGTAGGTATTGATGCCTTCCTTTTAAACAACCAGAAAATTTCAGCCTCCTTCACGATGTTTTGACAGTTTTTTGGGTTTGAGTTAGTTTTTTGGGGTTTTTTTTGGTGGGGCTGAAACTGTTTTGCCGAGAACTTTCAGGGCCAGACGAAATGTTTGCACTGGGAAATCAGCCATCTTCAAAAGGGCTCCTGTTCCCTTGCAAAACATTTGCAGAGTTTTCATCTGCGCGTTTTGGCTCAGCTGATGCGAGGCAGGAATCGTCCTGGGAATTGTCTTCCCGTTGGTTGTTCTGCTGTCTCCGCTCCTGCCTTGCCTCTGCTAGGAAACAGAAAAAGGCAGAAAAGAGAAGAACTCCAGCCAACCGCCAGCAAGGAAACATCCTCCATATAGCAGGTCTTGCTGGGTTTGGTTGATTCTGGTCTAACAAGGTCATGGATCCCAAACAAAAACCCAGCCTAGATGAATGGCTGAGGTCTCAGAAGGCAGATTTTTTGCCATCCCTGACTAAAAAAAATTACCCTAAATTTTCCTTCCTAGCTGCAGGTGGGTTTGTAAAAATTTATTTATTTAAGACCTTGACTTCTCTGAGGGTGACGGAGCACTGGAACAGGCTGTCCAGGGAGGTTGTGGAGTCTCCTTCTCTGGAGATATTCAAGACCCGCCTGGACAAGGTCCCGTGCAGCCTGCTGTAGGTGACCATGCTTCGGCAGGAGGGTTGGACAAGATGACCCACAGAGGTCCCTTCCAACCCCTACCATGCTGTGATTCTGTGACCTTAAACCTGTGTCGCTGCCTGGGGAGAGCAGGATGATTCCTGCACAGATCTGAGCAAAAAAGCCGATCATTGGCAGGCTAAAACACCTTCCCTGGTAGGTAAGAGAGAAGCTGGGGAGGTGGCTTCCTCGGGTGTGCGCGTCGCGAGGCTGGGCCGCCCGGCTCGGCTGCTAAATTAGAGTCTAGCGAAGAAGCAGCCTCCTGAGGAGGTGGGAAGCAATCGCAGCCTATAAATACCTTCCAGGCAACGTTGGAAATGAAGAAAGGGAATTATTCGTGGTCTCCAAAGGTGGTAGGACAAGGAGCCGTGGCCTGGAGCGAAGGAAGGGAAAGTTTTTTTTCTGCCTGGCCATTAAGAAAATGCCCGGCAGTCGAGCGCGAGCGGGCGGTGGGGGAGACTCCCCGGGGAGGGAGCGCAGGCGCCGGCTGGCAGTGTGGGAGACGAGATGTTAATGGGGATGATGAAGGGAAGGATCTTTCGACAATGCGAGAGGTCAACCTGTTGACCCAAGCTGGCTCTCTCCCGGCCCTACGGTCTGTACGGTGCCATGATAAATTCCACTTACCCTACTTTACTGCAGGCACTTTATAGCTTGACTTAATGGCTAGGAAATCTCTTCACTTGACTGCTCCCCTTAAGACGAGGAGGCTGCCTGTGATCCTCGGGTTTAAGCAACAATTCACTGTCGGCGAAGGGATGATGCCTCTTTATTAGCTTCCGTCTCAGCCTGGACTCCTGGGGTCCTGGCTCCTCTTGGCCACCGATTTCTCCCTTCCTGACCTTGCTCTGGCCCCGCTGCCTTGCAGATTTGCACAAAAGGGGTGCTGTGACCGCTTCTGCTGCCGGCCTGGAGAGCGGAGGATGCTGCTGGCAGCAGACGCATGCAGTGCTACCAGCCCTCCTGGTTTTTTACTGCGGGTCTCGTAGGTCTCGTCAGAGTGGATGTTTTTCTTGATGTTACTGGCATCGTGCGATTGTGCAGAAATCCGGGCTTTCATTTAGCAGCAGGATGCGAGGGTTGCAGGAAGAAAGCACAGAAATACGACTGGAACCTCTAGGCTAATAAAACCAGCTTATCTTAATTATGACCGTTTTTATTTTAGATGACAAAATGAAGGTTTGGGGGGGTCTGACGTGGGGCAGGGGAGATGCGGAGGTGCTCCGAGGGAGGGTTTTTGAAGGGGTTTGGTGCTGTGCTGCCTTGGGTTGTGGGGATGGAGGGAGAGCCCTGCACTACTGAGTGGAGCTGGGGAGATGCGAGGCATGGGGAGCTCCAACTCACTCATCCCTGGAGGGGAGCCGGCCATGCTGGCTGCTTTGATTGAAGAAAATCGGTGATGAGCAAGGGCGGGAGGGCATTTGGAGTGGTGCTGAGGCTGGACGGCTGCGTCCCCGCGCCGGCGGGCT
>Ga0065711_1047060_pt1 | contig 12540 bp, 7 predicted proteins | sample Hoacrofraction12_FD_59098 | JGI IMG/M metagenome (GOLD analysis project Ga0065711, IMG submission 59098) | Hoatzin crop microbial communities from Cojedes, Venezuela - Epithelial fraction 12 v2 (version 2) | ecosystem: Host-associated > Birds > Digestive system > Esophagus > Crop | place...
GGGGGGGGGGGGGCAGTTGTGTGGTGGTGGTGACTTGGCAGCTATGAAGTGGAAGACTTAGATTTGTGCTCTTCAGGTTGATGGGATTCAAGGTTACCTGTCCTGGTTTCCAGGACATTGCTTAAAGCTTTTTACAACCAGAAAGACTGAGTTGGAGCTACTCTTGCTTTTCAGTAAACCATTTTCAGTGGGATGGGGAAGCTACAAGGGGTCTGATTTCTTAGAGAGTGCAAGTACCAATGAGGAGATTACTCACCTTCTCAGGTAGATGGGGTACCTCTTCTGCATCTCTATGCTAAAAGTGTACAGTCAGCTCCTGGATGCTAAACAGAAACCAGTATCATCTGCTCCACACCTAGGTTAGTGTCCCCACTGCCTCCCCCAAAGAACTGGTAGGGGCCATGTTATTACTTCAGTAGGTCGTCATGCTAGGCTGAATTGGGGAATCTGGTAACATCCCAGAAATTAATATCAATCTGCTATTATTTAAGATGCATACTATAATTTACAGTAATAGAATAATTAGAATTCTGTGTGTCTAATAATTTCTTCTATATCTGAACTATGCAGCTTAAAGATTTCAGTTTCATGAAACAGATTCTTTGGCGAACTTCTTGGAATTCCTAAGTCAGCTATTGTTTACAAAAATTTTACTTCTGTATATAGTTTTGAAAGACTTGAGAAGGCTTTTGGCTTGGCATTTTTTCCTCTACTGCTTGAAAAGATGGTTTGAACATTTTAAAATATAATTATTTAAATGTCGTTCAATAGTGTAAGCAGTGTGTCTGCATACCTGTGGCTATGTAGTCACACAGCTACACAAAAGGAAAAGAAAGAAACCATGGTAACAGTGTTACTCAGAAAGAACACAGATTGGAACAATCAGTTTAGGATGGAAGAATATTGCAGAAATCATGCAATTTATAGATAGGCTATTATGCTATCTGCCAGCAAGGAGCTTTGCCCAATTCTGGGCAGATATGTGTGGTTACTGTCTTTATGACTAGCAAAACTCTTTGACAAGAGGCACTAAAAAAAAAAATAAATTCTAGCATTTTATTAATTACAATAAGAATAATGTCCTCATATTTTCTTCACTTAATCCTTACAGAAAAGTTCATTTTTGGATACTTAGAAATAAATTTCAAAATTACTCTTCTGATAGAAAGGCAGTACAACTAGACTGGACATTTTTTCAGACATTTGCATTTTAAAGCAATATATGAAGCCTAAACTAGTGTTATAGAGAACTGTTTTTGGTAGAATATGTTAGGAAAGTAATCAGAGAGGTTAGTAAATGCAAGAAGACAGAATATTATTGAGCAAATTAATACCCTACTCCTTCAATCCGTTTAGCAAGAATAGCACTTCTTGCCGACAGGAGAGGAAATGGTACCTGATGGTAAAATAAATCAAAATTAATTAAAAATACCAGAAGTAAATTAATAATGAATGTTTATGAATCTTTTTCCAATTTTATGTCCTCCATTTTTCCCTGTTCCTGTACGCTCCCCAGCACCATTGTTAGGAAACATTTCAATGGGATTTTAGAAACAGGATAGAGATCACTGACACTGAAACGCAACATTCTTCACGTGACAGATGTTTTTCAAGCACACCTCTGGTAATTGTTTTCATGCTGGTATATGTGAAAGAGGGCAGTGGATGTGATTCCTCTTATGCTGCTGGAGAAATGAGGTAAGAGATGTAAAGAATGAATTTTCAGAGGGGTTTATTTATGCTTTATTATTTACAGGTGCTTTTGCTTAATTTGATACTCCTTCTCACTTAGCCATGTAGCATCCACAAGCCTTAGTAATTCAGCTGGTAACAATGAGAGCTTAGCACCTTGGAAATTCTTGTCTTTGAGTATCTAACAACTACCCACATTTAATACAGTTTTTACATAAGGGGCTGTGAGGCTTAGCGCAATGAAATAGACGGCTTCTGGTGCCTTTAGAGGACACACTTCTCCACTAACAGTTCTCCTCATTTCTTCATACCTTTGGACAGTGACATTTTGCCACCTGGCAGCCACTTCAACTTGCTCCACCTCCTCGTCTTCTTCCTCCTCCTCCTTTTCATGTCACAGTAACAGGTTCCTGGATTGGCTTGAGGGTCAACAACCTGTTTCTGTGTCAGTGATTTGCTCCCTTCTGCCACCAATATCCCTTCTTACTTAGACCAACGGTTTTTATATAGTGAGTCCAAATTCAGGCTTGAGAAGAATAAATTTTGCTAGTTTGAGACCAAGTAATTAGGAATTCCTCAGTTAAAAGTCTCTGCCTTTTACCAGGGTTTTTTATCTTATTCTCTGTTGACTTGTTAATCTTACCTTTATTTTTTGATGGTTTTCCGTCAAAAACCTCCTTCCTATTGAGAACTTGTGGTTCAGCGACTGTATATAAGCAAACAGTAGATGAGAGGGAGTTCCTAAAAACAGCAGCAAATACCTCCTCCTTTGTCATTAGTATAAAATCTCTGCAAACCCAGCTGCCTGATGATAGTGCAGCATCTGAACCACAGTACTATTTAGCTTTTTTAAGAGTTGAAATGTTGTATAAGTAGTGAGAAGAGTACATTTTTCCTTTGGCTTTGGATAATACTGGGTTTACAAAGAACTTGTGCCTTTGCTGGTGTCTTTATTGGACTTTCTGCCTTCAAGTCTGCTGACTGGCTTCAGATCTGACTACTAATATGCAGGAATCAGCTGAAAGTTTTATTTGAAACAATCTTTTTGTCTAAAGATATCGTATTACTCCTTAGAGAGTGTTTTCTCATATGCTTTTCAGATTACAGCTGCTCAGACAGTCCTCCAACATCGAAGTCATTCAAAACAATGAATATTGTACTCATGCTATTGAGGCACAAAATGTCTTTATACTTCATCAGGAAATATTTTAAGCCAATAAACAGACAGGCAGAGCTTTCATGATTAAGGCTGCCAATTTGTCCTCAGTTCACATATTTTTTGAACAAAATACTACGTTGTTTTTCTGAAAAGAAAAAGTTGGGCAATTAGATATGAAGCCTGAGATAGCTGCAAAGGAAACCAAAGATGAGTCTTCTGGAACAGTGGGTTAAGGGGTTTATATAGTGGTTGTCACTGCTGCTGGCATTCTCCTGCTCCCACAGACTCAAAAATACCCTTGGCCTCACTCTGAAAGAAGCAATTTTGCTGTGACAAAAGTTTTTTTAATAACTTTCTTTTTCTGCCACAAGAATGTGACTTCAGTCTCCTTTTGAGCAGAAAACTGAGTCTCTCAGTTTTGGGTAGTAGTGCCATTATCTTGACTCCTGTCTTGGTAAGGAAGAAATTGAGCCTCTGATTATTATACTCACTTGGAACATAGCACAAAACCAAGAACTGCATTAACTACTAGCAATGCTTCTCCTTACTTGAAATAAGGAAAAAAATATTTGCTTTAAAGAGGTGATATCCATTTGATATCCACTCAATTTTAAGAAGTCAAAGTGTCGGTCCCCTTCCGTTTTTGATAGCTTTGGAATTTTTAATTTCTTGCTTCTCTTCTCCTGTAGTTGAAAACTGAAATTATCCCATTTCTTCTAGCAACACAAACAGTGGAAAGCTGTCTGTGTATACACTGGAAAAGGTGAAATGATAAAATTTTGCATTTAGTGACAGAGAACTCTGAATCACTAATCAGTATCAAAAGTCTTTGGCATAAATGATGAAATAGCTCACTTCCTATGGCACCAGACCTAAAAATGAGAAAAATGGGCAGACCCCTACACCCATGGAGAGGCCAAGGTCCCCTGCTGATATCCACATATGTAAAACAACCCTCCACTGGAAAAGAGGACAATGGAACATCTCCATACTTCTGGCTTCAATTTAAGTTCTGTTTTTTTCTTGTACAATTTCCTGACTGCAGTTATATTTATATTTATACTTTCTCATGCATAAATTGCATTATTCTGCTAAATATTTAAGCAACTGTGAAAGTACTAGTTGTATTTTATGACTCTCTGTAGCAGAGAGGAGTAAAACTGCCTTTCATTTGCTTGCTGTTAATCATTCCCAATTTTTTATCTTTTCTTTTATCTTGTCAGCTGTCTGTTCTCTAATTAGTTTTAAGGGAGCATACAGAATGCCAGTATAATTTTAGTTAGTAAACCCAAACACTGTTTAGTAAACCCAAGCACTTTCCTTTTGTGTCTATTTACAAATGATGCTTGTGCAGGTTCTGCAGGATTAGCAGCAAAACTTTTCCAAAGGAAGTGTGTAAAGATAGCATGTTTGCAGTGCTAAAGTTGTTATAGCCAGGCATCTTACTATCTGTAAGAGTTATCAGCAGGATTTATCTAGGCATATAATATAATTCTTGAAATCAGGAATGGTTTGTTTCCTTCCACTTGGCTTTTCGCATTCTTCAGTTTTTAATTTTTTGGATGGCCTGTGGAAGTAGGCTATCATTGTGAAATAGCTATAAAAAAGCAGTTGGCATCTAATAAAAATGAACACAAAAATTTCCAAATTGCCTGTTCCTAATTGCCCAGAAAGTGTGAACTGGGGTCTAATCCTTTAGGTACTTAGCTTGCACTTTACTGCATTGTGAAGGGACCCCGGAAAGGGTGGGACGGTGCCTCAGGCCCCTGGCTGTGCCCTGTGCCGCCCGCCATCGCAGCTGCGGATGCAGCAGCTTCGCTTCATCCACCTTCTGCAGACGCAGTCTCTGTTCGGGCAACCCCAGGCAGCCTCCCTCCCTCACCCTGCTCCCAGGAGCAGCCCCCAGCTGAACCTGGGACCAGGCTGCTTCATTCCCTCTTTGAACAGCCAGGAAACCCAGGCTTTTGGGAGACCTTGGCTCTTGCCTTTTCAACTTTCATTATTTTACCCAGACTTGGAAAGAAACTGGGGAAAAAAGCTGTGACTGGCCAAATTTTGTCAAAAATCAAATGCCTCTAAGAGTAAGATACCTTGACAGTTCATATCTGTACCAGCAGTATACAGCTGGAATATTTACATGTTAAAGACTTGGATGCGAATTCAATTCTTTACTCAGAGTACCTTTTTTAATCCAACATGATGTGCTCACAGTAGTCTGAAGAACAGTTTACTAGGTCTTAAGTAAAATAAAGAGAAACCATCTATTTATTGGTTGACTCAGCTGTTAGGAAATCATCAGGAAAATGCCCTAATTATCAGATTCAAACAGATTTCCATTGTGGGAAATAGTCCAGACTTACACAGGACTAGCAACAGCACAAACACAGGATAGAGGGCAAATGGCTTGGTACTAATTCTGCAGAAAGTAATCTTGATATGAGTCAGCCATGTCATGCTACAGGAGAAAAGGTAAAAAAAAAAAAAAAAAACAACTATGCAATATGTGTACAGGAATACTGCCTATGAGATACACAAAATAATTTTTATAACCTACAGATGTAGTCAGCATTGGGAGAACATCAGGTTTGGGCACTGCATTTTAGTAAAGATGTGGACCCATGGAGAAATCCAGAAGACAACACTGAGAAAGATCAGAGGACAAGAAATCATGGCCTGTGAAGAAACACCGACAGGATTGAGGGCTAGAAAAGAGAGACCTGCAGAGATAAAGGCCTACCAACTACCGAGATTACCAAATGGACTATCTCATCTCCTTTTCAGTGGTGATAGAAGAGCAAGTGACGGGCTTTGCTGCAGCAAGAAAGTCTCGGGGTAGACTGTGGTAAAAAATCCCTTTCAGTTGCCAGGAAAGGTCATGTCACTGCTGCTGGAGGCAGCTGCCTGGACAGCTGTAGGACCTCTGTTGCTGAGTGCGCTGGGCTGGGTGTGGGTGTCTCAGGTGGGACATGGCTACAGCTCTCCCTGTCCTATAGCTCCAGGGGGGAACGGGTGTCTTTGCGTGCCTTCCAGCTGCAGGTTTCTTCATAAAAGAAGAAAATGTGGTTCTTACCCATAAGCCAGGAATCATTGCAAAAAGGCACAGATGGTTAGTAAGTAACGATGCTTGTTTGTTTAGGAAATGACATCAAAAAGTCAAATATAAAGAAGATTTTCCTATTTTTTTCATAACTGAGAGTTCTGAGATGTTTCTATGCCTGGAACAGAAAGGTTTTACGAGGTTGTTACAGGCCCTGTAACTTCTTGGCCCCTTATTATTTACTGTTGGCTATTGTGTTGAAGAAGCAGACTTCAAGAGTTTGGTGTTAGGTTTGTAATTTTGGTTGGTAAATTTATGTTGTAGTAATGAGCAAAACAGTACTGAGTTAAGAGTTCACACAATATATCTAATAATACGTGGTTTGTGTTTTAGCTATGTCTTTTATTGGAGAAGAAAATTATTCCCTGCTAACAATTTCAATTCCATACTACATCCACACTTGGAAGTGTCTACAAGGTGCATCAAGAAATACAAATGTGCATGTCAAGACCGGTATGTTACCTAATATTTACAGTTAGTGGGTTGACTAATATTTATGACCATCTTATAAGGTATAATTTTAACCCAGAATAATGCAAGCAATAATTTTTCTGTAGGATCCTAGAGATTGCTTGTCTCCATGAATCATATCCAAAATCTCAAACAGCTGTAAGCATATTTAAAAAATATAAAGTTGTTCCTAAGAAAAGAGTCAGTACCTGTCTATAGAAATCTTTGTATGAAAACAGGCAAGTTGGAAATTTCACGCACCTACTGTAAGTAAAAAGTATTTGAACGGGACTGAGTTCTGTGTTATCACTACGTTTGTGTGTGTATGAGGGCAAAATATTTTCAAATATTCAAAAAAGTCATAAATTATTTTCCTTTTGTTTTCTGTATTTGTTTTTACTGAACTTATGTACCTGTGGAAGCTGGTGCAAATGAATATCTGAATGTTACCTCCAATATTTTCTCAGCCCTTTGTTCAGCAGAAATTACAACAAACATCAATATATTTTAAAATCACGGACAGTGAAAAATTCAAAGGCAGAAATGATCTATTTCTGAAAGATAAGTTATTTGTCAAGAATGTTACTGGAGTTCAGTGATTTTTGTTATTTTCTTGTGCTGCTTTTGTCAACATCCCTGTACTTTGATGAGTGCTACTAAGTGCAAACTAACTGCATATTTCAAAAAGATCACATTGATGGAACATAAAAATCAGTTTTTCAAACATCACTTAAATATATATAATTTTAACTTTACTACCATAGCTCCTAGAGACCTGAAATGACAGATAAGCCTTATTTTCTTGTTACTAGATTAATACCTGATAAGAAACACTTCTAGTCAAATAATCAAAGCTTTACAACCTCAACCTTTCTATTGTTTCAACTTTTCAGATGATAGAAATAGGTTTTCTGGCATATAAACCTGTTCTTCTTGATATTTAGAAGTACTCCCAGTACATTAAAAAGTTACAAGTGATATTATTAGCAAAGAGGAGTACTGCCAAGAAGCCTGTGCATTCTGTCTGGCTAATACACTGAACATTAATTCACTAGCAGTGCCTGGTACTCTGCCTACTCTGATATTCTGCATGAATGGCAATAAAATAAAACTCAGCAGCGATTAATGCACAGCAGTATATGACATGCTATTTCCCAAATATTCCCTACATGAACAATGTCAGACCAACCCCATGCCAAGGAAGGATAAAGTATTAGATAATGGAGCTGGGAAATGCTAAATTGTTTCTTACTATTAGTGGAGGAAAATGCAGTCTGGACAAAGCCTATATTAGTGAAATTAGTGGTCCTTCTAAATGAGTTCTGCAGAAGTAAAATACAAATCTTTATTAAAGTGTATGTGAGCCAACATTTTTCTTTTTCAGTACGTGAAATATCTGGTTAGTCTTCCCATAATGTTTTATTCATACAAGATTTCGCAGTAGCTTAAATTTTCTAATACAATTCCCAAAATACATGCTTATATCCAGATATGTGGTCTCATTGTAAGAAGTGCTGAAATCCCATATCTCCCACTGAGCAAACAAAACTGAGTTGATGCACAAAATTGACCTGTCTATTTATGCTCATATCCAACATCCACTGAAATCAAGGAGAAAAAGAATTCCCTTGTGTGCATTAAGATGAAGGAGTTTGCTATATCCTTTAACTGTAAGCACCCACTCAAACAAACGTTTGTCAAAAGAGCCTTTAAAATGCAAAAAGCAGAATTTGGTAAAAAAGTTTGGGTTTGGAGGAAAATTTATTTCTGATCATTGACACTTATTTTGGAAAATGTGTTTCTAAGTCTTTTCTACTGTAACGGTTGTTGATAAAGAACAGTTGCAAAAAATTCTCTATATTATGGTATATCTTATTCAGCATATCACACAGAATTTTCCTTCCAAACAATTTGGGAGAACAAAAATCTTATTTTTCAGTTTCCTACCATAAGGCAAAAGAGGTGTATCTAGAGAATAATGAAAATACCCTTGAGTAAATGCACTATAATAATACTATTCAAACTATTTTTGTATCTCAGCCTAGTAATGCAGGCAGTTTTCTCATGGCTTGTCATATAATCTATTTATACTGTGTCTATCTGAACAATATGGGACTGAGAATGGTATTTATTTTGCTTTTACATCATACTGGGAAGCGTTCATTGCCCTCTTTTAAATAAGCATTTAGGACTTCCTGCTTCTTGTGAAAAAAAAATAAGTGTTCTTTTAAGTTATGTGAAAAGCTGAGTGAATTTGCAGGAAAAAAAAATCACTTATTGAATAAACTTGCTCCAAAGAGCAGCATTGTTTGTTAAATAAAACAAATAACCATTTTTTAAAAAAAGGAAATAAATATTTGAGTAATAAACCTTATGAAAAAAAACCACAGTGCCTATCTAGTAAACAAATTTGCCTACTAATTTATGAATGCCCATGAGCCTTGTGCTTCCCTCAGGGCCCATCCTAGGTAAGCTACACAAGCTTTCTGACATGCCTGTGACAGTCTTTACTCTTCTGCCCTTATCATACTCTGCATAACCCTAGAACTTCAGCAGGGCAGCTCAGCTGAAATATTCAGGTAAAGCCACATCTGGCAGTGGTCAGTGAGCAGCCAGATTGCTTTCAGTGACCTCTGTACAACATACAAGCTTGAAAGGACTTCAGTGCTTAAAGGTATTATTCCAGTGTTCAATACTCTCTACCTATCATTTAGAAATTTTTGAAAAGTACACTTTTTAAATTAAGAAACTTTGAACATAGAATTTGCCTTGTAACAATACAGATTCCTTTCTCTAGAGGTGGCTGAAGAAATTTCTCAACATGAGAGAAAGTAGAAAGAAGTATAAACCTGTAGGAGTGTTCAAGCATACATATTTCTTAAGTCTCGTTGGTGAATAATGGGAACAGATGTCAGAAAAATATAAGTGCTAGGGGAGGAAAACTTTAAGTGATTCAGTCTGGCAAGCAGTAGGCGTAGCTTGAATTTTAATGTCTCTCCATCTAGCACTATCCTTCCCCCTTTTTCTGTCTTAGGTTTTTGATTTTCCCCTTTCATTTATTTAATAGTTTTATTTATTCATATTCAATGTTATATGAGTGACATATTGCACTCACTGTTTCGAGTGTTTTTTTCACAAGAGATGCTCATTCACAGATACCACTCATTACTAATAGCACTATGTGCTAGAGCATCAACTTTTCAGATATTCAAGGGACACACATTTTTGCATACTGGAATGTCTGACATTTAGTAGCATTTAGTGCAAAATATAATGAATATAACTACTTTCCCTTTTCCGTATCCACCCTCCAAGAACGGCTTTCATAAGAAAATATCTGGATTGCAAACAGTCTCTTCAGTGCCAGAAAAAACTTTGCTGTCTCTATACGACTCTACAGTCCTGTTGAATTGCAATTTTAAAATTGCCTGACTATTCTTTCATGTCTACAAATCACATCATTGTGTGTCCCAGGGTTAACATGTTCCCTCAGTAACTGGTTCATGTGAAATGTGTTGCTATAAAATTTGCATCCACATTTTTATTGTACCAGTGAAAAGGAAAACTCAGGCTCAATGGCATTGCAGATTTAGTCCATAATTTCTTACTTCAGACACATTAAAAGATAGGAATTTTTTTGTATGGACCAAATTAAAAAAACCCACAAGATTTCTCTGAAATAATAAATACTTCCCATGAAATATTTACAAATGATCCTGCAAGGGTAAAAAGAACTAAATCAGTCCAATTTAAATGACTGCTGTAGACCCAATTATAGAAGGTTGAACATAGCCTTATAATAAATTTTGATCTGTGATATTCACACCAGATAAACTGAACAGATCCAAGTCTGCAATCCTTCAAGGAAAAACAGTACTTTTGTGCACAACATTTTTTTGCATGGTCTTAGAAAGATCTGTTACTCCACACATTTGGAGTAGATGTCCAGTTTCATTCATTCTCTGTTAAATGCAGAACAGTGTTGAGAAATAACAGCCAGATTATACGTATATTTTTGTTACAGATCTCTTACTCTGCCTCCAAGACGGAGTTTGGCTCCAATCTGATCAGAGCTGCTTTTGTTGGGTTCTACTTGTGTTGATTGATGTGCCCACACAATCAGTACACAAAAATAGAGAAAAGCAACCAAAATAAAATGTTACTATCCCTAGTTTTAAGATAGTTTACAGAGCTTTGGCACTTTCATTCACTGTCAGCCCTGAAGGGGCTATTTAGACATTAGCCTTTCAATGGCTGAACTCAATGTTGTTGATTCAGCCCATCTGGAAGTCTACAGAAAAGCCAGGAATTCAAGATGATCACTATATACAATATTTTAACCAGAAGATGATATGTCAACTCTTCCTTCTTGTTTCAGAATATATAGTTACCTTTGATTTTAGACAAGCTGTTCTTTTTGATTTGTGAACTATTTTGTTGGATGTGGAAGTAAGAGAATTATCCTCTGGATGTAGATCTTATTTCTTTACTGTAAGTCAGACAGTTAAAGACTGTGAGGGAAACTCAGGCATTCAAATAATCCACCTCACAATTCTTTCAAGTGTGATTATGATGGCACCAAGATGTAGAAATCCTTGGCAAGCTCAAGAATACTTTGTCATCATTCAACAAAGGGCAAACTGAGCTACAAGATGTGATAAAGTCATCTAAGATAATTTTCAGTTTTCACATGGTAAGTGGTATGGTGTCTTTGCATTGGCTGTGAAAGTGGAGGTTTGTTCTTTTTCATATATTTTGAAGACATGTGAAAGAACATAACACATGAGAAAGATTTGTTCAAGAACCAGATCTGTTCATCCAAATCTGGGTTTTCCTTTCAATTTGTTAAGGCTCAAAATAAGCAGAGATTTAATCACTTTCAAGGAAAAGATAATGAGGCCAAGAGTCAATCCTTTTTAAATTTCTTTACTGTCAATGAATATCTCCACAGAGATAAAAGCACAAGATTTTCTAGTGTAGGAGACAAGGCACAGAGGATGATTGCTCCACTCTTCTAGGCTCTGTTGGAACTCATATAAAGTGTTAGGTACCCCACTTTAAGATTGAATTAAGAGAATCTGTGGGAGAAAAAATGAATAATCAGATTAAGAAAAAAACGTGTAACAAGAAATGGTTGGAGGATCAGCAGTTGTTTAGAGGAGCCTTAAGAAGGAAATGATGACACTCTCCAAGCATGCAAAAGGTTGCTATGAAGAAGACTGTGATGAGTTGTCCCACAAGAAGTAGAACCAAGAGTAATTGGCTTAATTTGCAGCAAAGACTCATGTTTGGTGTTGGGAAAGCTTTAATGACCATCAGCAGAGCTGTATGACAGGATCCAGCGCTGGGGAGTGGAGCCCTCCTGGGTCTGCCTGGCCACTGGGAACAGAAACAGCCACAGCAGGAGAAGCAGCATCTCTGAGAGGTGTTTTACTTGATTCCACCTCACAGCAGGAAGATGGACTACATGGTCTCCTTTGCGCTCTCTCCTATGTTGCTATTATCAGTGTGATTTTGATGCTGCACTTTGTCACAAGATTGTAGTGGAATACTACTACTAAAAAAATGTGTGCTAGAGCTTCTGCTTCACAGACATAGCGTGCAGCTTATATGCTAGAAAGTGCTGCTGGGTTATGAGCTCAAAAGTATATCAGTATCAAAGCAGCAGTTGTCACACTTATGCCTACAGTTTTTAAAGTCCCGCAACCTGTGACACTCATGTCTAATTAATTGTGTTTACTCACCTTAGACAGAATATACTTCTTTTCTGGAAATTAATGAACACTGAAGGAAACAGTCCAGCAGAAAGGAAACAGAGTCCAGCGCAGGGCTACGAGGATGATGAGGGGACTGGAACATCTCTCCTATGAGGAAAGGCTGAAGGAGCTGGGCTTGTTTATGCTGAAGAAGAGAAGACTGAGAGGGGACCTTCTAAATGCCTATAAATATCTGAAGGGTGGGTGTCAGGAGGATGGGCCAGACTCTTTTCAGTGGTGCCCAGCGATAGGACAAGGGGTAATGGGCACAAACTGAGGCACAGGAAGTTCCGTCTTAACATGAGGAAGAACTTCTTCCCTCTGAGGGTGACGGAGCACTGGAACAGGCTGCCCAGGGAGGTTGTGGAGTCTCCTTCTCTGGAGAT
>Ga0065711_1047067_pt1 | contig 12540 bp, 6 predicted proteins | sample Hoacrofraction12_FD_59098 | JGI IMG/M metagenome (GOLD analysis project Ga0065711, IMG submission 59098) | Hoatzin crop microbial communities from Cojedes, Venezuela - Epithelial fraction 12 v2 (version 2) | ecosystem: Host-associated > Birds > Digestive system > Esophagus > Crop | place...
CCCCGCTCCCCCTCGCACCCTCCCGGCCCCGCAGCCTTCCCCTCGCATCACACCGCCGAGTTTTGGCTCCTCCGGGGGGGGGGAGCCGGATCTCTCCGCCGCCCCCTCCTACCCCCGGAGGGTGGGGAGCGGGGTTTCGGGGCCGGAGGGGCGAGTCCGCTCCCCGGAGAGGAGGCCGGCAGCCTCCGGGGGGGCAAAGCCCCTGGAACCCTCCATGTTGTCCCCTCTCCCCCCGTTCCTCTTCCCCCCACTCAGGGAAGGATCTTCCCCAAGCGCCGTGGCCGCCTTTGCCTCAGAGGTGCGGTGGCACGCCGAGACACGGGCGGGTTCTTCTCCAGAAGGTGCCTCCGGAGGGATGGAGGGACCTTATGCCCCTTTCCCAAGTTGTCACCCCGGGGGTCTGGTGTTTTGCGGGTTGAAAGGCATTTCTGTGGGTAGGCTACAAGTAGATGGGTGTGTACTTCTCGAGTGGCAGCGTGGGCCTGTTTTAACGCTATAGGAGAGACTTCTTTCTCTCAGTGTTCCAAAAGTAAACAAAACTTTTGTGTGGTGCACATGCTTAATTTCATTTACAGGCTCGTTCTCTACATTCCATCCTTGTGCTGAAACAGTATTAATTTTATTGCACATGAATTGAGTTCAGCTATTGGCGGCTAATCATGCTCAGGAAAAAAAGCCCCTGTAAATAGCTATCGGAATTAATTTGGCAGCAACTGTGAGAAATGATCATAAATTCACAAATGCAGTTGGAGCAATGATCCAGTGTGGATTGACCAAGAAATACACCCCCAGCCTCTAATGCAGGTTTTGGTGACAGTCAAAAGCGCTAGATCACGCTGATACTGAGCTCCGGGCTGGGAGTTGTCCGAGAAGGACGCAGAGGTGTTAAGGCTCCTGGGTTTGAGCTGGGAAGAGGCAAAGAAGAGAAGGAGCTGGGCTGAGTGCGAGCAGGAATATTAAGAGAAAGCCCCCATGTTTTAATCACGTGCTGCCTGAGGTTGCGTGGGGGTGAATCCAAAAGATGTGGCAATGTCTTCACCTACCAGGAGCCCGCCTGGGGTTGGGGTTCCTGGCACTTCTGGACATCAAGCTATAAGGGGCTCCTTTCGCACAGGGACGCCAACAACTTAAGCGAGCACTGGAAAAAAATGCCGCCTCCTAACTCTTCTCTCCGGGGTGTGTTGATGAGGTTTACCTCTGCCACAGGGGCCTGATCTTGAAAAGCCTTAGGCACTGCAAACCGTTTTGCACTGAAGCCGCGGGTATCGTCTGTGGTGAGAAACCCATTCCCGGGGCGTCCCAGGCGGAAGGCCCGGCTAGCTGAGGATAAACGAGACCTCGCCTTTTTTCTCTGTCGGTGCGGGGAAAGATCAAGACGTACGGGGGAGAGGAGTAGGCAACTACATGGGGAGCCCCTAAGGTGGCTGCAGAGCGTTCCTGGATGCGCAGAGCTGCCTCCCACCGCCGTCGCCGGCAGCCGGTGTCGCTGGCAGCGATTCCAGCGGCGGCTTGCAAGGACGGGACGGAGAAGTGAGATGTCTTAATGAAGAGTCCTGTAGGAAGGAAAAACACCCTGGCAGATAAACATTTTTTTCTAACATCAGTGTCACTGAACTTATCTTTTTCTCCTTTTTCGCGTGTGTTGTCATTTGATTAGGCACCTTCGTCTTCATGATGGGAGGAAACACCCCCCCGCCTGTTAGGATCCGAGCTTCTCCCAGTGCGAGGATTTGTCAAGGCTGAGAGACTCCGGATTATCCGTAAACCACCTCTAAAATACACAGCTGCTTTTCTGTCTCCCCGTCGTGAGGGATCTTGGAGCGAATACGAAGATGGCCTCCAGCCTCACCTGCGCCGGTGTGGTCTGGGCATTCCTCTCCTTCCTCTGTGCCGCCGCCTCCTGCGTGGGCTTCTTCATGCCCTACTGGCTCTTGGGGTCTCAGCTGGAGAAGTCGGTTTCCTTCGGCACTTTCCGGAGGTGTTCCTACCCGGTGCGGGATGAGAGCCGCCAGACGACCGTGATGGTGGAGCAGTGTGGCCGCTATGCCTCCTTCCAGGCCATCCCGAGCGCCGAGTGGAGGATCTGCACGGTGGTGACTGGCCTGGGCTGTGGGCTGCTCCTCTTGGTGGCCCTGACGGCACTCATGGGCTGCTGCGTGTCCGAGCTCATCTCCAGGACCGTGGGCAGGGTGGCAGGAGGCATCCAGTTCCTGGGGGGTAAGTACTCGTGCTGGGGGGGCTTGGCTGTAGGTCCACACACGTGGAGACTCCCCCCGTGCTTAGGGAAGAGGAGGGGGTGAGTCAAAATTTCTTCTAGCGAGGGAGACCACTTGGCTCCTGTGATGGTTGAGCTGGTTGTCTGGACGCCTGGATGTGGCCCAAAGACGCAGCCGCCTGTGGTCACTCTCTTGGGCTTAAGCCCCTGCCCGGTCGTTGTGCAACCGTTGAGAGCTGCATGGCCAGTCGATTGCTGTGGGCCAGCATCTTCGCAGGGGTTTCGTGGGCTATAGTTTCTGGTAGAGCTCAGCTGGGATGGAGGTACCTGGAGAAGCATGGGGGCTGCAGAGCCCTGTGGGGCATCATCGTTTTGCAGAGGAGAGGCTGTGTTGTGTGGGAACAACCTCTCTTCTTTCTCCTTGCTACCCCCAGTGCTGGCACAGCTCCCCCCAGCTCTGCTCTCCGCAGCTGCGTGGATCTGGCAGCAGGTCCGTAGCGCAGGTCTGAGGCGGGGATTGTTTATCCCTGGTGAAGGTGGCCCGCCATCTCCCAGGAGGAGCCCCACCACCACCGTGCCCGCTGATGGTGCCGTGGGTGTGTTGAGTTCATGGGCTACACAGAGTGTGGGAGAATGACCTCCCCTCCTTTTTTTAGCTTCTAATTGTATGGAGTATTTGTAACTGTGGAGTACTTGAAGAGCATGAGACAATAAACAGGATCCCCAGCCGTGTTTTTTATAGGGCAGGTTTCCCAGTATATCGTCGCTCCCTTGTCATCGGCAACGCGCGGCTCAGCGGCACTCACTTTCGCCTGGTGCAAGCTCCACCGCCTGCCCGCGCTCGCCCCGTACGGGGACGTGTTTCCCCAAGTGCTGGGTGCCGGAGTGTGGCAGGCACCAGCGTTTCGGGTGCCCGGCAGCGTGTTGGGTGCCAGCCAGGCACCCCGGAGGAGCAGGCAGCAGCGGGACCCCCGCCTCTCTCTCCCCTCCGAACAGCAGCTGGCCCACAGGGCAGTCGGGATACATCCCGGGTCTGCAGCCCTAAGGAAGTGCACGACAAAAACTCCATTACCATCCAGCTCGGGGTGGACAACCGAGACAAGCGAAGGGCCCCGTGCCAAGCCTCCAGCCAGGCGATGCCAGCGTAGCTCCCTCCCCGCCGGCGGGGAGCCCTGCCTCCAACTTTTTGAGTAGTTTCTGCACTTTCGAGCAAGCCCACCCCGTCACTTCACCCTTCCTTCAGCTTTCCGACCCACAGGCATTCCTGTGTTTAATCTGGCTGACAATCTGGAAGTGCAGCAGCTGCTGGAGAGTTAACTCTGCTGGGAGCTGCGGCTTCTTGAAGCCTGCTCCATGATACAACTCCAGCCGGGCAGCCAGGGAGTGGAGGGGATTTTCGGCTCGGTGACACTCTGCAAGCCCACTCAGTCTGGCTGTTTTCACTTAGAGCCATCACAGGCTCATGCTTTAACCCCCCCCCTCTCTCCCAACTGCTGGCTCGGCTCGTCTGGTTTTAATTTGTGTTTGGCCCCTTTCTCGCCGCCGTGCTCCCCTGCCTGCCCATGGAGTGGGGCTGGCCATGCCCGTGTCTGCTTACAGCCGCCCCAGTGAAGGCAGCAGCTCCAGTGGTGGGTGGCCGGCCGGGGAACACGGGGGGAACCCTGCTTGCCCATGCCACGGGTGTGGGCTGAAGGTGTGCACCCTTCTCCGAGGCAGGATGGGTGGTGGCTCCTGTGCACGGAGGTGAGGGGCCCCTTCCGACCACACTGTGGCCACCCGTGGAGCTTGTCCCAGTGGACCAGGCAACATCCCACCCCGCCTGGAAGGGCATGAGCAGGTAGCGCTAGTCCTCGGTAGGTGACAATTCTAAGAAATGTGAACTTGTGATATGAAACGAAAATTGCCAGCAACTTTGCTTACAGTTCAGAAATTAGTTACACAGCATGTCTAATTTTCCCCTCTGCTGGCTTTTATGGTTGTCTCTCATTTCACTCAGCACTGTTGGAAGCGTGTAAGAAATGAACAAAGTGAGAACCCGTCATTTCTTAACCTGCTTAAAACCCAGCTGTGGGGACACGAGGGAGCGGCCGGATGGTGAAAGCCAATCATTTGGATGAATTGAAGGGACGTATTAGGGTAAAGATCAGATCCTTACAACCTTAATCAGATCCTTAGCTGCTGTAAATCAGTATAGCTTCATTGTTTAAATGACACGACTACATTTATTCAGATGTCTAACCTAGGCACTATAATTATTAGGCTGTTTTATGTCAGGATAGCCATGAGCTGTTCACTTTATTTACTAACCAGGAATGTCAGCTCTTTGTTCCCTGTACCACAGTTGTAGGTTTAGTTATGTACCATGATGTGTGCTTTGAATATGGCTCAGTGGCAGTACAGTGACTGTCATTTTAATCAGCCTCCACTTAGAGATTTAACCAAATCAGACTCTCATAAGTATCTTTTTTTTGATTGAGGAAAAGAACCCCCTCCTATCTTTATATGAAGAAAAAGTCTGGGGACATAAGCAGCCCACTGAGTGATGCTATGAATTCATCCTCCGTGTTAGTGCAAGGGATAGCTTGGTGGTTTCACTTTCTGTTTCTTTTCATTTGAGTCTCCTGCACCAACACCCTGCTGTGGCTCCAGCTCCAGTGGTGGAGGGTGAGTGCTGGAACAAACCGTATTTCTCTTGAAGTTAGAAGTCAGCATAAGGACACGCTCAGTGTTGCTAGTTTATGGCTTCAGTGGTGTTCCATTAGTCTAGGATCCAAATAATTTTCTCAGCGTGATTTAAAAACACAGACTCGATGAGGAACTAAGCCGATTGACAACGGAGTATTATGGGAGGCCCAAGAGTGGGCGAGATGTACAAGGCCCTGAAGCTGTGGTGAGCCAAAGCACTAAGATTGCTAAAATTAACTTATTCCAACACTGGAAGCATGTTTACTGCTGTGAAGAGGTGGCAGAGACTTTTTCTTACCGGAGGTGGTAAGCAAACAACCTGATCCTCTTCTTCTAGCAGTGCGAAGGAGGAGTAACTCCAAGTAGGTCAGTGGAATAACACCTGTATAAAAGTAGCGCAGCTTGCAGTAGCTGAGCGGTGCCAAGGTTTTACAGCTGGGATTTCCCCAAGTTGTATGTGGCAACTCGAGGGAGTGAATTATTCATGAGTGCTTATACCATAAATCTGCTCTTCTCACAGAAACTGAATGGCAGAACCTGCAAGAAACTGCAGATATATGCGGGATCAGAAGAGCTCTGTAGATATGGGTTGGTCTTACGTACTTAGTCTATATTTGCTATTTCAGATAATCCTGGCTACAGAGCATACGTATATTTTAAGATGACTCTGGGGTGATACACGCCACGTTTATGTTCCTAGGAAGAAGATTGCATCATAGACTTTTCCTCCCATTTGCAGTTCTGGGAACCACTTCCTTTCCCATGCATGGTCACGTGGCAGCTCTGTAGCCATTACAACAATTCCTTACATGAAAAAACAACATTATTTTTAGCTGTTTCTAAGGCGGTTTGGTGGTGGGCGACAAGAAGTAGCCAACACCCCAAGGCCCGCCATTTCTGCGGTGGCTGTCAGTGGTCTGCAGTCCACGGCCGGCAAAGTGCTGCTGCGGTGTCTCGGGATGTGCTCCACAGACACTTTCTGTTGGGCTGCTTCGAAGAACTAACAGCTGAGGTGAAAGTTATACTGTCTGAAACCTCTTGAGGGCACAGTTATGTAGATATGAGACAGTCTTCACTGACAGCAGTCAGTGCAATGTTTCCAGCTGTTTTCCTTCGAATGTTTGGAGGACTGAGGCATATATAAGGTAGCTAGAACAAATTGCAAGGATGAATCTTTGACCATAACTGTTGAGGGCATGACAGCAGGAAGTGAAGTTTAACAAATCTATGGCAAATTGGAGTCTGTAATTATTGATCTTCTTTTCATTGTGCCATGGCAAGTCAATTCCACTTAAATGGGGAGACTAGAAATTTGCGGGTAGGTAGCTCAGATATGACATACTAATTTGGTGAATAGTTTCACTCTCTGAATGCAGAGCAATGATTTTAAGAACATAGCGATAATTTGAAGAACATAATGAACTCAAAGGTTAGTCAGTTTTAGAAGAGGCAGTGGATCAAAAGACACAAGTATTGCAAAGATGGTCAATTTAAAGAGCGCTGTGCTGGCAAGGTGAAGCTTTTCATTAAAATAGTTAGCGCACAGCAATTACAGGTGAAATCTGTACTAGCTCGGAACTCCCTTTGGCTGCGTAGGACAGCAGAGCCAAGCTCAGGGGGGTGTGAATCCAAGGGAACAGAGCATGGAGCAACCTGCTCACTTAGACAGCTCTCTGAACCTGACACTTTGGCCCTGATTCTGACTGGCGTGTGAGAAGTGAGCCCTCTCCATGATTACGAGGGAGCCATGTGGTTTGTACTGTCACCTTTAGTACTGGTTTCTCGTTGATTGCACTCAGGTAAAGCACAAGTTTTGCTACTCCTTTCAGTAAATGAGCAAAGTTCTCAGCAGCACCTTCTCTTCCTCTCCCTATTTCTCTATCTTGTTTCCCTTATGTCATCAGAGTGCCAAAACTCCTGAAACTAAGGTCCTTGAATTGCTGGTTAGAAAATCTGGAGAGCTCTTGAAGTAGGGGGTGACGGAAGGAGCATTTGGTTATTTGAGAAAAAGGGGACACAGACCCTGACAACATCTGTTTTCGTCTCAGAAGAAAAATGTGGCCTTCTGGAAAAAGCTCTCAGCACCACATGAAATCGCTGCAGAATCCTTCTCCAAGTGTCCTATGCCAATAGTGACCATAATAGTTTCCATCGCCCATAGGGTGCTCAGGACAAGTGTTTTCTGGGTGCAGAGGGCAGAAGAATATGGAGTGCTCTGTCAAGATAATGAGAATGTTTAGTGTAGGTTGATGACTCTGTGTTGTCTATGAGGAAATCTTATAGAAAGCCTTTGAGATTTTGGACTGGAGATTTTAAAGAGACAGATCCAAATGAGATCCGCAAGTTGTTAGCATATTAATGGCTGAATCTGACTGCAGGTGAGACACTCAAGGTCTACAATGGGGGGGGCAGGCAGGGAAGGCAAGAAGGGGGGGTAGGGAAGGGGACTAGGTGATAGCACTGTGGGACCATGTAGAGAAATGGTCCCTCGAAGGAAATGCTTGGGGAAACAGTTAAAGAAGTAAGAGCAGGCTCTTGGGAGAGATGGAGTCACTGAACCTAAGTCATGTTTCAAGAAACATGGCTGGCAGTCAAAGACAATGTGTGGGTCAAGGAGAATCGGTTCTGAGACTGGCCAAAAAAAAGTCATTAGGGGCTTTGGTGAGGGTAGTTCCAGTTGACTACAGGGACTAGAAACTCCTGGGAAGGGTTTGTGTGGAGCTAGAGGAAAAGAGCTGCAGACAGTGACCAGTAACCATTATTTTGTCGGACAGCTGAAGTGAGACTCTCTGCTTTCTGCCTGGAAGATTAAGATCAGGATAATTTTCTGCCTGTATGGAGAAAGTGTACCTAAGAAGAGCCTTGCTGGGGACAGGGAAGATCTGAGATGGTCAAGAGACTTCCAGGAAGGAAACCGTTACCTGAGACTGTTTTGCAGTTCTCCCAAGTCTGTCTCATCCATTTCCCCCATCTATACATATTCTTCCCAACTGCTCCTGAAATTTGTACCTGAAAAATCCCAGGCATAAAAACACGCACAGGTGGCCTTTTAGCTCTTTCATCCTCTTTAGCCTAAAAACGTTTTTTAGAAAGACAAACTTTTGGGGAGAGGTTAGGGAGGGGCGTCTGCTTCTGTCCAACACCAAGCCCTCTTCTTCACCTGCGAGTTAGCCACTCAGGGCTGTTTTGCCACATCTTCCTCTCTCTCTGCTCTCGTCAGATGCAAAGCTTCAGTGACTTTGCTGTGCTCATGTGGACATGTGACAGGGCAGTCCTCATCCGAGACAAAGACAAGCTGCAGGCTAGGTAGTAATCCAGTGTATGCATGCGTGTAGAAAGACACTGCAAGAGGGGCATATGAAAGGAACAGATACCTCACCAGGAGGTAACAGAAGAAGAGCAAACAAGGAACACGGTACTGTTAATTGTTGTTAGTGAGTGACTGCGTGTCATGTCGTAGGCTCCTGGATTCTGCAATAATAAGGTCAGCAGAGAACACTGTGACTATTTAGTCCGAGGTTTGCTGTAGCATGGGTCATAGGACAGCCTTCATATAACTGCAGTTTGAACCAGGGTATGTCTCTGAGAAAAAAAGTTCTAGTCTGAATTTAATTAACTTCAAGAAAAGCAGGATCTTTGTAAGTTGTTCCAGTGGTGAACTACCCTGACTGCTTTTCTTCCAGATCATTAATGCAAATATTAAAAATGTAGCACCAAGAATATATCATTGCAAAATTAATTTTTCTTGAGGATTTTTTTTTTTTTAAGATCTAACGGTTATGCTGCTTTTAATCCATTTAAGCTGTGCTATGTTTTGGTTTCTTTACCAGAACAACCTGTACAAAAGCTGCTCCATAGCTGCTATGTTTTACACCAGTTCTCTCTCCAGTTTTCTGTAGGCACCCACCAAAAGATTAAGTGCAGTGTATAGTGTTGCAGCTTCATCCCTTTCCAGCTTTACTTTAACTTGCTAAACTGCATCCTGTGACTGCTAGTGCCTATGTTCAGTATCTGCTTCCCAGCACCACCAGGTACCTTCACATACTGTGGTACAGCACAGTCAAATTCTTGGGTTTGGGTGTGAAGTCCAGATGAGTAAGGCAGGGAAGTGTTATTGTTTGGGAAGACGTTCAGAGGGAGGGAGTTTAGACAGCGATGTTATCTGAACAGGTTTTGTAGCATATGCTTTACTGAAGATTAGCCAGCTCTCTCTCTGCTGTATTCAGACAGGAGTTAAAATATAAGACAAATTCAGAGCTGAAGCTGAACTGATGCAATGTATGTCCTCTGTTGCTTTCAGTTTATAAATGACATTACTTAGATGCCTACTCTCGTAATCAGATGTAGCCTGTATTGCTTGAATCTTTCCTCTATGCATGGGCCACCAAGCCTGAATGGAAGGGAATCAAAGTTAGCAGATACTTATCTGAAATGTGTTAAAAAAAGGCACAGACTTAGATTCTGTAGATTCTGAAGAGAGGATCCCATTTCCCATGGCTGCCTTCACCTTGCTCACAGAAGTTCCCACTGCAGCCCTGCTAAAGGCTGCTGCCCCGACAGATCTAGCAGCACAGCTCTTTGTGCCATTGTTGCCTAAGGAGTCCCACTGAAGGAGGCCTGAGTTAGCAAAGATTTGCTATTTAAAATAACGCCAACCATCTTAACAAAACAGGTTAGCAAGGAAGAATCAATAATAAACAGTAGTGGTCATAAAGTGCAGATTCAGTAGGTCTGAGGAGGCCGTCCCTGCCAGCAAGGTCATGAGGGGCGCAGAGCAAGCAGGGAGATGTTGTGCTGCTGGAATTGTGGAGATGCAACTTGAAGAAGACAACTGATGCGGAGAGTAGCCTTTATACTTAGCTGGCTGTCTTTTGTTCTTTCTGTCCACAACCACTGCAGATATCTTGACTCTTTTGGTGTTTCAAAATCTTACTAAAAACGCAGCAGGGCTCTTATGGGCTGCAGATTTTTGTGTGTCCTTTGAAGTCAGTGACACTTCCTACAAATGACATCAGTATTTCTATCCCAGAGGTAAGATTATTTGCTTGCGACATTAGCCTAAAATGGGTGTGGTTCCAAGGCTGAGTTTCTTCTTGAAGAGCTACCCCAGTGAATTATCTTGTTTATACTGAATTATGGTCTGAAACACACATTTATTTTGTTTGGTTTTTTTTTTCCAATTGTATTTACTCCTAATATAAATTTTAGCTAAATACAGGAGAAAAAAAATCATTCAGAGTTTCAGCCTGGAGCAAATTCTGCAAGCTAGATTTTAGGTGCTTTGGAAGCATATTTAAAATGGAAATGCTGATATATTAGAAAAAAATAGAAGATGTAGCTAGAATATTGGGAAGAATCTCTTTACTTGTCTTTGTTTTCCTATTGATGTTGAATATAAAAGTGATGTTTTGAATATTCCTGCAGCTGTGTTGGCTTTAAGCAGAATTTTGCATCAAGAACAGAATTTTTGATCTAAAGAAGTCCCAGAGTGCTGTTTTATTTATCTGTAGAATGAAGTTCAGACTTGCTTTTTTTTCCCCTTCTTTTATTAGAAAGGAACAATGATGCTCAGCACTTCTGTGATGCTTTTCATTTCAAAAGGCTTTGCTTGCATAATCTAATGCAACTTCAGAAAACGTGAGGCAGGGGAGCAAATAATCTATTTTGTTGGTGTAGATTCAAAGTAAATTCAGAGTTACTTCACTTCAGATCCTCTGCATTTGTGTTGATTAGAACAGAATCTCGGTTGGAGTTAGCAGTTTGTTTCTGCATTGAAAGATCTGGCTTGTTTTGCTTCCTGAGCTCCATGAGATATTTCAGTATTGCTGGGAACTTCATTTAGACATCAAAATGTTTCAATATTTTTCAGTGCAGATGACGTCATATGCCCTACAGACAGCACAGGATAGTTCCCAACAGTGTATTTTCCAGGATTTTGTCCAGTCTGGTGTTAAATGTCTACATAATGTGGTTTTTCCATTTCTCTCAGGAAACACAGCTTACTAGGCATTCCATGTGGAATTTTTTCACAATATTCAACCTGCATTTTCCTTTCCTTGCTCACATCCTTTTACTTCTCCAACACACATTTTTGCCTTCTAAGCTCTTTAACTTTGGCTTCATAAAGTACAATAAGACAGTTTTCAATCTCCTTCATCATTTCAGTGAAGTCAGGCGTAGAACCTGAGGGCAATCAAGGTATTGTTTCCATGCAGTGAGCAGTTAGGAAGGAGCATGGTGTAATTAAGAAACATGGGACATATTGCACAACCAAAATTCCACCCACAGCCGCATGCTTTTCAGTGGCCATCGTGTTGGCTGGCTCCCTGCTGAAGGATTTCCTTTGGCTCTGTGGAATATCTTTGCTGACTTCAGAGATGTTAAGCTTTTTATGTTGCCCAAGTACAAGGTCGTAAGTGGCATTCAGACCGTGTGGAGATGGCCTGAAGTCACAGAGGACCAAGAAAGACATCCTCTCCTTGGTCTTAGGATGACTCTGGCACCACAAGGCATCACAGGTCAGAGGGGCAATATTACATTTGACAGATCCCTTCTAGCAGCTGTCCTGTATCTTCTCAGGCATGAAAAATTTGGCATGGTCAATGCACCCTGACAATGCTGGTGATAAGGCTGATTCACTAGGCTTGATTAGATCTCATTTACATTGTATGTTCCACTGTCAGTCCCCTGATGTCACAGGTACCTCTGAGAACAGAGGCAGACTTTTTTTTCCCTCCAACCTGGCTTTTGCTTAGAGCCTGACCTGCTGAAATAAACAGCAACATTCCTCCCTGGGACCCAGGGGAGGGCAGGATCTGGAGCTCAGCACCGTTGCTACTCATCGTGGCTAGTGGGATTTGGAGGAGGTTCCACTGTGTAGCACTGCAGAGACCTTCACAGGTTGCCAGATCCTACCTGATTCCCCAGGTACGGAATGTTAATTGCAGCAGGGCTAACACCTTAGAGCAGAACTCTTTCTTGAGAGGGTTGCTGTACCATGACCTGAGTCCATGTTTTCCTGCATAAGCCTGACAAATCCCAGTCTTTCGTGGGAACTGACTATTTTAAATTGTTCTGCAGGTAAAATTCTTTACTGGTCTAACAGACTTTTAAGTAAGCTTGGCAGTATTTTGCAGGAATATAAAGAAAATGTTAATGAAAGAAAGCCGAAATAATTACATATGACAAATCATTGTTATTTTTACCTTGTAACATAATCCAAAATGCTCCAGAGAGGATGAAGCAGAAAATGAAGAGTTCTGGTAAACACTGTATCATTTCTGTACTAATGTAAAGATTTGACCCTTTCCTTTGCAATCTGACAGTTCACTTGTCTTGGGTTGTCTCCCAATAAAGGTGCCTTTGTAATATAAAGTGGTATTGCTGATTTCAGAAGAATGGTTTTCTAATAAATGCGAAGGGATACGAAGTTTGTCCCTTGCACTGAGGAGAAAGGCTTTGAGATAAAGTCATGAATGATCAATCTGAAATAACAAAAGCTACTTCTGAAATACAGCACCCTGTGAAAGGATGTGAAACCCATGAACACAGTGGAGGGTAAGAAATAGCCTTATGTCTTCTGAGGATTGCACTGCCTGAGTTCTTGACAAGTTCAGGCGGTTGTCTGAGTCTGCAGCTAA
>Ga0065711_1047068_pt1 | contig 12540 bp, 9 predicted proteins | sample Hoacrofraction12_FD_59098 | JGI IMG/M metagenome (GOLD analysis project Ga0065711, IMG submission 59098) | Hoatzin crop microbial communities from Cojedes, Venezuela - Epithelial fraction 12 v2 (version 2) | ecosystem: Host-associated > Birds > Digestive system > Esophagus > Crop | place...
CTCCTGTTTGTTGCCCATGCTGCATTGGTGTAGATGTGCACGAGCTGGGCCGTCGATCTCACCCCCAACACTGTCATGCCACGCCTAGGCTCACCTCTAGTGAGCCTGGTTATATCCCCCTCTCCCTTCAAACCTAGTTTAAAGCCCTCTTGATGAGCCCCACCAACTCATCTGTCAGAATCCCTCTTTCCCTTTGAGACAGCTGGACTCCATCTGCCACCACAGGCCCGGAGCCATGTGAACCTCCCCATGATCAAGGAAATGAAAATACCATCGATGGCACCAGTCTGAGCCACCTGTTAATCAGGCGAGTTTTCCTGTCCCTTTCAGTGTTCTTCCCTGACACTACTGGAATTGAGGAAAACACTGCCTGTGCCCCTGATCCTTCCACCAACCGCCCCAATGCCCTGAAGGCCCCTTTAGATGGCATTGGACTTCTCTCTGTGATCTCATCACTGCCGATCTGCATAACCAACAGCGGGTATTAATCAGAGGGCCACACCAGACCAGGAGCTTCCTAACAATATCCCTAACCTGGGCCCCAGGGTAGCAGCAGACTTCCCTGTGGGATGGGTCTGGTCAGCATATTGGGCCTCTGTTCCCCTCAGAAGGGAATTGCCTATGACAATTACCCTCCTTTTTTTCTTAACAGGGGCAGTCATAATGCGTGGGGCTGACCGACTCATCTTAGGCAACCCCCCGGACGAACCTTCACCCACATCCTCATTTGCTGGGCCCTCGCATTGCAGAGCCCCATATCTGTTGCGTAAGGGCAACTGGGGAGGTGAGGGAGGCTGGGAGGGGATTCACCTGTCACCCCGAGCAGGGACCTGTTTCCATTCCCCCCAGTTTCTTAGGTCCCCTCTTTCTGTTTGGTGGCAAGAGGGTAGGGGCTCACCTGCTTCTTGGCCTCAGGGATGGCAGGGTGTGGCTCCACCAGTCAATCTCCCTCTCACACCCCATGATACTCCTTAACCTCTCCACTTCCTCTTTCAGCTCTACCACCAGGCTGAACAGATCATTCACCTGGTCACAGTACAGTGCTGAAGTTTGTATGGGCCAAAGGGAAGGCTGGTTGTATACACGCACAGAAATCATTCGGGGATTCCTTAATTAAAAAAAAACATACGGAAGTCAAGGAATCCCCAGATACAAAAAGAGCTGAAGGTTAGAAAACCGCTAAGCAGAATAATCAGGGATGATTGCTCCTTTCTTCATCTTCGTAAGTGTCTGCTCATGACCACTGAAATTAATCTTCAGAATTTTCAGTCTTAAATATGACTCAGTATAGGCATTAGGTTTTATTATATATATATCTTCAGGATTTCTTGCCTGATGGTATTTATCCCGTCAGCATGTAGTTTGTGACTTTCTCAGACTCTGAATTTTGGCCTTAATACGTTCTCCCTAAAGTTAGCTTTACTCCACAGTATAATGAGGAACAAAGTTAGCATAACAATGTCCCATCAACAGTCTACAGGTGCACCGACAAAACTGAGAAAATAGGGTTTTTGGAGCAATCATAATTTTAAGACACATCTCTTGTGTCTATTACAGCACCACAGCCCAATCAGAAAGCATAAGGACCACCTATGGAACAACATGAGTCCCCCCTAATGGCTGTACGTAAGGTACAGTGTGATAGTAGGTCTGCCTTATGCTGCATACAACTTCTGGTTGAACTGTGCACACCCACTTGAAGAGGCTGCTCCAGTCCCTCTGACTTGAACTGTAAAAGATCATTTCCTATAATAGCAACACAACCTACTCCATCATTCTTACGTTATAGGATGAAAGTATTTTGGAATTTACACTCTTTGGCTCCTCCAAGGAACAGATAATCAGAGAAAAATTTTTTTAACTTTCATTTCATGTATTTTAAAATATTCTTCCCTTTATTTCTTTTCATGCAAATACTCAGTGCATAAAAGCATGGACTAAGAGACTTTTAAAAAGTTGGTGTTAGAGAAGGTTGGTGTTAGAGCAATTCCCATATTACTGGTTTTGCAGCAATACAAGTGTGTGGAAATCTCCCAGAAGAGAAGACAATCTGACATGGTGTCAGCGGCTAGAGAGGGTCAATGTCACCAGTTGTCAGGTGGAGAGGTTTTTATATTGGAACCAACAACTAGATGCAGTAGATGTTTTTCAAAAAGCAAATTACTTCACTAAAACTCAAACGCTGTCAAAGACAGCAGCAAACAGAGAACATGTGCTCACAGAAAGATCTACAATTTGCTTTTCATTTTAATGTAGTATCTTTCTTTTGCTTTCCAGCTGATCTTTATTAAATACAGAAATTATTATTCTGAATTTTAAAATTAACTGATGATCAGACATTTTCAACATAAAAAATTTGCAGTTAAGCTAACAGCTTGTGTTTCAAGTTGAAGCCAAATGTAATTTTAAACAGCCAAACCATAAACTTATTAAATGCCCTTTTAAAGGCAGTGGTTCCAATGTGAGCCCCCATCCTCTTTTCTGACACTTACACAGCATTCACAACTGCTATTCTTGACCTCTCTCTACTACTCCGTCCCTTTGGCTTCTTTCCTGGTTTTCAATGATCTTTCAAAATCTCTTTATAAAATCGATGAGGTGAGACCAGCTATTCCTCAAGCTTTTCTAAAGCGGTCTCACTTTATTTAGAACCACAGAGCTCTTCTGCTTCTTTATGGAAGTTGTCTAACAAGCACTGGCATCTAGTTTCTTTGAAAGATGCTTGCTTGATATTAAAAACCTGGATGACCTGATTCAGCTCAGCTGAATAAAATATTAAAATTCCTTTAATTTTATGGATAGAACAGAAGTCAATGGGTATTTTATACTGGATTTTAGAGAAGCCAGGGTCTCACTGCAAGATTAGACAAGTCTGATGTATGCTTTTCTCGTTTTTGCCACTGACTCAAAATGTATGATGGGTTGTACTAATTTACTCCATTTTCTTTTTAGTCAGATTTTAAATTGCATGAGTCAGACTTTTAATTGCGTAATTTTAATTGCATAGTCAGTGGAATGAGACACCTAAATGATTTTGAAACACTACAGACATCAGTATTTTTAGACGCATGCACTTTTTTTTTTAAACTGCCTCTGTGTTCCTTGGTCTCTTTATCTGTAACACAAAAATCAGATTACTCGCTTACCTAGGTTAACGTATTTTGAAATATTAATTGAATGATGCTTTGCCGGCACAAATTTTTTTAATTATTATTATTGTCTCTCCATTCAATGGAATGTGAAAGATAAGCACCACGCAGGTAATTCCAAGAATATTATCTTATATGTGACATTGGATAGATACTCATTACAAATATACTACTGTTAGAGCTTTCGGTCAGAGCACTGTGTGAAGGGAATCATTAACATGTAAACCTCGGGGTGATTTTCTTACCTACTACTTCCAACTGGGACTCTAGCCTCCAGATTCCAACTACCCAAAACATCGTCTAAAAGAGTCACAAATCTGTTGATGACGAGTCAGTTGGTCAGCTTGTGCTGGTCTACTTGGTGACTATTGTGTTCTGCAGAAACAGAGGAAGAAGATGTTGAAAAACAGCCCGTCTGTTCCTTATGGGGTTTATGAAAAGATGTTCAAAAAGATTTGACAGACAGGATAACGGCATGCTAATGGTTCCTACACGTATCTAGGTGAGGATTGCTTCAGATACACTAGCACAAAACCTCCTATATCCAAACTCTCCTGTTTTAATTTCTGGCAGATTTCTCCCCTCTGGAAACACATACAACCAGTCATTTTTTGCACTATATTTTAAGAAGAACTGGAACTGAAAAAATGCAAGAGACACTCTTCTTATCCTACCAAGCCTGTGTTCTCCTGTTTATGTATCATGGATTTTGTTAATAATTTTGTTACATTTTCTCTCTGCTTGTGCTCATAGCAGGAGGGATCTCGGCTAAGAAATATCAGAGCAGCTTTGAGATTATTATTCTTCAGTGGTAATAGCAGGATTGCTTCCTGATGTAACATTCCACTATGCCTCTTTTGTGTGTGGTGCCTGTCACTATAATACATGCAGATTCAAATCTGACTGCTATTTTTACATCTATAACTAGCCTAGCCATTTCTCCTTTTATATTATCCAGTTCTCCACTCCCCTTCTATCTCCTGTACTTTCCACAGGGTAAAGGGGACAGCAAGTTTTGCTATTATGTTTTCCCACAGAAAGACACCCTAATATTGAAGAAATATTTTTGTGAGATCATAGAAACTGCAAAAGAAAAGATTTCTTTGATAATTTTGTCCATCTCTCTACCAGTATGTAACTGTTCCCTACAGTATAATTTTTAGTTTTCTGTCACTTGAAACTTCATGTGTCTCAAATGAGAAGACTTCCACTGTTTCTCTTTAAAAAATATTGCATAACCTAATAGAGATGCTTGCCAGCATACTTGCCCTTCAACTGGGACATAAAAATTTCTCTTTCCTTTTTTTTTTTCTCTCTCTTTAAACTCATTTTCATCAGACTAGATAGTTTCTCTGACCATTGGTGATTTTTTCTTTCAAATATTTAAAGACTTTCCTTCTACCACCCCATTTGTAATTTTGCATCAATGTATACCTATGTGCATCGTGGTTATTTTCATTATTCTACTGCTCTGCAACCATAGCTGCAATCTGTAGTTTGTCAATTAAGGTATCAAAGATTCATTAAAAAGGGGTTGGAAATAAAATGCAAACTGGCTAAAGGACTTTAGGGAGACAATGATATGCAAGAGCATTGTCCCAGCTGGAGAAAACATTGTCATGCCAAGAGATTCTATGTACAATTAAATCTTTTGAACCAGGCTATTAATAGGAGTAAAACATGTTGATATTTTCTGATGATTTTGAAACAGGACAAATTATATCTTATAATGCACTTAATTATTTTGAGACAAAGCAAAAGCAAGCAGCAGATTTCTTTCAATTTACAATCAAACTGAGTAACTCTCTCTTGCTTGAACTTTATTTGGCAAGATTGAGCTCAGAGTAGTATTTCATAGCCAACAGTTTTTAATGGAAGATAAATATAACCTAACTCTAACACAAACACTAGTGCTACTATTCAGCCTTGACTTATTTAACGTACATTTCAGAATGCCTCCAACTGCCACTATTCAAAACCTCCCTTCAAGGTTTCCCTGTTGATGGGTAGAAGCAATTCTTAGCAGCAAACTGAGTTATGAAAAGAAAAAAACAGCTCCTCCCAACACTTAAAACTACAAAATATTTTTGATTGCTTTTGTCACTAAAAAGAGATTTACCAAAACAGAATCCGAAACAAATATTTTTCTGATTTTCTATTACTTTTCTATATACTTTGCCTGAAGTGTTTTCTTTCTCAGTAAGTACTCATATGAAAAAAGGCTTTTCTTTCATACATATAAAAAATTGAGATGGAATGAACATAATTGTACTCCTAGACTAGTCTTTATTAGCAGGTTTTTAAGACATTTGTACTAATCGGCTTTCCAACCTCAGTCCAAGTAATACAGAAGTTACGTTGACAGGCACCAGCTCAAAAAACTTTAAGGAGATCTGATCTCATCTCTTCCCTGAAGATGACTTTATGCTGGTTGCCAAGGCACTATGCTGTTCAGAGCCTACCCTTACCTTCATGAACCATAGGAATACGTTGTACAAGTAGTAAAAATTCTTTCCTTATCACTAGTGATTGAGAGCACTACCTTTCACTAACAAGAGAAATCATAAAAATAGTTTTGCACTACTTTGCCTCCTCCTTCAGCTTTTCAAATGTGCCTCCTGGTGAGACTGCCAGCCCTGGGACCATCCTGTACGTAAGCTGTTGTTCTTCCCGAGCATCCGCATTTGACTGACACTGATATTACAGCTGGCAGAGCCCAGGATGGAAAATCAATGGAGGCTGGAACCTGGCATTTCCTTGCATGAGTTTTCAGGGATGTCATTCCTTTATCACCTTGGACCTTGAAGGTTTGCCCATATCGTTGCCTTTGTAGTACCTATCTCTTCTCACTCAAAGGTTTTCTCCATTGGTCCTTCAGACTTTCTCAGAGACAGCTAAACCAGCAGTCCTGCTCCATGTCACAAGCAGGCTACATTCTCTCCTCTTAACACACTGTAAAATCAATGGAGAGAGAGCTATTTGGCAAAGTTTTACATCTGACCTTTAATGCTCTATCTTTAATTTGCGTAAAGAAAATGTAGTGCCTTTTTGCTCTGTAAGCTTTTACCAAAATGTTCTCATTTGCACGAATATGGTTCCGTTAGTGTTAAAATGTTGCAAGCACTTGCTATAAGGTTTTTTCCTCCTTACTTTTATGATAGTTTTATCATAACTTTACTAGTATCATTTCAGAGAGACACCACGGAGTAGAGCCTTGGGGCTATGTTTTCCCACTGATTCGCTAGATAAAATTTATTATGTTTACAAAATACATCAGCATGTTCATAAAGCTTTTTGTTTAAGAGAAATAAAAGAAGCTTTGTGTTACCTAACATTGTATTTCTTCACAATTTTAATTTAAAGCAACTGTAGCAATAAAGAGGAATGTATTTTTTTTCAGTGTTTAAATACAAACTGGCGAATGTAGGTTGTGCATACCAGACATGGGCTGCTCCTGCATGAATTAATAAAAACAAACTGAATTTTCATTCCCTCAACTTATGAATGGTGCCAGTCTTACAGTGGGATGTCTATACTATTCTGTGCTTAATAAAATATACAAATTAAAAGCCAGGCTGAAAGGGTGCACGTTTTTGAAAGTCATTTCAAAGAAACTGTATCATAAAGGACTAAGCTGTTGCCTTCTGTTTTTTAATTTTTGTTAATATCATATTTCATTTTCAGTGATTGCCATCCAAGGCACAGTAAGGAAGTGGTAATCAAATACTGAGTTCATACACCATGATTCCACTTTCCTGGAGACTGAAAAGCCACCAGCAAAACCACAGTAGCATTTCCAGCGTTCATTTTCCTTACAAAGGCAGAATCCAAGTTCATTTGTATCAGTGCAAATTAACAGTAACTCTTCTAGTGTCTAGGATTTACATTACTTAAGGTAAGACAATCTGACTTTTCTACTGCTCCTACACCGGAGCTCTGGTCACAGCCTTTTGTATATTCAAAAGCTTTTCAGCTTCCTATGATGTCAGACATAACTGATTAGTAAAGAAATGTCTCTAAATATTGGAGAACGGAAAGACGACCCTAAGATTCTAATGACTAATAAAGTTTATGGAAGAGTATTTATTTCTCTTTCTTCTGAAAGTGAAGTTGTTGTACATATCAATTGCTAGATCGAAGACACTGAACATCACTTGCAAAGAACGCATGTCTAGGCAGGGACAATGAGAGTGTTTGTCTCCCAAAACCCTCCCAAAATATATCAAGCTGAGGCCTAGACTCTGTTGGTATAGCTGGTAAATTAACTAAATCTCTGCAGCCATGCTATTTTGTAAGGTTTTCTTGGAGTAGTGAAAAGTGTGACACTTGCTAAAGTAACACACTTTGTCTAGGAGAATGATTCTCCACTGAGGCATGCGCTGTAACAGCCACACAGTGCTTACTCGCCCTGAAAATCATGCAAAAGTTTTGAGCGCTTTGGAATAAGTGAAAAAAGAAGCAGAATTACATGTAATGAGAGGAGACAAATGCATGTAACAGAGAATGTAATTTTCATCTGAGCAGTTGCAAAGATATCATGAACAAGCATCTCGGCTACAAAACAACTGTAACTTCAGTAAACCACTACAGGAGGGCTGATGGGGTATTTGCAATGCCAGCAGTGATGAGAGAATCCATATTAAACTCTGCATCCCCACACTGCTATTAAATCCAGTAAAGGTGAGACACATGATTTTTCATTTCTGGCCGGGAAAACTATATTTATAAAACAAAAATGTGTCATTAAAATGTTATTAGATTTACAGACTGGGAAACTGATAAATAGAGATGTAATCCTCATGGCTTCATCCATCAGAAAAAACTTTTGCTCTGTTTGATGTTTGCCTGTTCTCCTGCTACGCGGTGTGAATTTCCCACATCCATTATCATTTTCTGGTTGTGACAGGTGTTCAGTACCTCAAAAAAGAGCAAAAAGAAAAAAAAAATTTACCACTGGAGTAATTCTCACCCCCTCGCCCCTACTTTATATCTGTTTCTGTATTACAGGAACACGCAGAATGCAGCTTGTTCAAGCCCATATACACTGATGTCATTGGAGTAAGCAAGAGTCTCTTGGGCACGTCATGCACACAGTGCCTCATTTGATTTAGCTTCTTCTCTGACAGTGCTAAAGAGAAAAGAGCTAGGGATCACACTGAGGCAGAGGCTTTACGTCTGCAGAGAGAAAGCATGGGTCCAAAATGCTACCACACTGGAAGTCATGATGTAGATGCAGAAAAGGTTCAAATAGCAAATAAGCTGAAGAGTAACAGGAAACTTTGTGTTGCCCCTAAGTTGAGAGCTGAGATAAAGATGAAAGTATGATGCAATTGAAAAAGTACTTGAAGGATACATTTATTCTAATAAATTAAATGTGTCTGGGACTGTTAGTCTGAGTCTGGGTGTGCACTGAAGCCAATCACTCAAACCTCCATATCAATCATAACAACCTCTATACATAATATTAACTCTCAAACAGGCCAGTAACTTTAAAATTTTCTGTAAGTCCCGCCCTGCTCTAACTTCTGAAATGTGGCCAGCAATCGTTTGTAAGGATGCTGTCTGGTCTGAGCAACAAATGTGTCAGGGACCATACCGGGAGTTTTACAGTGTAGGTGAAGTGAGTGGGAAAATGGGTATAAATTGTATCACATTCTATTCCATATAAATTTTCTGATTTTTTTCTATACCTGATTTCTCTCTATTTTCCTAACTCTTCCTGCTTTCCACCCGAATCTTTCTTGTTTTCTTCTTCACCTACGACAATATTCAGTCACTCCGTCCAGTTCTATTCCATGTTTTTTAACTTCTTTATGCTTCATTTAAATCTCAACCGAGTGAAAGAAGCTTGAAATTTTAGTAAAACCCTCCTTAAAACTCAAGAAAGACTGCTTTTGCCACTGACCTAGAAAACATTGCCTGGAGTTATGCTCTAGCTGATATACCTTGACTTAAAGAAGTTTTCAGAAGCAAGATAAGTCCAAGGCATAAACAGAAATATTTCTTTTTTAGGACAGCACTGTAAGGTATTATATGTACTATGTTTCATCTTACATTGGGAGCCAACAACAACTGGACGTTTACCAGAACCTTTCCTTAAATTTATGAAGTGTTTGAGGAATTTCCTACATGAAGTGTCGAAAATAGTACAAATATTGCAATAAAGGTAAATAGTGTGGTATGGAAAATATCCATTTTTTATATTGCCAAAGGTATTTGCATATTTATAGTAATCAGAAAGAGGCCATGTTTTATGTATACCCTCAGTGGAACCTTGATCCCACTGCAACATATGGGATCTTTGCCATTAGCTTCGGGGGGGCCAAGATTTTTATGAAATATTCATTGTCTGTCTTATTAGTGGAAAACAATGTATACATAATTGATTTTTAGGTACATCTTGAAGTGTAAAGAATAGAAAATTCATAGAACTGTAGAGCTGAATGTCAGGAGGAATCATTAGACTAAATGTTGTGTGACTTCTAAAACTACATGCAAAATGCATAATGCAAACCATTATGAATCTATACAATCACTCTGTAAGACTCTTGCAGGTACATTATAGTTTCATATGGAAATGTGAGGATCCAGAGAGAACATGAAATCTCTGTCCTTGGAGTATGTCAAAACACAACTGGACAAGGCCTTCAGCAGCCCAGTCTAACTTTGAACTTAACCTTGCATTGAGCAGGACCTCCAGAGGTATTTTCCAACCTTTTTGGTTTGAATTTTTTTTGTTATTGTTAATTATCACTATTATTCTAATTCCAGTGCAGGCAATGTCAATATTTAATAAAACACAAATGTTGAATTATCTTCCATTCTTTTAAAAGCTTATTTTTTTTCTTAATGTTTTAAAATTAATACCAGCAATGTGACTTTTAGACTAGGAGCACCAAAATCAAACCAAGACATCTATGGTGAAATCTTTCAAATTTATCCCTCATGTCTTCTAGACAAATTATATTCATTTTGAGATCTCATGAGATATTAAATATCTCCACAGTTGCTGAACAATTTACTGATGTGTGGCCACAGCAGAACCATGTTGTTCCAGCAGGCAAAAAATATTCTTACAAAAGGAAAATTTAGACATGACCTGAGAAAGTAAGAGAATGCTGCTGTTTACATTTCTAGAAAATATATATCTAAAAATCAACAAAAGATTAAAAAATAAAGAAATTAAGGAAATTTTCACATAGGCATTTCTCCTTTGTCAACAGGCAGATATCCACTGGGAGAGGTGCAATTTGCCTAGGGTGAGGTTTACTCTTTGTGTTTAAAATAATTAAGAGCCCAGCCCAGAACCAGATGAAACCAGTGGGAGAATGAATGCTGCACTAGGGGTAAGCAACTTAAACAACAGGTTTCCAAGTCTTGTTACAGAAATCTAGAAACTCCATTCTTTAACAATATGTCTCGCAACTGTTCTCGTATTTCTTAACCTAGTTTGGGGTATCTTGTACTTTGTGATCACTATTCAACTTCCAGCACTTCTGGTTATGTCCAAAAAAATCCCGCTTTGATATAAGACAAGATTCTTAACCTTTTTGAACTGAGAAAAAAGGTTATCCTGCGAAGTAGTTTTCCCTGGGGAAATAGGAAATCAGGTGAGAAAACACGTTAAATGACCTTGCAGTATTGAGCTGCCAAATCTCATTGCTGGAGATTTCTGTACATTAAAAGGTTTCCTTGGTGTGTAAGGAGACCAGTGATGTACACAGCAGGATGAAGGATTAAAAGCCACAGGGATATCACTGGGATAGAAGCAGGCATGAGAAAGTTATATTTGGATAAGTTGGAAGGATAAAGAATGGAATTTTTTTAAGCTGAACTCTTCAAAAACTTCTGTATTAGTATTATTTGCAAAATAGGTTTTCTAAATATCAACGTTCTACATTAGCTCAACATAGAAGAGATTGCTCTAATAAAAGATGGTTCAGTAGAAGTGGTTTATAAAACATGATCTAATTTATATGAGCAAAACCCAGCATCAGCAGGGCAAAACCATAGGTAAACCTGGCATATTACAGCGCTGTCTCGTTGCATGCTCTTAGTCCTAACACCTACTGTACTCCTCTGGCAGCATCATGTACGCAGCAGAACAGACTGCTTGTGATTGCAAGTTTTGATAATTTCACTAGGAAGTCACTTGTTTGTGTAACCTGGAGAGTATATTATCACATTAGTTGTGCTCTATCAAATGTTTGGATTTCATAATACTGAAGGTGAACTCAAAAAGTGTTTTAAAATTCATTAATTTATCTGACTATAGCTTCTATACAAAAGCACTGTATAGGGATAATTACTATAATAAATTTTACTATTTTTCACTAGAATATGCATGCTAGGATTTTTTTCAGTACAAAAATAAAAGACAGATTTGGATAAAATGGGAGCCTTTCAGGACCATGGGTAATGAAAAACACAATTTTCTTACCAGATATTTTTCCTTGCTTTGTTCTGATAAAGAACATGAACTAATGCTGAGAGCTGGCATCTTGCTGGTTTCAGACCATGTTCCAGCCTCCTCCGGATAGAACCAGAGCCCTCCAGGGCCAAAATACAGGTACAACTTCAGTGACACACTACTGTGGATTCTGCATGCTACATTCAGCCAAAGTGGGAAAAATACATAGCTGAGAGGACGAGCAAGGCTCTGCCTGCAATTTCAAGTGTTAACTGGAATAGACCAAGAGAAAAGGACAAGGCTCTATCAGGGTGGAGGCTGCTGTGATAGTCTAAAGAGCGAGAGCATAAAGCAGCACAGTTCAAAATTTAGGGGCTTAGAAGACTTTTTGTTTGATCGGATTTTTTATTCCTCACCCTATAACTACTGAGTTTGAGGCACATTGCTTGAAAGCTCATGGCACTTCTCTCTGTCAAAGACAGAAGGTTGGACTAGGTAAACCACTGTTGCAGACCAACTTGGCATTTCTCATCCTGCCATACTTTGGGTAACTGTGACTCCACAAATTTCCTGTGCAATTTCATTAGATACTGAATTTTTATTTTGTACCTCAGAAGACCTATCACCTGGAGCAACGCTGAATCTTGTGCTAGGGGGTCTGTTGCATGACAGGGAAGGGTTTTAGCTGACACGGGAAAGTGTGCCATGAAGTAAAGTCAAGGGACCTGCGCAAGAGATCCAGTTTTTGGGGATAAAATGGCAGGATGCGCTGTCAAATCCCAATGGATGTCACCAACAAAATAGCAGCTATGTCTCCACCAACCAGCAAAAAGGAAGCACAGGCCTTCTTAGGTGTTCTGGGTTTTTGGAGGATGCACATCCCAAATTACAGCCAGATTGTAAGTCCTCTGTACCACGTGACCTGGAAGAAGAATGATTTTGAATGGGGCCCTGAGCAACGACAGTCATTTGAACAAATTA
>Ga0065711_1047070_pt1 | contig 12538 bp, 18 predicted proteins | sample Hoacrofraction12_FD_59098 | JGI IMG/M metagenome (GOLD analysis project Ga0065711, IMG submission 59098) | Hoatzin crop microbial communities from Cojedes, Venezuela - Epithelial fraction 12 v2 (version 2) | ecosystem: Host-associated > Birds > Digestive system > Esophagus > Crop | place...
CCCTCCTGCCGAAGCAGGGTCACCTACAGCAGGCTGCACAGGACCTTGTCCAGGCGGGTCTTGAATATCTCCAGAGAAGGAGACTCCACAACCTCCCTGGGCAGCCCCTTTCAGGACACTTCTCAAGAACCTGCGCAAGCAATGAGTCACTTTTGATGCTGGGCAATGCCCAGAGGCTCACTTGTGCTGTGTGAAGGCTTCTGAGCCTCTCCACGTCATCATCATCTAGTGCCCTCTCCACCCACTGGTAGTGGCTGCTGCCGCTTTGCCCACTAATTCTGGAAGAGGAAGTCAAGCTGGGCAAAGGGCTCCTTGGTGGATCTCCAGCCTGTTGTTTGAGAAGGGAGGGAGCTGCAGGAGGGGAATGGGCATGCTGGGAGGGTTGGCTATGCTTCTTGGATGTTAAAGTCCTCGGAGGTGGCATTGGCCTGGGTGTAGTATGACTTAGGAGGTCACTGGTGCCTCCTGGGGAGGCAACTTCCCCACTTCTCTGTCTTAATGGAAGAGAATTTGATCGATCTGCTTCCCTTCTGCTCGCCAGCGGGCTAGGCAAGCCCACGTGAGCTCTGGGGCAAATCCAGACAGGAGCAAGGATCACTGCCCACTGCACGTGGACTAGCCCAACCTCACATCTCTCCCCTGGAGAAGTTCTGGTGTTGCCTGGTTTTACCCAGTTCTCCTCACTTCAGCGTATCCTTGGAGCTGCCAGGAGATAAAGGAGGAAAAGGCGAGGGTAAGCAGGCAGGGACTGCCAGGCCAGCGCCTGCAACACTGCTGACGATGGACATGGTGCTTCCAGCTCTGCCCTCCCCAGGTGCCTCCAGACCCCCGGGTTCCTCAGCTTTGTGGTCACCTCTCTGAGCCAGCCCAGTGCCTTGGCCCCAGCGCTGGCTGCGATAAGATCTGCCAAGACAGTTCGCAGTGACCCAAGGAGCCCCCATTCCCTCCTCTCCAGGGTGAAGCGGCCCCGAGGCCTCCAGGCAAGAGGGAGGGATTTCTGTGCACTTTAGATTTTGTTTTTACGTCTCAAGTATTTTTAGTGCTCATAAAAGTGAGAAACTGGGAGAGACCCAGCTGGGACCAGTACTGTACAACCCTCATCCAGAGCCTTCCCAAGGCAACAGAGACCTGACCGCTGCCAGCCTGGTCCCGCATCTCCAGAGCAGAAGGGCAGACGTACCTGCCCCTCTTCCCCCAGCGTCATCCTGATATTTTCTGGGGAAAGTCCGCTCTGACGGGCACTGGATGTGATGTACCAAATTCAGTGGTGGAGCAGGCAAGCGTTGCTTCCAGTCCACATCGTGCTGGCTCACATCTGTGTGGATTTTCCAACTGGGCTTTTAGGCAGGTTGACATTTGTGACTGGGGCGTGCTGAAATCTGCCCCACGCATCCCACCACGCAGTTAGGTACCTTGCAGGATGGACGCAAAGGATTTGGTCTAACCCACCGTAGGAAGCGGTCTGCCTGCGTCGCTGCAGGCGCTTGTGCTGGCACGGCCCTGTCAGCCTTTCCAGCGTTACCCTGGCCCTGCAAAGGAGCCTGGAGAGAAGCTGGTCCTTTAATGGTCTCTCATGGCGTGGGCAGCCACTGGACCGTGCCGGCTCTGATGGGACTGCAGTGGCAAAGTGCTGATCTGCAGGTTGATAAGGAGGGGCAGTGCAAGGCAGCGCAGCAAGGTGAGACTATCGGGCCAGCAGAAAAGCTTTTAGCCTTTGTCCTCGACCTCCAGACGCAGGGGAGAGGGGCTGGGGACAGCAGGTGGGACAGAGCTGCTGCCTCCCGGGCTGTGTAAGGGCTTTGTGAGCTGCTTTTCTAGAGACACTGCCATTTCAGTGACACCCTGGATTGGAAAGCTCTGCAGTTTGGTTTCTTCTGCTAAAGGGAATCACGGAGCGTAATTGCTGGTAGCTACACCACCAGGCCTTAGCAAACTCCTTTATGTTATAAAATGATCCTCTGTGCCTCTGTGTTGCCTTTCTCAAGGTGTCTAAGAGCTGCTCTAGGGCAGGGCTGAAGACTGGTCCTACCACGTAGCTGGCAGAAGAACACGCAACTATCAACAGTGCTTCTAGCGATTAGGGCGCAGGTATTGTTTAGGGATTTCAGCTTCTTTCTAGCCGGAGATCTCTTCTTTCCTGGTGCGTACAGCTGAGACTGCTCTGCAGAAACCATGTGTAATGGGAGACCCAAAAACATAGTGGGTGGGCCCTGAGCAGCATCGCTCAAGGGAGCGCCCATCCTCAGGACAACAGCAACATCCACTTGCTTTAGTTGTCCTCACCAAGTGACCCCAGTCCAGCCAAAACCGGCTGAAGCTCTGCTTGTGCACGGTGAAGGGCTCGGCAGATGGAGTTCTCTATTCTCAGCCCCAGCATGGACAGAAGGGGAGGGGTGCTAGTCTGGACCCTTGCTGAGACAAGCACAGCGCTGGTTTGCAGTGTAGACCTCCTAGAGCTCCCCTGGGGCTGTGGGAGGGAGCCTGCACCCCGATGCTTTCCCTTGGTCTGGTGTTCACTTGCTGTCTGGGTTCAGTTGCTTTCTCCCAGCTGACCCTCCCTGGTGTGTCTGGATCGCTAGCTGGTTCCTCTGCCGCACAGAAGCTCTCCTGAGCTGCATCTCCCCAGCTCTTCCCACAGCTGCCTCTGCCCTGCTGCCTGCATGGGGCCCAAATGAGGTTGGAGAGCGATTTTGTGTGGCTTTCAGTCTCTTCAAGACCATCCACAGAATTTTCCTGCCATCCGTCATTTTGAGAAGAAAGCAAACAAGGAAAAATGATAAACTCAAATTATTGCCTAATCAACACAGAAATCAGTGCTGCTTGCTCAGCCTGTGGGCCACTATTTGGGCAGCGTGCCTGGGCTGCAGTCTTTCATCTCGTGAAGACTGACAGGCGTCTCTGAGATCTGCAGGCAGAGGAAGGAGCTGGGATCTGCTTGGAGGTCTCACCCGGCTGTTTGGGGAAAGAGCACGTGGTTCAAAACCATGGGAAAAAGGGAGCATTGTGTTTATGTTTGTTGGTTAAAGGAAGCCTCATACCAGAAGAGAAGACATCTAAGCTGCAGCTCTGAGGTCTCCAGCACCGTCTCAGAGTACCGCCCTGGTTCGTGCAGCCCTTGATGGGAGGATGCGCTGGGTAACTCACTCCGGGAAATGCTGGGACCTGTGTCACCTGAACATCCTTCTAGATATATGGCAGCCTTGGCAGGGCCACTGCATGTCTATGCATGCGTGCAGGATCTTGGCACCTGGTCTAAAGCATATATCTTCCTCTTCCCCCGGGACTGTCCCATGGACTGCTTTTCCAAAAGCAGTGTCATCCATGCCCAGCCCAGTGACTCAGGCTGCCTCAACAGGGATGTGGGGAAGCCCCACCACTCATCTTCTCCTGGTCATTGGAAGGGAGCATGGCCCCTGGGCTCGGCCCCATTTGCTCTCGGTCAAAGAGAGCCAGCAGCTCTGGTTAGGGGTCAGGCAGACCCCTGCTGCAGCAGGGCTGTGTCACTCCATCTCTGCACCTGGGACAGAGGGTCCTGGGAGGACACGGGCCCCGGTGACAGTTTGGCGTTGCCCAGGAGGCTCTGGGAGTTGCCCTGCACAGGGCGGCAAGCCTGTTCCCGCTCACCTCCACCCTGGCAAGCACAGCGTTGTCGACTGTCCGGATGCGTGCTGCAAAGCGAGGAGCAGGACGGTCTCACCCCGGGGCGAAGAGTCTCCTGGGGCTGCTGCTGCACCCTGCGGGACAGGGGGACAGCAAGAGCTGGAGCAGGGGGCACCCTGCCTTCACCCTCGGTGCTGGCCGGGGAAGGGTGCCTGCAGAGCCCGTGGGGCGGTGGGGCGAGCACCCGGCGCAGGGAGGGAGGGCACTGGGGGTGGCGGGGGTCAGGGTGCTCCTGCGAGGGGAAGGGAAGGGGCGTGGGGATGGGCAGCGCAGGGGGAAGGACGGCCGGGCTCCACTCCCCCCTCACACTGGCCTCCACATCTACTCGTGGTCGGGGAGGCAGGGCTCAGAGGTGCTTGGAGCCGCTTGGAGAAAAGGTGCCGAGACCCGTCCCTCCTCCCAGGGAGGAAGGAGGGCGAGAGGAGCAAGCTTGCGAAGCTCCCGTGCTCTGAAACGTGATCCTGCTGCAGGCACCTCCCTGGGCCCCACCTTGCCCTCTCCAACCTATATATGTCGCCCGCCTTGGCCGGGCGCGGTGGATGCGGGCTCACGCGGTCTGCCGGGCCCCCAGGGATCCCTGCGGATGGAGCGGCCGCGGCACCAGGGCATGGCGAAGAACACGAACATGCGCTGGCGGCTGCCGCTCGTCTGCCTCCTCTGGGAGGTGGCCATGATTGTCCTCTTCGGGGTCTTCGTGCGCTTCGGCCCCGAAGCTGACGCGCACTGGGAGGAAGAGAAGCGAGAGATGAACCTGACCAGCGACATAGAGAACGATTTCTACTTCCGATACCCGTGTGAGTATTTGGGAAGCGTAGTCCCGGTGCTGGCTGGTCCCCATCCCATCCTATCCCAACCCATCGCATCCCACCCCGTGGCAGAGCCTGTCAAAAGCAACGTCTCCACCGACTGCTGGAAAGTCAGGCTCTTGCCCTGAGGCTGGCTTGGGGCACACCAAAGAGTAAGAGCAAAGCTTCGTGGCCCTCCAGTGCTCTTGGGGCTTTGTCAGCAGGGTACCATGACACCAGTACGTGACGTCTTTTTTCCAGGAATAGGCCTGACATGTTCCCAGCACCCTGCAAGTTTCGGCTTGCTGCCCCCTCCCTCGGCTCTGGATCAGAGCAAGTTTTTCTGTGCATACAGAGAAACGGCTGTCGAGATCCTGTGACATCTTCCTCCCCTTCCAACATCCTCCCCCTCCCTAGTAAATCACCCTTTAGCTACTGGCATTTCGATGCTGGAGTCCTCCTAACCTGCCAGGTTCCCGGGGCTCTTGGGTGGCTGCATCGTATTGCCGCGGGGATTATTCAGGCGGTTAAAGCCCTTCTGGCCAGGCGCTGCATTTGGCCGGCTTTGATCTCCAGGGCTGGTCAGCTCTGCGAGCCGTTCAGAACAGGCTGCTTCTGTAGGTGATTGTTTCCAAGGAAGCAACGGGCCTGAGTCATGCGTCTATTTAGAACATTTCCATTAAAAACACCTGCTAAATCAAAGGAGCTATAGAAACCTGTAGCTGCTGAGGATTAGGTAGTTCAGAAGAGGATTTGCTTACAGAAACCCGCTGCTCAGCTGGCCTCCGGGTTAGTGTACAGCCATGGCTACCCTGGGCTCTCCCTCGAGATCTGCCCCTGGGACTAACCCCACGCAGGCTGGCGTGAAGCAGCAGCAGTGCCCGAGGGCTGCTCTTGTCACTGATGTGCTGGGGGGACATCAGGCGTCCAAGAAAGAGCTTGTAGGAGCTAGGGACATGCCATCTCTTCTCTCCTCATATCCCACCCCCGCTGGGCAGCACCAGATATTCCCCCTCAAATGACTGCATGGATTCACACAACTAAATCAACCTAAGAGCAACTGCTTAGCTCAGTTGAGCTCTGAGTTACATTTCTGTTTTCAGACCTGAGGAAGGGCTCACGTGCCGAAAAGCACAGATGGTTTTTCTCCATTATCTAATCAGAAATATTCTCTCTCTGCAAAGATGAACAAACATGGCAAGGCAACCAAGCCCTGGCATTTTGATCCCTGTGTCCATCCAGCGCTGCTCAGAAGAGAGTGTGCTGGTTAAACACCCGAGGATCATTTGTATCATCGTGTCTGCGACCACTGCTGTCCATAGGACCTGTCCGCAATGGCAGCGGGACAGCAGTGACAAACTGACGGGTCCTCCAAGCCCAGAGCTGACTGGGGAAGCAGGCAGGAGGAAGCCTGTGTGTGGTTGTGTCAGTGGTGCCCATTGCCAGGTCCAGTCGGTGAGACAATCGCTCATTTTGAATCGCATAGTGATATTCCCTAATGGGTGACTCATCTGATCTTCAGGAAAAGGAAATGAGATTCTTTGGCACAGGTAGCATTCCCAAGCCCAAACACTTTGTCTTGATAGTGACAGCAATTGCCCTCTCACAAAAGCAGGGTCATAAAACCTTTAGGGCATGGCCGCACCTGGGCTGCTTCTGAGTGATGTCCATGTTATTCTTCCCAAGGGAAAACAAATGCAAGGTTTAGAAAAAGGCTTTAGACTGGGTGCTGTTTGAAGAAAGACCAGCTCTTCCTCCTGGGTTTGTACAGGATCTATCACACAGCGGGGATCCTCTGTGTTTTCAGAGGGTTTGCAGTCCGCAGCTTTAACTCTGACCTGTGTATTTCTGCTTTTCGGGTGGGAGTGGGAATATATACTGCAAATGGCAGCAGAAAATCTAGCTGTGTATTGTGCTGCTTACGCTGGAGAAGAGAGGTGGGGAGAATAAATACAGCTGCAGAGGGAAAGTCTGTGGGATTGTATGGTAAAGCAAGAGTTAGGAAGCCTGGTTCTTAGGACATGCGGAGAAGTGCATTTGAAGTGACCTCTGCTGAACAGTGCCAGCTGCTGATCTCGTCTCCTTCCTTTTTTTACGAGTGATTTCATAGGCATGGGGGACACTTTTTAAAACAAGCAGATTAACCTGTCTCTGCAACATGGCACTACACTGCTGGAGCCTGTCCAAATGCTCATCCTTAAACAAGTCGCAAGATCTTGTAAAGAACGAAACGACGAGAAACAAGACTTCTGCAGAGCTACACCCGGATCCTCACCCAGCCCTTAGTGGAAGCAGCAGATATGACCCCACCGTCCCTGCAGGAGCGGATCAGGGGCCGCTGGATTCTAGCACGGGTTCAGGGTAGAGCAGATTCTCAGTCACTGAATTTTGTTTGCCCTGAGCTTGTACCTTCTCTGAGGCACACAGACGTTGCTGGTTATAGAGGCTATAATGGTTTGTGCACTGTGTAATGCAGAACTTGCTGGCGTAGCTCACTCTGTGCTGTGTTTACCTGTTTCACAGTGCGGGTTTGCTGGTGGGAGTCTCCCAGCGGGGGAACCCAGCCTCGGGTCTCCTGCTCCTTTCATGGGCAGGCTGTCCTCCAGCGTAAAGGTTTGCCTAGATCCGTTTGTAAGCATGCAGCGTTTCAGCTCGCTTAATTGCAAAGCGATGCTTATCTGATAGAAACGTGCAGCATTAAAAAGTACAGCAGGTTTACTGCACCAAGAAGTTCTTTCAAGAGGCTCACACAGGTTTGGTTTCCCCCGGGGAAGGGCATCTGAGGGGCTCAAGCTAGCGAGTCTGAGCGTTTGTGGACAGAACTGGGTCTCTCTGGTTTAAGCACTCAAGACCTCACAAGGTGGGATCCTGGTCTCAAGGTATTTTGCTATTGTTTTCAGCGGCGTTTAAAAATGTATTTGTAAACTTCCCTTATTCTTGTATTCTTCTTGCTCTGAGCCATCACCAGGACCCTGCATTGGATGGGCCTACCGAAAATGACCATTCATGTGTTTTTAGCAAAACTTCACAGTCCATTTTATGTGACATTTTCTGAATTTTTTACAAAAGGGGAAAAAACAATCTGAATAGAAAAATGTTTTCCTTTGTACATTCCATTAGTCTCTGGTATTCTCTTGCACGCAGCTTTTAAAGAACATTTTTACTTTCAAAACTGAGCCTTTTAACCAAAAGCCAGTTTCCGTAAGCTGAGTGCTTAGAAATGTGGGGACGTGGGACAAACACACATTTTCTCTTGAATTTCCCCCCTTCCACCACCGATATTGTTAGTTTCCTTTCACCGACGACTTCAAACGGCACTCGCAGCCCTGCCTTCCCCACAGAGCTGATGTTTCTTTCCCTCTGCACAGCTTTCCAGGATGTCCACGTGATGATCTTTGTGGGCTTTGGCTTCCTCATGATGTTCCTCAAGCGTTATGGATTTGGAGCTGTGGGTTTCAATTTCCTCGTTGCTGCCTTTGGGATCCAGTGGGCTCTCCTGATGCAAGGCTGGTTCCACTCTTTCAAGAGTGGGAAGATCCTCATCGGAGTGGAGAAGTAAGGAGGAGATGGGCTCTGAGATGCCACCTCTTGACTGCCCAGTGGAAGAGCTGGGATGGGAGCCAAGCAGCTGGCAGCGCCTGTCCCTCTGTTGTGTGCAAATGAGTCTAAAATGCTGTCTTCCCTCCACATACTTCCACTGGCTTTCCACCTTTTAGCCCAAAGGTACCTGCCGTTATGGTGGTACTGTTCAAAGGGAAATGCAAGATGAGCATCGCCCCTTAGTCCCAAGCCAAGCACCATGGATGCTAGTGCTGAGAACATAGATATCCCACATTATTTACATAATCTGGGGGAAAGCACCTTTCCTGGACAGTCTGTCAGGATGGGAGGAAGGTCAGTGGGAAATCCAGAGCTGGCTCCTAATCACCTCTTTGTCTTCAAGTGGGATCTCTAGAGCTGGGGGCAGGTGAGGCTGAGTTATGGAAGAGGATTTCCTTATTAAACCACAATTTCCCTTCGCCTTTTCCAGCCTGATCAATGCTGATTTCTGTGTGGGCTCTGTGTGCATTGCCTTTGGGGCCATCCTGGGCAAAACCAGCCCCATACAGATCCTCGTCATGGCTTTGTTTCAAGTCCCTCTCTTCGCGGTGAACGAGTACATCCTCCTCAACCTGCTTCACGTAAGGCTTTAGGCAGCACCCAGTTGGTTCTGCTCCTTCCTCTCCATGTCTCTCCAAACTGTCTCCCCTTGCTATGGCTCCACCAAGCCACTGCCTTCACAAGCATTTGAAATGCAAGAATTCAGGCAGAAAAATTAGACAGATTATAAAAGATGGGTTCCCTGAGAAGGGAGATCTCCCAGAGTTTTACACACAAGCCTGGTGATTCAAGAGCACTGGGTCCCTTCGCCACAGCTCCCGAGGCAGGCAGGGAGTCTTAGCACAAAGGGCCAGTCATTCTCTTTGTGTCTGAGATTTCCCGCTCGTCTGTTTTACCTGCTGGGATATGGGTGTTGTAGAAGGAAATCAAGAGATAAAGAGGACAAGATGTCTGCTGACAGAGGCGGGACTCCTGCCCTCTGAGAGAGGGCTTGGAGGGCTGGGAAGCAAATTAGCTCCCAGAAGACCTGAGTGCACATGGGAGCCAACCTGGCTATCGCCGCAACCCGCTTGCCATTAGGAAACTCCCCTCTGCTTCGACGACTTCCAAGGGAAAGCTAGGAGGAATGCAATGGCCATGCACAGGACCAAGTGAGTGGGGTAGACAGCAGGACCAGAGCACTTTTGTCCCCCTTTACCCATGACTGAGTGCAGGCTGGAAGGACGGGTGCGCAGACAAGTTGGGCATGATGCAAACCAGACCTCAGCTCCAAAACAAGTAGTGACTGCAGAAGCGAACCTCTGTTTTCCCATGGCTGCAGGTTAAGGACGCAGGTGGCTCCATGACCATTCACACCTTTGGAGCCTACTTTGGCCTCACAGTGACACGCATCCTATACAGACCCAACCTGGAGCAAAGTAAGGACAAGCAGGGCTCCGTGTACCACTCCGACCTCTTCGCTATGATCGGTGAGTCAGCCCCCACCTCGGGGGCACTGGTGCATGCAGACCATTCGGCTGCAGAGGGCTGGTCCCTCCCACGTCTCTGGGGAAACAAAACTGAAATCAGGATCTGGGGCTGAGAAGCTCTGTATCTCGGTCTTCCACCTCTCAGAGCTACTCAGCTCCCTTCATCAGTGGCTGGGCTGAGATGGTGCCTGGGAAGATGAGGATGCGTTTTGGATCCTCCTCTCTGCCAGCCCCTCCTGATGCTGGTCCCATCATGGGGGTGCACCTCCGGGTTAGTGGGACTATGGGATTTAACTTCCCCCTGTGCAGAAAGATCTTCTTTAGAGGTTTTTTCAATCCCTGTATTCCCTGTTTTCCCTTTCTCTTCTTTATCGCCTCCTCCTCATCCCTGCAGGCACCCTGTATCTATGGACCTACTGGCCCAGTTTTAACTCAGCCATTTCTAATCATGGAGATGCCCAGCACCGGGCTGCCATAAACACGTACTGCTCGCTGGCCGCTTGCGTCCTCACCACAATGGCCTTCTCCAGCATGCTGCAGAAGAAAGGCAAGCTTGACATGGTAAGGTGGGAGCAGAGAGCCCTGTGATGCCCAGGGGACTTATAATGAAGTCGATCGAGGGTCCAGGAAAAGATTGTCACTTGTCAGTTGCTGAACAGGCACTGGGTTTCAGAGAGCGGTGGTGCAAACAGCATCCAGGCAGAAACCCAGAGGCTGTATTGAATAAGCAGGTGGGAAGTGAGTCCTGCAGCGTTTGAGGAGCTGGGTGATGTCCTGCACGCAGTGGACCTAAGTCGCAGCAGGGGCTGGACTTGCTCTGCCCAAAGAGCTCCTGATGGTCATGTTGCAGAGCCGTGTTTGGCAGTGCTCTCCAGCGAGCTGAGCAGGGCCTGCGCGGCAGCTCGTGAGCAATCGGGGGGTGACTTGTACGTGTTATGTGTGTGGGTGACATGTCTCTGTGACAGCAGAGCTTGCGTGACACATGGGTGAGACAATTTCCATCTCATCACAGCTCCCCACCCAGGTTTGTGGATGCAAAGAATGTGTGTGGTACGGGGAGTGGGAGTCTGTGAGCCTGTGCTACAGACAGAGGCTGCCTGTTCTTCTCTTGTTTTTCACCAACAAGCAGGAAAATGGGCCCTGGTATTTTCTCTGGAAACATTTTCAGAGCTGATTCTCCTGCTTTGCCATTTGCACCATCCCTGAGCAATTGCGATCTCCCCAGGATGCCAAGATAGGGCGGCTTCTTCTACAGGTCCACATCCAGAACGCAACGCTGGCGGGCGGCGTGGCCGTGGGCACCAGTGCGGAGATGATGCTGACTCCATATGGCTCCCTCATTGTCGGGTCCATCTGTGGCATCGTGACCACGGTGGGGTATGTCTACTTCACGGTGAGTGCTGCTCTAGGGGTCTGCAGCCCTGGGCCTGGCAGGGAGACCAGAAATTGATTCACTTCCCTTCAAGGGTTCCTGCTTTCCACCATCCCTTACATAGATGCGCTTCTGACTCCATTTACTGCCCCAAAATGCTCAAGAAGGTTTAGTATCTGAACAGGAGAGTGTTTGGAGGATACATTGCTATTTTATCTTGAGCTTGGCTCACATCTGCGTCTACAAGCCCTTAGCTCTTTAATGGGACACAATATCACTCTTCCTTCTCCACTTATCCCAGTCCTCCATGCAAGGAACTAATCCTTTCCAGGGCTGCACTTGTGTCCCTGATGTCCCTCTAACTCCCTTCCCCTCAGCCTTTTTTGGAGTCCAGGTTGCACATCCAGGACACGTGCGGCATCCACAACCTCCACGCCATGCCGGGCCTTATTGGGGGCATTGTGGGGGCCATCACTGCAGCTGCAGCCACAGAGGATGTCTATGGAAAGGAAGGGTAAGACAGCTTCAGAACCTTCACTGAGAATAGGTTTTACCTGGGGGTCCTTGGGACGGGAGCAAGGAGCAATTAACAGCTTTGCCCCTTTCCCTCTCAAAAACATGGGGGTGCACTGGCTGTGTTGGGCTTACTGAAGAGTAAAAGACTCATCTCCTGCAGCCGATTTCTGACGGCCTCAAAAAGTGAGCCATGACCCCACTCTCTGGCATTATTCTGGGGCATGGTGGGCAGGGCAGCGCTCCGCCCTCCACCCCTGTGTTGTTCTGGAGGGTCATGTGAGGCTGAAGGTCTGAAATACAAAAGAAATGTTTGTATTTGGGGCTTCTCCTAGGTGAAGCTTTGCCAGGGGCCAGAGGAGAAGGAAGTGAGCTGTGTTTTGTGTCATTGCAACAGTCTCCTGGTCCGTTGCAGAAGAGGGATGGGGCCAGGGAGGGTTCCCCGAGGGAGCAGGGCAACACTGCTCCTCCAGAGCCGGGGAGGATCTCCTGCTGGGGGCAATCCTTGCCATTTCTGCCCTCGGCAGCTTTATCCAGGCGTTTGACTTCACTGGGCAGTACCGGACGCGGACGCCCAGCGTCCAAGGCGGGTTCCAGGCGGCCGGCATCATGGTGTCTCTGCTGATGGCTTTCGCCGGGGGGGCCCTTGTGGGTAAGCAGGAGGCGAGCGCGGAGAGGCGAGGGCTGGCTGCCACGGGAGCGCCCACGTACCCCTGCCTGCGGCTGGACGTGGCCTTCCCGCTCGCACGGCGAGAGCTGCGGCCCCGGGCTTCCTCGCACCCTTGGGACGCCCGGCAGGGGACACGGGGCAGCCAAGCGGGCAGCAGGCTCGGCGGGTTCGGAGGAAAGGGGGATCCGCACTGAGCTCCGCGCCAGGGATCGCCCCCTCTGAGCCGCGGCGGGCGGACCCCGGCCCACCGCCCTGCACCCCACACGGCGCCAAGGCCCGCGGCCCACCGCCCTGCCCGCCCGCTTCCAGGGGCCGTCCTGAAGCTGCCGATCTGGGGCGACGCCGCCGCCGAGAACTGCTTCGAGGACGGCATTTACTGGGAGGTGAGGCGGGGGCCCAGGCGGGCGGCGGGAGCGGCGCTGGGGGCCGAGGCGAGCGGCGCAGGGCGGGGCTGGGGGCCGAGGCGGGC
>Ga0065711_1047071_pt1 | contig 12538 bp, 4 predicted proteins | sample Hoacrofraction12_FD_59098 | JGI IMG/M metagenome (GOLD analysis project Ga0065711, IMG submission 59098) | Hoatzin crop microbial communities from Cojedes, Venezuela - Epithelial fraction 12 v2 (version 2) | ecosystem: Host-associated > Birds > Digestive system > Esophagus > Crop | place...
GGGGGGGGGGGCACTGTCACAGGCTCCGCTGTCTCTTGATATCGAAACAGAATGGTCATGATGGTGTCCAAGAAGAAGCACAGCAATATGGAGCTCAGCCTTCCTAAGGGCTGAGACAGGTGTCCTCTACCTCCCACAGTGCACAAAATTCATTTAGCTGGAGAAAATCAATGACTTTCAATGTCAGTTCTGTTAAAGCAGCAGCAGCAACCAAAGAAACATGCAGGCATCTGAAAGCAGGCTTTATCTGTCGCCCTTTAGACTTCTGCAGTGTACGATGTAGATCTGAATGAGTCAGGGAGGTTATCCCGGTGGCAAGCAGAGGGAAACGCGTACTTGGCCGGGCGGAAGACACTTTGTCCTACGTGAAGTGCTTAGAACAGATGCAAGCGCAATAAACTGAGTCTCGATGAGTAGTGCAGAAGTAAATGTCTACAGTGTAGCCATCTGCAGTTAAGTAAGATGAATTCCACCCTTATTAATACAGAGATACAGGAGCTAAAAAGTGATATTACAACAGTAGCAAGAAGAGAAACGGCAGTCTGCTAAATGCCTGAGACTTACAGGAACAGGACATGCTCTTTATTCTGAGTTATGGCAGATTTTCAAAGCTGTGATGAAAGAATGGATGAAGACATACTTTATTCGTGGAAGCTCATTAAAGGGACAAAAAGGGAGGACGCCCGGGCATGCTCTGATGGCAGCACTGGATCGATTGCATTTACCTCTTCTGTCCAGTACATGGTAATAAGAGTCGAACATTGAACTGCGGATCTAAAAATAATGCACTCGACCATCTTTGCAGTAAATCTGTTTCAAAATGCTGTTTTATTTTTCAAGTATGTCCACACACCAAAATAGACATTTTTGGTACCTTGTAGTAGAGTCAGCCATGCATTCTCCACTAAGTATATTTGGTTTATAAGTAACTTTTGGATAAAAATCTTTTGTTCACCACTTTATCACAAGAATAGAAATGAATCAGCTTGCAGTGAGTGAAGTGACTGAAAGATGCAACAAATATCCCTGATACCTAAAGGAGAGAGACACCAAAAGTCTTTTAGTCCCTTTTTTGGGCTACTAACATTTTATTTTTGTTTTGTTTGTAACAATTAATGTGCCCTGGAGAAAGGCAAAAAAGAAAAAACTCAGGTGTATTTCTTGCTCACTGTAGCAGTTTATCCCTATTTCACTGAGTCCTGCATCATTTTCCAGACTCCCTGGGAGTCTACCCGAAAGAGTTTGGGGAACTCCTGGGATGCGTTTGCTAATCTGGGACTAGAGTCTTCTGGGAAACCAGAGGTCCTGACCCTGTCCTAGTGCAGGCATCGTATCTGCTGCATCTACCAGCCTGGAGCAGGGCAGATATTTTGCTGCTTTTTGCATAGTTTTCCTGTATTTCAGATTTAAATTAAAACTGCTGAAGTGACTCTCCAAGCTGTTTAGTGGGCCACCAAATTAGCTTTCATTTTTTAAATCTCTGTCTTATCTCAAATATTCTTGACTTAAATTGGAGTGAGCTGGAGTGTGAATTTAATACCAGCTTACCTTCTCATACTCCATAAGGACTTCCTTCTGTCTTCCTTTTGTCTGTGTTAAGTTTGGATCCAAAGTGACATCTTGTTTTAGGTGAGGTTTCGAACCTCGCCTAGAGGTTTGGATTTGGGTGAGATTCCAAATGGTCGGGAGGCTGTGCTCCGGATCTCATTTATTTGTCCCACAGAACTGTAGAAAGTATAATGTATTGTCTAAAGTTGCCAGATGAGTGCCACTGAAAATGACTTACTTCCCTCATAAAACTTATTTTATGAGATCTCTACCATGTGGATGGATTTTATTGGCTGGACTATGAACTTCCAAAAGGAGTTTGGCTCTTTATGTTTCCTCAAGTTTTAGTCATCCAAGTTATTAAAGAATACAAATAAGAAAACATTATAAAATTATAGCTTTTATCTTGGGGATGTCCCTTGTAATTACAGGTTTTTGGAAGCTTACTGTGCTTATTTTTCCTGATTAAGAAGCTTTGTAGTCCACTGGAATGGAAAGAATCTGACAAAAATATTAATGTAACGGAACCTCTAATCGTCCAAATAGATACAATAATTCCCCTTGATTTATCATCTCCATTATTATCCCTTCTTGTAAAACAAGTAGCAATTCTCTTTCCTCCAAGTCACTGGCAAAGAATTTATCCTGGATCAGGAGGCAGTGCAATAGCTGGAGGATTTAGGTGGTCAGAACACTTACCAGCGGTCAAAATGCCAAGAGCAGCCTTGGTGCCAAGTGCACTGAGACACAGCTCTGCTTGTACGTACTCGGACAGCTATTGCTAAAGTCCCAGGTGCTAACAGCCAACAGTCCTCCAGAGACGAGGAAAGATATTCTTGTTCTTTTTACTGCGTGGTTAACAAAATAAGTGACTGACTTAGTAAACACAGCCTTTGGCTCTTTACACGGGTTGTAGTCCTGAGATTTGTACTACTGAAATCTGCAGGTCACGGTGCCTGGCTGCTTTGCTGAGCGGAGCTGTAGGGCTGTTCTTCCACATGCTGCTGTTGGTCATCCTGGAACCTCATGGTCATTTTCACAGCTTTAGGTGTAAGTTGGTGCCCATCCTGCCCCTGCAAAGGGCTTGGACATGCAAAGTGAGAGGAGAAAAAGCTGCAGAAACCAGGAGGCAAATATAAAGATGTAAATTTATCTTTAAAAGAAGTTCTTACGATTGTTTTAAGCATTTGCCTGAACACTGCAGGTGTGAGGCAGGTGATGTGGTAGCCTTGTCCTGCAGCACGGACCTCTGTACCAGCTCCCCCTTAGCACATACACCAGTACCACACTGCGGTTCCACCGAGCCAGTGGCACAACTTGTTTCATGTGGACTGCGATCCTGTGGAGAGTCTTGAAACCTGCTGAAGGAAAAGTTGCAGCAGTGGCTTCCATCTCCTGCCATTACAGAGATGTCACCCGCTGGGCGAGATGCTTGGAGTTGAGAAGGTGAGGGGGGAGAAAATGCTGTGCTCTAGCTGTGGGCGTTTAACAGCTTTGAAAGAGAAGTACATGAATTAGCCTTGCTATACAGTACCAAGGGTGCCAGCCACATGCAAAATAAACTTCTAGCATTCTTCACAAGTCAAATGTAATGCTCCCATTTTTCCATCCGTTTTGACTGCAGAATGAGTCAGGGTACTTTTTTCCTGCATATTATCTTGTCTGCCCTTGTAACTGAAAAAGATGCTCTGTTCCCTGTGTGTCCCTCAATATCAAACTATTTTTTGGGTTTTAAGCACTAATACATGTTTTCTGCTGTTTTTCCATTTCCTTTGAAATGTAACATTCTACAGAGCCTGTTCACTCTATTTCAGTGAAGACTGCTTCTGTTTCACATTTAATTCAGTTATGAAGGAAAGAAATGCCATGCAAAAGGAAAAATCATGACCTCATGCTGGAAGACTCAAGCAAATGGGACTAGGAAGGGGTATAGGTTGATTTGCCCCTTTTAAACACAATATAGACCAGCTATATGTTTGCCTGTTTAGAATTACATGGATTTATATCTCAGCTTTTTTGCAGCACTGGCTTAGCAAGCAGACAGGTTAACACACAGCTCAGGTGGGTGGCAGCTGAGCAACACAAAGGTGTTAATGAATGGGAAGAAATTTAGAGTAAACCAGCAATTAATTATGTGTTAATGACACAACAATGATTATGTTAGAAAAAAGATTTTCAAAATCTAGCCAAGTATAAGATAATGTAGTGGCAGTGCTAGGGTACATAGAAAGTATGTATGTATGCATTACATACGTAGCATATGCAATTTTAAATTTCAGAGGGACCACGGGCCATGAGGTAAGACTATGAGTAACAGGATGAAGTTATGCAAAGGAAACTTTAGGATGAATTACAGGAAAAAATAATTAGCTCCACGGAGGTAGTTTAGACTCATAGGTTCCCAGAGGAAGCAGGAAAATCCCAGTATATTTGTCACCTAAAAAGAATGTATTATATATTCTATCCAGGAGATGTTTTGAGACCAGTCCCTTACTGGCCTCTGTGGATTACAGTAGATATCTAATAGCATATTTTAATTAACTCAGTTTTCCCACAGCCTGTTTGTCTAAAGTCTCAGAGGAGAGTTTCTGTTATATCTGCTTGTGTAAAGAAACAGGGATTTGCCTAGTGGGATTTTTAAAAGCATATTAGAAGAAAGATCATATGTCCTACCTGCCTTTTTAAGCTCCTAAGTATCTTCAGAGTGTGATGCCCAGCACAGAGATGAAGAGTGCATGTGAGTATCATTAAGCTAAACATCGAATGAATAGAATTATATTGGGGAAACAAATCACTAGGGAAATGATGGACAAGAAACCATACCTCAAATACAGCTTTGGAATTTCTGGTAAAGTCTGATGTGATGACTGCTATCCTATGTAATAGTAAACAGAACATTTCAAATTGAAAAGACTGTTTTCCAGGTTTTCTTCTCAGGTATGTAAGATTAAGAAGTGGCCAGTTATTGCTGTGGAGGTATTTCTGGGGATCATCTTCTTTGCAGTTTGTGACTGATGGAGCAGACAACATTTTCCACTGAATAGGATGAGAAAAACTGCACTGTGTCTGAGATCAGAAAGTTATTTTTGCAGAATCAGTAGAAAAATTATGTTCAGTTTAAAATGATCAGCGAAAAATACACCTCCAGTAACTTCCATCAGATCAGAGTGGGCCTTCCTTTCTGCCCTAGGCTGCCCGCAAAAGCCATCTCCAAATTACAGCATTACCATAAAGGCACTGAGAGAAATGACACAACTGTTGAGAGAGCCCTTGCTTTCCCATTCCAACACCAGGAAAAGCTGCAGGGACCCCTGTGCAGCCCTCACTCCACACCCCGTCTCAGCGCAATCCTTTCTTCTTCCTATAACAACTGATTTCTGCCTCCTGCTTTCTCAGCAGCTGACTTCCAACACCAGGGAGATAGAAACAATCTCATCTTATTCCCAGTTGTGGTAACATCTATTTCTGCTGCTGTCCCATCACCTTTGGGGTGACTCGGAGACATTTTCTACTGGGAACTCAGATTGCAGAGCCCATCTGCAACAGGCTTTGTAAATTCTGATGGCATTTGCCTTTATAAATGCCCAACTGACTTCAAAACCATAGCCTTGGAAATATGTCCATGGAAGTCAATGTATGGCCAAACAGCCTTACCTAATCAAACTATTCTGCCTCTGGTGGTTGAAGTCACTGTGTTCAAGTGACTGGCCAAGTGCATGGGCGCTTTCTGGGAGCAGCTCAGATGTGATAAGTCACTACACTGCAGAAACTCTACTAACTTCTCTTTTAGGTTCCTAGGTACTCAACAACCTTTGAGAATATAATATGGAAGATGAAGTCACTCAAGGGCTTTGAAAATTTTTCTTTGTTTCTCTCTATATCATGGACAGCTTTGAAAGTCTCAAGCACATCTAAAACTACTCTTGAAATTCTTTGCAGGTCACATGAATTTACAAGATCACAAAGGTACATTTGCAAACTTCAAAGGGATTTGATTTGCTTTAGAGACTTATAATTATTTGTAAGTTATTTCTAACTATTTAAATATTTTTTCCAAGACCCAGAGAAGGATATTATCATGTTGTTCCTATCAAACCTACTCCAAACTGAATCCTGGCTTATTTTGATTGGGAGCCATTTAGGTTGTTAATAATGATTTTAATTCCCAAATCATTGAGAATAAAAACTACAAACTAAGACTCACAAGAAGTCTTCCTCCCATACAGTTGTGTACAGTTGCATACAGTTGCATACTAGATTTCAATTTAAGATATGAGGGTGATGGTATTTCATTTTACTAGCAAGTAAAATAATGGAATATCTCTTGAAGGAGTGCTGAACACTGCTTATGTTCTGGTCTCAATTCTAAATAGGAAAACAAGTTAAATATAGGGGTAGGTAAGACATACTTAGCTGGTATAAATCAACATAATTGCACTGAGTCCAGTGGAATTACATCATTTTACGTCAGCTGAGGATCTGACCCAAGCTTGCAGGATGATTAATCATCCTCACGTACTCCAAAGCTATGGAAAGTACATTTTTATGTAGAAGTCCTCCCTTCAGCACCTGCCAGAAATGTTAGCAAATAGATTCACTCTGCTATAATTCTAATGCTTCCTTTTTCTAACAGACATAAAACATCTGGTGCGGTATGTCATTCTTAGCATCTGTCACCGATATTTACTAAATCATAAACAAAGATACACTTCTTCCAATCATCTCTTTTTCTAAATATTTCCTTTCACATGCTTCTTCCAAACTGTCCTTTCCAGGTCCAGTTCCAGATGATAGAAAAGTAAAATTTGTCAAACAGGATTAAAGCCATGGCATGTTTGGTGTAACCCCAGAAGCACCCATGTCAATCAAGGATGAAAAACTGAAGAAAAGGGTCTCTTTGCTCCTATAGGGAATCAATGGAAGCTAAATATCTGAACAGCGTTATTATGACAGCTTACACTTGTAGGAACATCTACTGCTTTGTTGCTCATTTTATGATCACTGTGAGTGTGGGTCTCCACTGTCAGGAGTTTGTATGAGCCTATGTGTCTGTCTCACCTTTTCACATATGGATGGAAGGGCTCATGGAAGGGTTTCTATGGCAGGAGAAACTATAGAATACACAACACGGGAAATGCTTGGAACAAAGCTCACGCCTATGAATGCAGGGTAATCCAAACAGGAGATAAAAGGTCATGGGAACCCAGGCACAATCACTTCTGATGCTTGTGGAACTGCTTGTTTATACCTAGTTTCCGGATGAAGCAGGAAATACTGAAGTATCTCAAAACTGGTTCTTCCTTCAGCATTTTAGAGTAGAAGTGGGATAAGAAGTAGCTGGAATCCTCCAACCTGATTTCACAGATGCCACAGGGGTGTATCCGGCTTTAGCCAAACTGGGGAATGAAACAGCAAGAGACAGGACCACCATGGAGCACAGTACAAAGATTCTGTGGTGACTCCAGTCCCTTAACGTTGCTCACACAACCTGGGACCTGTCTGCACTGCCATGCCTTCAGTTCAAGATCTAGATTTCAGTCTGTTTCAGTGCAGGGAAGTTGCCTTCTTTTTTCAGGCTGAGCACAGCTGGATGCCTTCTTGCATGTGTTCCTGCATGTCTTGCATGCAGCTCAAAAAAGGGGATGAAAGCCATGCACCTGGAGAGGAACAACCCCAGGAACCAGTACATGCTGGGGACTGACCAGTTGGAAAGCTGCTTGGCAGAAAAGGACCTGCCAAGGGTGCTGGTGAACACCAAGTTGGACATGAGCCAGCATTGTGGTTTAACAGCCCAGCAATGGCCCTTTGCCACAAAAAAGGCTAACGATATTGCGGTCATTAGGAGAAGTGTTTCCAGCAGATCAAGGGAGGTAAGCCTTCTCTGCTCAGCACTGGTGAGGCCACACCTGCAGTGCTGGATCCAGTCCTGGGCTCCTCAGTACGAAAGACATACTGAAGAGAGCTCAGGCAAGTGCCATGAAGATGATGCAGGAGCTGGAGCATCTCTCCTATGGGGAAAAGCTGAGATAGCTGGGACTGTTCAGTCCGGAGATGAGAAGGCTCAGGGGGGATCTCATCAATATATGTAAAAACCTAAAGGGAGGGTGCAAAGAAGATAGAGCCAGGCTCTTCTCAGTGGTGTCCAATGCCAGGACCAAGGGCCATGAGCACAAACTGAAACACAGGAGGTGCCATCTGAACATCAGGAAACACATGTTTTTACTGTGAGGGTGACCAAGCACTGGCAGAGGTTGCCTGGAGCTGCTGTGCACTCTTTGTCTTTGGAGATCTTAAAAACCCAGCTGGACATGGTCCTGGGCAACCAGTTTGAGGTGGCCCTGCTTGAGCAGGGAGGTTGGATAAGATGACCTCCAGAGGTCCCTTGCAACCCCGACCATTCTGTGATCCCCTGATTCTGTGTCCCAGAGCTGTTTTTTACAGGAGGCTACCAGGTCCCTGGGCCTCAGATCCTGGAGAACAGGTATTTATAAAAGAGCAGTGCACACCTGCAAGATTCTCATATGCAGAGACGTGGCTCATCTGATGGTTATGATGGAGCAGATATTCCCAGTGATTACTTCTCAGAGGTTAGAAATTATGAATAAACAGTAAAGCAGGCTGAGGATGATCAGAGGCTTTGCAGTTATCTCAAGTTAATCTGTGTAAAGTCAGTCATCGGAAATTTGCTTGCTCAGCTGCAGTCTCTAGTGTTGTCTCATATCTGCTTAGAACCAGATTTTTCCTACCTTCTCTACATCTACAACTGAGTCTGAATGATTTTTTTTTCTTAAAAGATATAAGGAATGTGACAGGTAACTATCCATAATTAACTTTCAGAATTTTATGAAACTTTCAGCTATGTTTTCATAGTTTTTAAAAATATTGAAATTACTTCTGAATCTACAGTGGTGGTCAAAATAAACATCAAACACATCTCTGTGAAGAAATCAAGATATCCTGCTGCAATTGTTTTTCACAAGAAGTAGCAGCTTAGAAGACATCCTTGAAAAGCAGGCAAGCCCAGGATGGAACTGCCAGCTCAGCAGTGTGGATGACCAAGTGTCCGGTGCTTGAGCTGGTCCTCTTTTATTTAGAAATGGTGGTGTAACCTAATACTCCACAAACTCCTCATACGACCTTGGACATATCACTGAGGAAACTGAAGTACCAAGACTCCCGCTCTCAAACGGAGATGCCGGTACGCCTTTCATCGCAAGGAGTGCTGTGGGTTACAAATGACAGAAGTTGTGACAACTGAGATGGGCTATACACAGGAACAGAAGATGGCTGCACTGTTACCTTGCATATGTAAGAGAGAGCTCAGCTTATCACCACTGATTTGCATGAGTCAGACCAGCTAAGGATTGACTCCAGGTACTGTAAGTTTAATAAAACACCTTGGAAACCCCAAAATAGAAAAAAAGATTCTTGTCTCCCAGATACACTTCAGCAGATGGCTACTGGATGTCAAGAACTTTGCCATTTTTTAAGATGTCTGCACACAGCCATGACAGTGTAAGAGAACTCATGGCTTTTATGGCTCACAGAACACTATTCATCAGGAATAAACTAACTAGTTCATTATATATGTATAGCATAATACATAAATGTATAAAGTTATTTCTGTGAGTCAGTTATGTAAATAGGTGAGTAAAGTTTTCACATGAAAAGCTCTGATTAAGAAATTGAGCACGCCAAACCTCCGTGTGTCATGGAGGGCAGTAGGGACAAGCTGCCCCTGGCACCAGCGTCTGCACAGCTTTGTCACCCTGATGGTGTAACTGAGCTAAGAAGCCTTGCCTGGGCAGCTCTTTCTATGAATGGAGTAGTGCCAGAGCTGCTCAGTGCTTCCCTGGGCGGTGTAGAAATACCGTTGAATTGTGCTCTGTATTTCCTACTGTATCTACACCTCTGGAAAGAGTCATCCAGTTAAGACGAGTAGGGTGAAATGCTGGCCCCACTGAAATCACTGAACGTGTCACTGTGGATTTAGAAGAGTATAAGAAATCAGTGTAGTCCTCTTCTCATATCTACTACATTAGAATGAACCGAAGCATCCTGAACTCTCTAACTCTTTGCCAGAAAAGAGGACTATGACAGAATAGTTTATAATAAAATATGCACCGGGATTTTTTTTATGAAGTAGTAAGAGCTTTTAACTCGCTGCCAAATGAGCATGTAACAACTGGGACTCCAGTTCCCTGAGTGAGTGGGGCCTGGACCACCTCCAGCACAAATTAGTTCAAAAAAGATTTATTTCACTGCAGCAGATTGTTTCTGTGAGCAGCAGTGAACAGCAGTGCTTTCACAAATACATGCTCTAAATTTCAGTTCTCTGACCATATGGTACTAGGAGCACCTTCAGTCGTAGGTGCCAGTTCCTGGGTGCTGGAAGGGCTCCTGGTGCACCGACAACTCTTCTGTACCTTCCCCTCGGGCAGTTTAATAGTCCATGCAGAGCACGCAGCACCAAGAAAGCACGTGTGGCCCTGACTGCCACAGACCACAGGGCCCATAGGGTTTTTCTCCAGCAGCCACTCTCCAAAAGCATTTTCCAAAGCCTTTGATGTGTCAGCTGATTTCTTCCTGCTCAAACCACAGTGCTTTGACTGGCCCGTTGGTATAAAAAGCACACAGTACTTTCTTACAACAGGCAGCAGGGAGAATGGTGAGGCTAAACTGCTCTTCTCTTAGGCTAGGCTTATTAGGTGAATTGCACTGAGCTGTTAGCGTGTCCGATGGACTTCAGATAGGGTACAACATATCTTGACAGGCTGATAGCTGTGTATAACATGCTGCTTACAGCTGTACTTCGCTTACAACATCTGTTAATGGCACATTTATCTCCTCCGAGTTCTCAGCAGAGGAACGTTAATTTAGAATGCGATCAAATAAGAAAGGAAGTCCACAAGCATACATAAGATTGGATTGTTACTTTAAAGCATGAGAGACCTCCACGGCAATGTGTTCATAGGAATTTATTTCTTTTTATTGCTGTTTTTTCTGCTCTGTTTCTGCTATATTTGAGTAGGTCACTGACAGTGGTCTTGTTCTCATTTCTCATGGTGTAATCCCAGCTATTTCATTCAGTGGAAATAAGTCTGATGCTCAGCCATGGCTTAACACGTGGCAGAAGGCACCAAGTGGGTCGTTCTTTTTTCTTGTAGCTCTCTTCTTTCCATCAGCATTAACCCTTTTGGTAGGTTACTCAGCATTTCTTGTAAAGTTATATTGTATCTATACTTATGTTCTCTTCCAGCCAGAACAGTAGCTGTAGTGTCTTGCACTAAGAGTCCACAATTCAATGTGCTAGGGAGAAGTTTCACTTTCAGGCCACTGAAATCTTAGCCCTGGAAAGAAGTATATGGCTCTTACCTTTCTGTATGCTTCCTGAATTAGAAGTAAGAATGTCTCCAACCCCTATGGCTACATTTCACAATAATCACGCTATTTTTCCTGCCTTTTTCTAGGCAATACAATATAAGGAACGTAAAGACATTTCAGCTGTGCTTTTCTCACCAAAGATCACATAACATATCCTGTTTCCATACATGAAGAAACCCAGACTGGTAGGAGAGAGATATATAACTCTAAACTAGCACAGAAGCCTGTTTGGAAGATCTTGACAGTTTGAGGTATGTGCTTGTGGTTGTGGGGCATCAGAAGGAGAATCCTTCTGTGGAGATACATGACACTGCTCCCCTTCCCTTGTAGCAGAACATACAGGGTTGGGGGAGAAATGCATGGCTATAGCAATGCTCCCATCTTTTGCAAATGGCTTACAGGGACAGAAGAGGGGATGAGAATGTAGAACCTGTTGACACCAACTTATCTGTGTTTTCTTGCCCTACTTAGAAATTCCTTCTCCATCTACAAAGGCTTAAACAGTGACAATAGAAGACAGAGAAGGAATGGTTACCAAGACCCAAGAGCTCCCTAGAGGTGTCCTGCATCTCCGTGGCTGTCTGTCAGAGTGCTAGCCCCTCTGCCAAGGCAGGACGTGTGGAGATCACCACCAGTAGAGGCCTGTCCTCCAGGCAAGGCAGTCTCTGTGTGTCCAAGGTACCTGAGGGTGAGGACAGGAGGGTGCAGCAGCCGCAGAGCTGCCCCTGTAGTGTGTGGGGATGGGTAGCAGTGAGCACACCACCCCTGGAGCGCTGGGGTGGGAGACGCACAAGAACCCCCAGCTCTCCAACTGAATACAAACCTTTAGACAAGGCTATGACCTTCAGCAAGACCTGGACAGGCTGGAGAGCTGGGTGCAAAGGAACCTGATGAAGTTCAACAAGGGCAAATGCAGGGTCCTGCACCTGGGGAGGAACAACCCCATGCACCAGTACAGGCTTGGAGGGGACCTGCTGGAGAGCAGCTCTGTGGAGAGAAACCTGGGAGTGCTGGTGGACAACAGGTTGACCATGAGCCCTGGTTGCCAAGAAGGCCAATGGGATCCTGGGGTGCATTAAGAGGAGTGCGGCCAGCAGGTCGAGGGAGGTTCTCCTCCCCCTCTTCTCTGCCCTAGGGAGGCCCCATCTGGAGTACTGTGTCCAGTTCTGGGCTCCCCACTTCAAGAAAGATGAGGAGCTACTGGAGAGAGTCCAGTGGAGGGCTATGAGGATGATGAGGGGACAGGAGCATCTCTCCTACAAGGAGAGGCTGAGGGAGCTGGGCTTGTTCAGCCTGAAGAAGAGAAGGCTGAGAGGGGACCTTATAAATGCCTATGAATATCTGAAGGGTGGGTGTCAGGAGGATGGGGCCAGACTCTTTTCAGTGGTGCCCAGTGACAGGACAAGGGGCAATGGGCACAAACTGAAGCACAGGAAGTTCTGTCTGAATGTGAAGAAGAACTTCTTCACTGTGAGGGCGGCAGAGCACTGGAACAGGCTGCCCAGGGAGGTTGTGGAGTCTCCTTCTCTGGAGATATTCAAGACCTGCCTGGATGCGGTCCTGTGCAGCCTGCTGTAGGTGACCCTGCTTCGGCAGGGGGGTTGGA
>Ga0065711_1047072_pt1 | contig 12537 bp, 4 predicted proteins | sample Hoacrofraction12_FD_59098 | JGI IMG/M metagenome (GOLD analysis project Ga0065711, IMG submission 59098) | Hoatzin crop microbial communities from Cojedes, Venezuela - Epithelial fraction 12 v2 (version 2) | ecosystem: Host-associated > Birds > Digestive system > Esophagus > Crop | place...
TACTGCTAAAGGCTTTATACTCCCCAACAATATTTAGGGAACCCAAAACATATTTTTTAGCCTTTCCATGGAAATTTAACACCCATTCCACCCACCACTGGTCCTCCAGTGACTATACAGGTCCTTTTAGCAGGCAGGGTGTTTCAGCAAACTACTGTCCTCTTCAGACGGAGTACCGACATGCAACATTTAGCCCCGGATGGCTCTCCAGTGTCATGGTTAGATGAACAGGAAGGAGCTTCTGGCTTTTCTGGCTTTGGAGCGACTGTGAGCAGGCAGCTGCCCAGGCTGCCGATCCATCCATCTGTAGTGAGAAGAGGCAGCAGCCACATGCTTCAGCCTGTCATGAATTTGCCTCCTGTCAGAGTCTGGCGCCCATGTGACTGAGGTTCCCCTCCTTTGCCCATGGAGGACACTAGAGTTCTCCCACCACAACAAAACGTCCAGTACCACTGAAGTCAGGCCAGCTGATAGGCAAAAATAAAATGCTACCTAAATGGAGAAATACCCCCTCTCCCACCGGTGGGGACTATTAGCTTTCCAAGTGGCTTACCACACTGAGGTTGAACGAGAACACTTCCATGGTTGGCCACTGCTTATAGGCAGCCACTGTGAGGTGACTGAGGACACCTCTGTGGTTGCCCATTGCTTAAGGGCAAAATTGTGGCCTGTTCTGTAATTTATTTGCTCTCTAGCAATGTCTGCTCATATCCAGGGAGAAAAATAGCCTTCAGGGAGCTGTGATACCCTCCCAAGGCTAGTGGCAGTTGTGGGAAGGCTCTGGGTACTCCATTCCCTGCAGGGCCAGAGAGGGTGGGAATGCAAATGAAACAGCAATGAGCCAGGCAGAGCAAGGGCAGAGGGGTCTTCTTTCTGTGTATCCAGAGAGGCCGTGGCCACTCCCAGTTATCCCAGCAAAGGCACCAACCTTCCAATATTCAGAGGAGAAATCCCAGCTGAGCTTTGTTAGACCTGGTCAAATTATATTTGAGGCTATAATAGGTTCAAAGGTTTTAGAAACAAAAGACATTATTTACAACTAAAATTATTTATTATTCAAGCCATTCTATCAATGCTAAAAGAATATTTAATGGTTAATGTATTAAATCCATTTTTTATGAATAGTCAAATAATTTTCATTTCTTTTTTCCTTTTGTCAACTAGTTTAAAAGCCGTGCTGTGAAATAGCTTATTAAGTTCATGTCATAAACGATATTTCTATTTTTTTCTTTACAGCTCAGAAACATGCCAAAATAAAAAAGAATAAATAATGTTTTCCGTGCCTTAACACTATTATTCTTAAAACTCAAAGTAGAGTTTATGCAAATTAGAGGTTAAAATGTGTTTAATATTTGATCACTACATTCAAAGTTCACATCTTGTATGGCCATTGAGAATGCAAAAATCTGTTTTATCAGCTGTAAATGCAAGCAGAAGAATTGCCAATATTAATAATTTCAGAAAAATCTTAACAAAGAGTTGAACGATCAAATCCTTCCCAACCCAAAAAGAAGCAGTAGCAACTATTTCACATACCAACAGAAACTTGTAGGAGATTATAAAACACAGAAGTGCAAAACAGAAATACAGTGAAATACTCCTAAATGATATGCAGCATGTGAAGGAAGGAGAAGTGGCAGGGTCCTCTCCTCTTAAAGCTGCTGTGCGGAAGTGAACTGTAATGAGCCTCTGAAAAACGGTGCTGTGGCTGGCAGAAGGATGGTGCCTACTAGCACCAGCCATAGTTTGCAGAACACCAGAGTGTGTGCGGCAGAAAGCAGTAATGCCAGCCAGTAAGAATGGACAGTACCCTTAGGACCTAACAGTAGCATCAAAGAAGTGCCCAGGTTTGGAGTCTGTTCCCATAAATGCTCTAAAGAGTCCACATAGATTTACCTTTCTCATGTAACTTTCTCTGTATTTCTTCTACGGATGAGAGCGGTAATTACGAATTAGAGTCTTATTTTCTGCAAATACTCTATGTATTGTATTTCTGCTATTCAGCACACATGTTAGAATATCAACAAAATGCAAGTGCATAGAGGCTATATGCAGCATGGAAAAGAATTCACACTGACAAACGCTTTTAAGACAGTGGTTGCAATATTTTCCTGGATCTATATACTGCAGTATCTTTGTATTTGTTTGTTTGTTTTCAAGTTCTCTTACCACAGTTGTTTCTGTTGTTTCAATTTGGTTGTTTGTGCTTAGCATTTTCACCTTCCATCTTGCTTCCTTTTTGTTTTAATGTCTGAAGTATTTGCAGTTGCAGTCTCTTTGGAATATGTTTTCTTCTGAAACAGACAGGATGCAGCAAGTCCTGCCAAGTGGAACTAAATTTTGTGAAATATATTATATATGTAATATATGTAATATAGGAATAGGGTCTCTTTCGTTTTGCAACAAATAATGCTAAATGTTGGATTATTCCAAGAATAATTTTGTAAAAAGTTCTCAAGCTGATTGAGAGCAACGGTGCAAGTAGTTAAGAAGTTTGTTTTCTGTTTATTCTGCTAGTACCATTTATTATGTTTTGTTAAAGAGGCAGAAGGTCTGGGCAGGAGGGAGGAAAGCAATTTATCCTGGTTGCTGTACGCTGGGGGCCCTCTGGAGGAAGGAGAACTGCACCCTTCCTGAACGTGTCCAGCACTAAATGCTTCCAGGGCACGAGCAAGAGGGGGAACATGACATGGGAGCCTGCAGAAGGAGGAAAGATTTGGCACAGGGAGGGAACCTGAGTCCAGAACGGAGCAGAACTCCCTCTGGCATGATGGAAAGAAAAAAACTTTCCTAAGCAAAGGTGTTCGGGCAAACTGAGGGCCATGGACTCTTTCTGGTCTGAAAGGCATATGAGGGGAGACCTTGCCCTGTAAAGGCACAATAGGCAGGAAAGGGGAATTCAGAGATTTTTTTTCAAAAGTTCTGACTTAATTTTGGTCACCTGACAGATCAGTGATCTCTCTGTACAAAGAATTATCTTGTTCTAGTTAGGCAATTTTGATCTCTGACAAACCCATCTTCAGAGTCAGGGAGATACTTAGTGCCCCTGGACAGACTCATTGAGAAAAGGCAGAGCTTTCCACACTCTGGTCAGTGCAAGGCTCGGCTCCTGCAATTCTGAGTTTATTCTCAGCAAATGGTTTGCCTGCAGTTAAACATGGATATTATTTTGCAACTTACATGCTTCTCAGTAAACAAAAAAGTTAGATGGCAGCATACCTGACTCGTCTGTGACAATTTGTGTGGCTTGTGCTATATCACAGCTTGTGCTATATCACAGCTTGTGGTGGAAAAAGCTGAGGTGAATGATATACTCAAGGCTGATACATTATGTTATTTATCAGAGGGTATATTTTTGATATTTTTATGCATGTTAGAGCAAAAAGGATGGCCATTTCTCAGTACCATTTAGACTGTCACAGCACTTACATTTTCTAGTCTACCCACCCGCATAAAACCATCCATACAAATTTATGTTATTTGCACCAGACCCCAAATTACATAATGTTACTGGCTTCAGACCTAAAAACACTCATTGAACTGGAGGTTAGATTGCAGAAAGATACAGGATCCCACCCCTTCCTAAACCCTGTTTATGAGTGACTAGTCACAGGTGTGTTAGAAAGCCCTGTTCATGGGGAGGAGAAAGCCGTGGGGAAACACAGTCATATTTTGAGTTCTAGTTTGTTTCTGCTTATATTAAAATACATCGTATTACTTGGTTGCTCCAAAGTTAACCAAGTTATCCAGTTCAAACTGAGTAGTTTACCCTGATTTACCAAGTCACAAGTCTCAGTATCATCTTCAAATTTCATATATATATATATATATATAAAGATATATATATCTTATGTCCTTTTCTTAATATTTTTTCTTCCAGACAGTTGATTGAATTGCATGGGTCACACAGTGTTGCAGAGTCAACCTATTCCTTCATACTTCCGTAAGTATATATCAGCAAGCAAACTTTTAATCTGTGTAAGAATACATGCTCTCACATTTTGACTGCACATAGTAATAATAGGTTCTTACTGAAAACATTGAGCAACTATAAAGTCTAAAGTCCTCTTGCTGATGGCCAGCTACATGACATCAATGTAGTTGCTTTTATCAGTTGGATTTGTTATCTCTTCAAAAAAAATATTTTCAGGAAAATTTACTTCCACCAAGCCAGGACGATTGCTAGCAACTCCTATTGTGTCCTTTGACTCCACGTGCACAAGGTTCAGCGTAGAACCACAGGATAATCCATCTGATCCCTGGCCTTGGTGACTCTTTCGTAGGGCAATGTGGGACTTGATGCATTGCCCTCATGACCACCATAGCTTCAGAAATCTCTGAGATGTCTCCCCATCATACTACTGTGCACCTGGAGAGCCCTCTGTCTTGTGTATATGCTGGACAGCCAGCATGAAGGGCATATAGTAGGCTTTAGTGCACTCTGTAGTACATTCACGGCTCTCATTCTGCATCTTCTCAGTGAATTCACTGTAATACCTTCAGGATAAGAAAGGCTGTGAAGGTAAAAGCAGTGAGTGGTGGGTTAGGCCTGAAACTGCTGTGTGGGGGGTGTGAAAATTTGGGTGTCACTGCTTCACATTCTCATTTTGTTGAGTAGCATTTTACCCATTGTCATATTTTGTCCAGGATGAACATCCAACTGGGTAGCTGATATTAGCCAGTTTCATATTTTTAAGCGGCTGTTACTCTTTTTCAGACCATAGTATAACCCTTTTATCCTCTCTGTTTTCCTTAAAGCAATTGGCAATAGATACTGCAATGATACCAAGAGTTTGGAGTTTTCAGTTTTCTTATTTATATTCACTGTTATTCATGTTCATGCTGATTGCTTATTTTACCTTTTTAGTTCTCTCTTTCCTTATATGTTGTACTCTGATAACTTACAGAGTTCTTTTTTGGTCATGAAACGTAGTGTTCTTCAACAAATTTCATTTTCTGTTTAGCAGCTTGTGAACGTCTCTTTTGTTTACATGTCTAGATAATATGTGCTGATACTACTACTGGACAATTTTATTTTGGGGTAAAACTAACTCAACCATATCTAAATTACTTTTAATACAGAAGCTACTACATTAATGGTTACTTTAGTCTTATTCGTTGCCCTTCCGTGTAAAGTAATTGTAGAAAGCTTTTCTGAAGTCTATCAAGAAAGAAATAACATGCCAGTATTTGCTAGTACATGCTGTTTCTAATACAGACTGCTCAGTGTGGAAAGTGTATGTAATGGGTGATAGAATGTCATTTGATTCTGGATTTCTGAGTTTTTTCAGGCTGCAAATGGAGTCTTTTGTCCTTGGTGACTGTTGGCATGAAGAAGATACATACATACAATTTTTCATAGAACATGTCAGAACACGGCATGATCAGTATAAAGTTGCCCAGTCATTTTCAGCACATCTTGGACAAAATATTTTCCAGGCAGTGCACTCGAGTAATGTTTAGGGCTGCTATTGTTTGTTACTCTACGCGTGTGGATATACATTGGTTTGTTTGTATATGTGCACATTTGTGGCTACCGGCAGGTATCTGTTCCTCTGCTATTACGGGATGTTTTGATACAATATTTTTCATAACCTGGATGAGTCAATGCTGTATTAATCATAGCCAAAAAGCATATTCTTTCTTTGAAAGGTACCTTTATCTATATTATTTTTTCCTGTGGTTTTCATTTAATTTCATGGGGTTTCCGCATATCTTTTTCTATTCTTGAGAAGTGTCTTTCCACCAAAGATATATTTTTTTTTATGCCTTTAACTTATGATGCATTCAAAATAATGACTAAATTAATGTTAGTTGTTATCATTTCAGTTGATTCATTTGTTCAACATACAGCAATTTAACTGCTATCAGTACATTTCAAGAAAATATATTTATAATAGTCAGGCATAATTGTTTCTAAATAACTTATTTAAAAAACATGCATTTTTCTAGTTTTACAAAGAAATTACAAAAACATTACAAATACTACTAGAAAATACTTTTCTATAGGTTTGTACTACTTTCTTCACTCCTAAACATTCTGTGGACTGTTTTCAGCAATAGTTACTGAGACTTATCTGTTCTTTGTCCACTGAAATCATGTAGAGCTCTAATTATAGGGACTGCATTTAACTGTGTTCGATGGGTATTAAGACCAAACAGTGCATGACTAGCATTCAGAAAGACACTAATAATAGTGGCACATCAAGTGATGTCCAATCATACAGTTGTTCACAAACTACATGTTTATGATTTGGCTATTGTGTTTCACTATAGCTACAAGTCGCATCAGAACAAGGTAACATTTGCAGAGAATGAGAGATCTCCTCTTTCATTCAGCCTGTTTACCAACCAGAGGATGTTATCTTGCTCTACAACTCATTTATTGCATTTGCCACAAGTTCTGCTGAACTCAATGACAATTACACCTTCAGGTCAGGGGGCAAGCTCTTCCCATAGCATTTGTGAATCACGATGGAAAGAAATGAGCAGTGTTCACTACAATTGTTAGCTCTTATACCTGGACCAGAACTAAAGCTTTGTCACCAAGAAATGCAGCTGCTGAGACAATAAAAAGGATGATACATGAGACTGCAGGGCATTGCAGTACTTTGCAGTCTGTAAGCAATTAAGGAGAATGTTGAACAACATCCACAAGAGATAAATATCTTAAAAGCAGAAGATTCAGAAAATTTTCAGCCAAGAATTCCATGAGAATTAGCTGAAACGCCCTGCTGGCTGATACTCATCTCTGGTAGACCTTGCAATAGCAGAAAGATTTCAGATGCCTAGAGAGCATTAATTTTGTGAAAGTTCTCAACAGAAGGGCAAGAAGACAACCTGCATAACTGAAGACTAGAGATTCTGGTATTAATTCAGGATAGATCAATGAAAAAGTCATGTAGGATTTACATCAAAAAGAATTAAAGGACAAGAATATTAATACTGCCACCAGTCATCAGCGTAGATTGAAAAGCACATCTTGTCAAAAACCTGATTTGATGCTTTGAGGATAATGGCTCACGGACAGGTTTCAATAAGTTGGGAATTACCTACAGCAGACATTTCTAGCGGGTTCTATGTTTAGCCTGATGTTAGTCAACATTTTATTCAAATCTGTTGCTGTCACTGCTCCTAGCTGAATGGCAAGTGAAATTGAGAGGAGGGCAGCCCAGATACCCTGGCAAACTCTAAACAGTTATGTAGTCCTCGGCTATCAATACAGGCTGGAGGATGAAGGGATTGAGAGCAGCCCTGTGGAGAAGGACCTGGAGGTACTGGTGGATGAAAAGCTGGACATGAGCCAACAATGTGCACTCCCAGTCCAGAAGGCCAACTATATCCTGGGCTGCATCAAAAGCAGCATCGCCAGCAGGTCAATGGAGGGGATTCTGCCCCTCCACTCTGCTCTGGTGAGACCCCACCTGGAGTCCTGCATCCAGCTCTGGAGCCCTCAGCACAAGAAAGACATGGAGCTGTTGGAGCAGGTCCAGAGGAGGGCCACAAAAATGACCCGAGAGCTAGAACACCTCTCCTATGAGGACAGTCTGAAAGAGTTGGGGTTGTTCAGCCTGGAGAAGAAAAGGCTCTAGGGACACCTTATAGCAGCCTTTCAGTGCTTAAAGAGGGCTTATAAGACAGATGGGGACAAGCTTTTTAGCAGGGTCTGTTGTGGTAGGACAAGGGGTAATGTTTTTAAGCTAAAAGAGGGTAGACTTAGACTGGATATAAGGAAGACATTTTTTACAATGAGGGCGGTGAGACACTGGAACAGGTTGCCCAGGGAGATGGCAGATGGATCCCTAGAAACAATCAAGGTCAAGCTGGACGGGGCTCTGAGCAACTAGATCTAGTGGTAGACGCTACTGCTTACTGCAGGGGGTTTGGACTAGATGACCTCTAAAGGTCCCTTCCAACTCAAACTACTCTATAATTTGATTAAAGTTATATATCTAGGAAAAAACAATGTTGACGATAGCCACAGGCTAAGGAATTGCATGCAGGGGCAAAAAAAAAGTAGTAATTGTGGACATCTAAGTACACAGATGTGTGAAGGTAAGCTTCCATTAAGGTGGCCCAGGAAAAGAGGTATCTATGATCCTCTGATACACAAGGAGTAATAAAAGGGGCAAAGACAAGGTGATTTTAGCTACCCCTTATAACATTGGTGAGGCTAATACTGGAACGCTTCCTCCAGCTTTGGTGTTCTTATTTAAAGAAAGATGTTGAAGGTGCACAGAAAGTGTTATCCCAATTATTTAAGAGCTTGAAGAAAATGCTTTGCAGGCAGATCAAGGAATCTGCTCAGTTTTTAAAAACCATTAGTGAGAGATGATGTGCTTACAAAATGTAAAATATCTACATGGAAAAAAAAACATGACTATAAAAGGAATTTTCATAAATCAGGAAAGGCATAACAAAACAAAAAAAACCACCCAGCAGACAAAAGCTAAGCACATGGAAATTTAGCCAGGGAAATGCTCGAGTTGTTAGCTGGAGGAATAATTAATCCCTGGAGCAATGACCAATGGACATGTAGTTTCCCCACATCTTAATGACTTCGCATAAACATTGAAAGCTTTTCTGTAAGAGCTACATAAGTCAGATGCAGCATATGCACCAATTAACAGCGAATTATTAACCTCATTAGAGAGGTAGATGTTCGTATTATACAAGAGATCAGACCAGATGATCTACTGATTCCTTCTGTCCTTTAACCCTGCAATTTCATGTAAAGAGCTGAACTCCCCTGCTCCAACTCAACTTTCATGTGTTACTGACGCAAGAGTGTTTTATGACTCCTTGCTTCTCACAGAAAGCCCACTGCTGGAGTGACCATCCATGAATTACATGCAAATCCTGTGCCATTGCCTTTCTCCAAAGTGCAAACCATGATGGTCCTGATTTAAAGTAAGTAAAATATGGTTATTAGTAACTTAATTAAAAATATTTTAATTGCAAATGACTTTTTGCAATGTGTTTGCTCACATAGTCTGTTCTGCAGCTGTCAAGTAGTTCAGAAGATCCAGCACAGCATTATTTTTCTTTTGTATGCAAAATGGTTGTAATGAACCCTATTATGTAACCTGCTGGTGAAATACATATGATTTTGCAGAAGATATTGTAGAATTAGGTACAGGGGAAAAGGGTAGGCATGAAGAATCTCTCTTAAACTCACAGTTAGAACTAATGATGATGACAGACTGTCAGGAAAGAAATATGAATGTATACAATTATTGGCTGGCGTGCCTCAGGCATCACCCAGGTGTTAACAATACATAAAGGATGGGCATGCAAGGACTAACCTCCTCCAAAGGTCCTTTGGCATCTGTTCCGCAAATATTTTAATAGTGCCATTTGTTTTACAGTATAGTTGGACTAGCAACAATTGGTTATAACAGAATAGTAACAAGAAGCGCACATGCATATAGTCTTTTTTTTTTCAGCCATTCTGAATCCTCACCCAAGATAAGTCATTAACCAAATTGTACAAAAACATAACTTCTGAACACTATGTGCTAAACTGACAAGTGTCCCCGCTAAACTCACTGTGAGTAGTTCTCAGAAGTGATTCTTTTGATTCAGTAGCACAATTCAAATGAGCAAAAGCCTACTAACACTACAGAAGGTATGCAAAACTTGCTTCCCATTAGATGAAGACTCACAACAGGAGCTGAAAATCAGATCCTTTAACTAATTAACTCTGACTTAATTTGATATTAATATTGCAAACTTTTTAAAAGTTTTAGTTGTCTGAAAGGGAAGCTGAAAGCTTGCACTAAAATTGTTAGTAAATCACCTTACGTGAACAGCCAGTGTTGACACACTGCAGCAACTAGTTTATGAACATTCTGTAGTCTAAAAGTTAATCATCCAGATTATTCAATTTATGCTTACAAATAACAAAGCAACAGCAGAAATCTGGATCTGTTTCTGAGTGATTCATAAGCATGGATGGAAAATATAATCCCAAAAACTACCTGACGAGCTCTGACACACACAAACACCCACGGACTGGCATACAGTGCAAAACAGTTCTTATGATTGCAAAAGAGTTTCCATTTATTCCCTGCTTTCTAAACCTAAAACTTTTAAAAACATTTCAGGCCAAAAATTTCTGATGCTTTCTCTTCCATCAATGAGTTTGGGGTATTTTTTGTTCTTGGGCTTGGTTCTTTAGAAACATCTGAAAAAAAAATACACAGCCACTTTGAAATAAAAAGAAGCTTAGACATATTTTTTGCATCATTAAAAAATATGTGGAAGGAAAGTTGTCCCATTTCCTTTAAGGCCTGTAGCCAAAAAATTATTTAATTTTAAAATGGCAGCTTAGCAAGAAAATATTTTTCCATATGCACAGTAGGCTTTGCAGAAATATTTGTTTAAGGGCATGATCCACCTCTCATTCACTTCAGACTGATATTGACTTCAAAGGCTTTAGCTGAGGTCCTACAGGTACATTTGGACAGCAGTGAGCTTTACCATGCATAAATCTGTAGTTAAGTACATAGAGAAATTCTAAGTCCCGTTAATTACTCCAGTACACTCAAGGCAACTTTCCAAATGCTTCAAGAAACTCAGGAGCCATCCAAAAGCCCCTCCTCCCCTAAGTCCATCACTTTCTGCAAACACGACTGTCCTGTGAGCTACAGGGCTAAGCTCTTGAAGATCTCACAGCCTTTATTCCTTTTCTTATACTTCTGACTCAATATACTGTTTCTTTGCTTTCTCCACACATGGTTAATTCAGTTAATTAGCTGAAGTATATGACTTGACCCCAAAGTGTCATTGGGGATATAGCTAGCTCAATAGGCACTATGCATGAGGAGGTGTAGCTTGGGCATTGACAACAACATAGCCTTACCATAGTTCTACACCCGGACTAAATGCTGTCACCTCTTGGTTAACATGTGTATACTGCTCCCAGATCTGAAAATGTGAGCAGATCCCTGGCCAGTGCTGTCCCAGGAAACTCAGAACTCCATATGCAAAAGACCAGCATTTCAGCACAGGATAGCTGGATCATCTCAACAGGTATCCAGAACTGTACAGTGCATAGGGAACGTTAGCCGAGTCAGCCTATGACTCACCAGAAGAGTGGGCATAGGACTAGCTATGCACCTTCCTCATCCCTGTATGTATCAGCTAGAGTTCTGCCTCAAGTGCTGTTTTTCTCCCCACAGACCATCTTTAACTCCTGCAGAATATATGACCTTCCAGATGAAATTTGAGATATAGAAAACAACTTTGCAAGAAAATGTCCTAAATGCTCTGCTGATAGAGAGGGGTGACATTCTTCTGAAAGCTGCTTAACTCTTCAGATCAGATGTTTTATTAAGCTTCACATTTCAAAAATGGAATTATTCCTGTAAATTGATTCTCCACTTCCATTTCCAAATAATGCTCTATTTAAATTGTAATTCCTACATTTGTCAACACAAAACAGAATTTTAGGAAGAACATGTTAATTTATACAAGTCTCACACAGATCATGCATCAGTTAGTTTTAAAGTTTTCTCACTTTATTTTAGAGAATTGATGAGTTCTGCTTTCTGAAGGAGCCTTGTCACAGTATTCTAAAGTACAACATTTCTAAATTCTAAACTATATAACATTTGCTGTTGTGATGATCCAATTATGAAATCTCCAACATCCTTAAATACTTGTTTCATGCTTCTATTCTCATTTGAACCAAATTTTCTTTAATTTATTCTGTAGTTGGCTCTGTTTATCAGTCTCTATTTTCTACAAAATGCTTTCTTGAAATGTGAAGAGAAGATCACATAGATTTACTTTTCAATTTTCTGCTTTGTGACTACCAGAGCTTGCTTTCAGGCATGTATTTCACATGTAATTTTGATTGAGAAGCACTACACTCAGTGTTATTTTATCACTCTTTACACTCTGTGTTTCTTTTTCTTTTTGGATTTTAATGAATACAAGTGCCTTGGAGTGGATTGGTCATTGAGTTTCGTTCAACACATTAAATTTTTAGCTGCTAGTTTAAGCTAAGGATCACAGCTCTTACATACAGCTTAACACATCGCCTTTAACTCTTCTTCCTTCCCTTCCTCAGATCTGTTCCTGCCGTCTGTGCTCCCTAAAGCACAAGTGTCTGTTGCAACTCTTTAATTGCTGTCACTCCCTCATCTATTACTTCATTCTCTCTTTTCTTTTCCCACTTTGCACCCCAGACAGGGTGTGGTGCATTTCTGTAGCAAAACATCTTCAGAAACAGCACTTCTTAGCATTCTTAGGACGGGTTGCCAATCTGCAGTGCCAGACTTCATTCCCCTATAACTCACACCAATTGCCCCACAATGCCCCAGCTTTTGGCTCTGCACCCCATCAGCTTAGCAGCCACAAAGGTGCAACTTATCCACCATCGAAAATATGTCCTCCAGCAGTCAGAGGCAAGGGAAGGCAATTCACAGAATCACAGAATCACAGAATCACAGAATAGTAGGGGTTGGAAGGGACCTCTGTGGGTCATCTAGTCGAACCCCCCTGCCGAAGCAGGGTCACCTACAGCAGGCC
>Ga0065711_1047073_pt1 | contig 12537 bp, 5 predicted proteins | sample Hoacrofraction12_FD_59098 | JGI IMG/M metagenome (GOLD analysis project Ga0065711, IMG submission 59098) | Hoatzin crop microbial communities from Cojedes, Venezuela - Epithelial fraction 12 v2 (version 2) | ecosystem: Host-associated > Birds > Digestive system > Esophagus > Crop | place...
CACGTTTGGAGGAGAGATCCCCCGTGTGCCCGGCGCCGCAATAAAGAATACCTGCTTAATAGTCTGCCGACTATTGAGTCTTCAATTCCGGCTTTTCACGGCATCATTATTCTGGACAGTACTACATGATTTTAACATAGGTCACCCAGGTACCAGAAATTATGTGGGGCAAAGGACTATGGAGCACAAACAGGACACCTATATCGGATGGATATTGTACAGCATGTGTGTGTTAGTGCAGATTTTTTACATATCACAAATAATCATCACTGAAGAGAAAATTAGATTTTTTTTAATTTAACCACTGAAAAAAATATATATAATTAGATAATTTTGCATAATACTAACTTGAATAAGGTAAGCATAGAGCTTGATGTGATGCTTTAAAATATATTTAGTATTTTGAAATGCCGTAGATTTTCATAAAGTGTCAACTTGTATTAACCTGATCAGCAACAAAAAAACAAAGGAAATAATAAAAGGTATGTGTTGTCTGATTTGTCTCAACTCAGTCAAGTTTTGTGTTTTGCAGCATGAAGATTCTCATTCATTCAGGCACCTTTTGAAGCATAATTGGTAGCATAATTTTATGTTCCTGAAGGACTTTAGGGCCTTCAGCTGTTTTGATGCCATCTGTTGCATATGATATTATGTTCGTGTTAAAATCCTTCTTGATATTTATTGTTTGAAATTACATTTAAGAAGGTATTAGATTTATTCCCTAAAACCAGGATTATTTTATAAAATGTATAGAATACTAAATAAAAATGAAATGGTAAGTATGACAACACTTTTGAGATGTGATACTAAGAGCAGCAGGTAAAAAAAAAAATAAATGTGGACAATATATCATACTTGCTTTAGCTTTACAGCATAAAAAGAGCATCGGATTCTGATTGTTTTTATAATTGCAATAAGATTTATTATTTTGTACTTCGAAAGGACTATCAAATGAATTTGACATGTCTTGGGAGGGAAGAATTTTTCTTTTAATTTTTGTATGTCTCCAAATAAACACTTAATAATGCTTCTTCATTTGCCACTCAATATACTTTAAAACATTTGAGAAAGAAGTTGGAATATGGAGGAAACTGAGCAGTAGCAGTAACTCTGGAACAGTCTTTTTTTGTTGCCTGTTTTTTTGCTTTTTGTTGAAGGAAAATATATCAAGCCATAGAAGTAAAGTTGAGAGTTAAGACTTCAGATGCTAAACAGCTTTCAGATATTTAATGATAAATCCGAGGGCCTCAGATTCAGCTTCTAGTACCTGTGGCTTAATTTGGTTCTGTAGTAAGAATTAAAAAAAAAGGTCTGTTATTTGTATAATAATCAGATTTAACTGACTTACTATGAATAAATACTGTATTTGTTGTTACCTCTTCTTCATTTAACTTCCCATTTTGTTCCAATGAGTTTACGGTATCTGTGTGTATCAAGTTATATAGGTCACTGCAAATAATGATTTAATCTAAATCACAGTACACTGCTCCCTTCAGAGTATGTTCACTCTTCTATCAACACAAATAGTATTGTACCTTCTGCTTTCCAGTGTTACGTCCCTGAGTAGTTTGTAAACTTAATTAGATGTGACTTATGCCAAGCTCTATAATATAGATGTAAAACTTGATACAAATTTTGAAGACCATTAGCCATAACAACATTATCTTGCTGTATCAGCAAAAAGATTAAATGAAGAATAGATACACATTCTGAGTTCGGCCAGGACAGGGTAAATTTTCACCGGAATCCAGGAAGGGACTCAGCCGGGCGGGCTGACCCAACCTGGCCAAACAAAGCAGAGTATTCCATACCATGTGCCGTCATGCTGGGTTCTGATGGGGGGGAGCTGGGTAGGGGGAACGCTCTCACGGCTCGGGAGAGAGCGGCGCAGGTCTGGTCCGGGAGAACGGTTCTCTGGGTTGTGCGGTTTGTGTTGTGTTTTCCCCTTTTCTGTATCATTGTTGTTACTGTTCCTTTTGTTTGCTGTTCTGTTAAACTGCCTTTATCCTGACCCACCGGTTTCTGCTTGTTTCGTTCCATGCTTCTCCGCACCCCAGCGGGGGGAGGGGCGGCCCCGTGGTGCTTTTGTTGCCGCCTGCAGCCAAACCTTAACAATACAGAAGTCTTTTGCATATCAACTAATGCGTATGAAGTTGGTTACTTAATGGTGATTAGATATAGGCAGATAATGAATCCATTATTCTTAATTCAACTTGTCTATCTGGCTGATGGAGATACATACCATAATCACTAATTAGCAAGTATAAAAATACTAATTGCCTTCACCTCACCAATTTGGAAAACAAGACTTAGAGTCAGATTGTCTAGTGCATTTTAGGATGGTGTAATGGGAAGATCAAATTTGTCATGTTATCATCCTCGCCCTTGTCTCTGCGCACTGATAAGTAGCCTGTAGTGTCCAGTAGTATTTCACCAAATTCTAGACCTGTCTGCAAGCTTGTTGGCCACTTTTTGCGTAAGAAAATGCATTAACGGGATACAGATATCTGGTGGTAGAGTCAAATCTTTTGTATACCCCAAGAATATGGAGCAGAAAGAGACAGAAAGCCCACTTGCAGATCCTTAAGAGCGACTATTGCATTGAAGGAAGCCTGAATGAAAACATATAAGGACCTTGAGAAGTGCAGAGTACATAAAAAAGTACTTGATCAACTGATGAGAAAGAAAAAAAAGCTTAAAATATGTTTTATAACTCAAACATAAATATTTTTGCAATGTCATAGAGCTCAGCTCAATTCATATGACAAGCCTGTCATTCAGTTTTCAAGTGATCAAAATCCCAGTTTATGACATGATGCCTAAGACCTATTTTGAAGTATAAATTTGTGTACAACTTGTAAAGAAATTTTACTATCTTTATAGCTAGTTACCGTTTTAGTCTTAAAATAGATTGATATTTCTTGATCTGAATCACATTTAAAGATTAGAAACTTCTTGCCATTCTATGAAGCTGTTAACCTAAATTTTTAACTGTTTTATCAAAAATAACCACCTTACTTGATTTTATTTTAAACACAATATAGCACATTTAAAATATGTCTTTTTAGTATCAACAGGTTGAAGAACAAAACTGACTACAGGATTTACGAGACCAGTTCTGCTTCCTTACTTGGACAAAATTTGCATTGATTTTCTAGGAAGAACTGGAAAAGAAGTAAAATTTTTTAGGCTAAGCAGCAATGTATTACACTGTCAGACATACTAGGGCAGGTATATGCATTGTGTCAGTCATTACCAGGAGGAACTAGAATGCAGATAAGTCTAGAGTGACCAAAAACCCTTATGCAAGTAGTGTTTTCTGTTATGGCACTGATGAATAGAGACGTTTGGTCTGCATCTTTCCTTCTCTGGTGTTCCCACCTAGATCCTATTCCAGTTTGTATACCAGTCCCAGTTGAAATATGCATTATTATTCCTATAAGGACACACAATAATTAAGAAGAAAAAAGACAGAAATAAATATATTTTTGAAGAGCTTTAGAGTTAATTAAAAATATTTCCCTATTGGCTCTTTCAGATAATGTTATTAATCCTTTCACACATACTGAATTTCATGAAAACAGTTCCATGCAGGTAGCAACACCTGTGAAAGCCGATCCCAAGGTATCTCCTCAAGGTGCATTTCCCAGTATCTTATCTAATTAAGAATGTTACCCTAAGTGAATCTGATGCTATTAATGTATCTAAAATTTCCTGCTTAGAGAACATTAATTAAGTAATTCTGACATTTCAGCACTAAATCATGAATGAGACAGACAGAGGACAGAAAGCTGTTTTGTGGTGGTTCCTTTACTGTAGCCCTGTGGGACCCATCAGTATAGGCGTGTATCTGTAAGTTTCTGTAGGATTTCGCCTGCTGTTTTCCAAGGACGTCTGCGTTTACAGTGAGAGCTGAAACACGGGTCTAGGACTTGGGGTGTAGAACCCAGGATAGTCTCTGCTACTGTTTGTACTAGAAAAACTAGAGGTAGATGTCTATTATGATTGACTTTTCCAAAATTAATTGTATTCTCTACTGCTGTTATTTACTTAGAAATTGGAGAAAACCCATCACCAGTACCAACGTGATAATTATTTATATTTAAATACATAAAAACATTACACCTATTGAACTAACAAATGAAGTTACCAAAGAGCATCATCCTAAAAAGCTAATGTATTACTTGTGTGGCTTCAGACGGTCCAAGAAGAATATAGTGTCACAGAAACTTCATTTTGTATTATACGCCAATTTTGAAAAGAAAGCAAGGGTAGAAATGCCTGCACTTGAGGCTTCAAATTTTCTCCCTTTACTGTTCACATGTCTACCAAAATTGGTGACAAATATTATTTGTATTTGCACATACTGTCTGTTGTCTTGAAAATGTCATACGCAGTATTCAAGAGAAGTGTAATCATCTCAGTTTTAGTACACACTGGTAGATGTCAAACCTTAAGTCAAGAGACATGCGAACTGCAGATGCAATCAAAAAAAAATAACAGATGGAATGAAAAGACATGTCTTGCAATAATCTTACACTACTTGATTCCTGTGAAAAATTCAAGTTTCTCATTTCAGATCAGAAAATTCAAGAAGGACACTTGCTGTGTGATTGTTTCCAATAAGATTTTCAGACATCTTTGGCATGAGTCCTATGGAACCTCCACCAAACCTTCTGCTATATAAAGAACATATTTGAGCCTCAGAAAAGGAATTTTTATTTCTCCTTATGCTGTGGAATCAAGAGATCTTTACTAATATTTAGAAACTGGAATATATAATTTTTATTCATATTGTAGTAAAACATAGTGCAGTATATTTGTTAAAATTATATATATGTTTGTATCAAAATGGCATCATATAGCCATAAATATGATTTTTTTCAAAATGTATTCAGGTTTTTAAGTACCCCAGTTTTTGGATGCTTGTTCTCATAGAAATATGACTGTCACAAAATGCTTTGCACCAGAAGTTCTCCATTCCTCACCTGTCCCGTCTGATAAACTAAGACATAAAACACTTTAAGGCTTGCACATGCAAAACTCAGTTGAAACAATTCTTGTTAATACACTGTATTGACTAATAAACTACATTTCACAGTGTTATCCACAGCAATCCGAGGGGAAATAGCTAAATAAACATATTGCAACAGACAAAACACAGGGAATAAATTATCTTTAGGCTAGTAATTGACGCTTTGTTATTGAAGGCAAAATAAAACGTTGACTTGCTAGTAGTAATACAGTTGAGATAAAAAAGTGATAATCTTCTTAGTATTTAAATTCAAGAGATCCATCCCACTCAGGATTAGAAGAGCCAAAGCAGTCCCAGGCTGTGATGAGAAAAAAGTTACACACTTGGGGAAAAATTTGTTCCACTATTTCAAAGAATCTCAGATTTCAAAAAGAGAGACAGAAGGAGAACAGAGAAACAGTTATGGAAGACAAGGAGGAATTAAATAGTAAAATTATTTTGCCTGTGCCAGTTCAAAAAACAGATGGATAATCTGAAAATTCAGCAGGAAAATTTAAATTATTATTAGATGACAAATAAAAGCAAAGATGAAAAACAGAAAACAGAAATATCTAGATATACAGAAAACACAAAAATCTTGACAATAATGTCTATCTGTTTATAAAATATGTCTTTTTGTTTAGCTGCAGCCCTCAAGACTTATAAATTATCTTTTCCTATTTTCAGGGTCTCTAGACTCTTTAATAGAATTCATTTTGCTTGATGAAATTCCCTGTTACACAGGTAGTACTTTTAGGCTTTATAGTTGTATAAACTGTGGAGTGAAATTCTAGCTTCTCTGAAGAGAATTGAAGCACTTCCTCCTGATGAATTTAATGGGTGCAGGCTTCAACTGTCTGAGTGTAGATCTTGCATTTGTTTCCCTTTCTTTCTGTTGGTATTTTTTGAAAACACTTCAATGCAATATTTTCCTTATCAAAAGAACAAGGAATGTCTGGTATGAATACTATATTGTTTTAGAAATACTTGCCAAAGACGTGGTGTCACAGAGATCCTGCTGCAGAAAAAAGTTCTTCCTTCTTTCCCCTTACCTTCTACAACAGGGAAAAAATGTTCCCCCTCTAGAAGAGACTCTTGCTGTTCTTACTTTGCAGACACATGTGGGGAGAAGAAACAGCAAAAAATTAAACTGTTCACTCGTATACTCCTCAAGATGATTTCCTTCCAAGCCTCTTGTACGAGATGTATCTGAAGGCTTTGGAACATTCTCAGTAGACACTGAAAAGTTTTATGAGTGGGTCATAGGGCTTACTGTCCTGCTTCAGGGGTACAAATGAAGAAGCTCTGTTAAAAGAGTCATAAAACATTGCCAGTGTTCCCTGTTGTTTGCATGATTTTGCAAGACTGGAATTTTAAAATGTATTTCTTACATGTAGTCAGATTTGAACAGAACACTGTGATTCTATTCTGTGTAAAAACAGTTATCAGAATTAAGCTTCAATATTGAATGAAAGTTCTGAATCAGATGGCACTATTGCTGGTCATTTAGACTTATGAGTTCTGTTAGCTAGTGTAATACCTAGCCACATTTTACAGGTCTGATATCTCATCACTAGGGTTAATTCAATACAAAGGCTTTTTGTGAAGTTTCAAGTCAAAGGTTTGCGTTGTGGCAAGACTAATAACACTTCACCTTCATTACACTGGTGTGGCCTTAGGAGACAAGTGTTTAGAATGCAGTTATAAATATGTGTTGTTATAATAAGGATAATTACCAGAAGAATTAATATGAATGGAAGCTAGGTATAGAACCACCAGTAGAACATTTTACAACTGTTGGATGAATGAGTATAATTATTTCTAGCGTAGGAGGAGTATTAAATATCTGCTTTTGTTTTCCTTCTGCGGTTCCAAATAACAATTTAAAAATAACTATTTGAGAATTAAACCATTGCCATTCCAAAAAGGTTCCTTTCTTTGTTTTAGTCATCTGTTTACATAGGAAATACAACAGATTAATTTCTGGCATTTTTAACATTCTATTAGTTCTATATACTAATAAAGTATTCTATGTATAGTACAATGTATTCGATGTTTTCTATATTCTGCTTGTATTCCACATGCACTTATAATTAACATCCGGAAAACACTTTCATACCTCACAGGCACTATCTACTTGTAAGGGTAGTAGGCAGCTACATTAATATTTCTAAGTCTTTTCTTCATTGATGTTTCTAATTTGCCAAGCTGCAGGAATTTATAGTTAATAATTAATCTTCTTTATGTTACCTAACTGCTAAGTGGTCGCTATGTTACTAAAGTTCTCCAGCTGCCAAAGGTGCAGAGGTAGGCATTTAAGTACTAGAGTGGCAAATGTGCAAGCCATTCACATTAGCAATAACTGCAGTCTTGCAGCTACCCTACCTTTGCTATTTCTTTATAGCCAGACTTTATTCAGCAACCATAGAGAATTATTGAGGCATATTTCACTTTTTCCCTTAAAGATACATCACAGTAGATTTAGCCAGTGGATATTCCCTGTCTTTGGAAGTATCACTATGCCCTCTCTGAAATTTTCTTTATGGGATAAGGAGTCTACAATCTCAACAGCACAGAACTCTTTTCTGCTTTCTGTGCTTATACACAAGTGCCTTTTCTCTTCTATTCTGTCTTACCCAAATCTTTTTCTAGCCATTCTGCTCAAAACCATAGCTTCTGCACTTCTTGTTTTCAGCTCTCTTCCTCTTCTCGTTCAAATCTGCTTGGACAATTTCTTCTCCCATCTTGCCAAAGAATAGAAAGAGTAACCAACCATGAGATTCTGGATCTCACCATCAGCTAAGAATATGAGAAATACAATCTTTACATATAATGACTAGTTCAATGCCATTATGATCAATAACAGAAGTCTTGGTCCGGTTGCAATGCAAATAATAGTAAAAAAAGAGAATAACATTATTAAATTATAAAGGGGTTGTAAATAGCAAAGTTCTCACATGAACCACTAAATGATATCGACTAATGTTTGTTTAATAATCCTTGTCTTATGTTTTACTTCCGTTTAATTTAATTTATTATTCTCAAGTGTAGTGGCAAATCCCCATTTGTTCACATTTAAAATCATTTCCAGTTTTAATAAGTAAAATCTTAGGTCCTCTGAATACGTAGTCCATAATTGTTACTGGATGGGTAAATGGGGGGTAAGCAGTGGATATTGTCTATCTTGTCTTCAGTAAGGGTTTTAACATTGTCTCCCATAACAACCTTGAAGGGAAGTTGGTGAAATACAGGCTGGACAAGTGGACGGTGAGACGAACTGAAAAGAAGCTGAACAGCCAGGCCTGGAACGTAATGATCATCAGCACAAAATGTAGTTGGAGGCCAGTAACCCATGTTATGGAAATACAGGAGAGATGTGGAGCTGCTGGAAAGAGTCCAGAAAAGGGTCACCAAGATGAGTAAGGGACTGATGCACCTCATGTAAGAAAAGGGTGAGAGAGGTATGACTGTTCAGCTTAAAGAAGGCTTGGGGGGGATCTTATCTATGCCTATAAATACCTAAAGGGAAGTTGTAAAGAAAACAGTCAGGCTCTTTTCAGTGGTGTCCAGTGACAGGATAGTCCCAATATGACAGACAGAAGCACTCAGGGGATTCCTCCCTCTTGGCCTTCTATACCACAATAGCGATGCTGAGCACATTTTCACAGTAGACAAGCACATATGCATGTGCAAACACACAGAGTTATTTTTTATACCCGGCAATCTATTTTCTTTTGTGCAGTAGTTTCTTATGTTATCCTCAATTAACATCACTTCCAGTCATGCCTAGTTGTTTGCTTGCAGCCTTAACACTCAGCATGTTGCCTTGTGCTGATCTGGCACTATGTGCACTGCAGTTTTGAGAGTTAATGCAGATTTCTGAGTATTCTGAGGAATGAGCATTGTCATTTCATACTCTGACATTACATAATCATTCCCGGAGATGGAAGGATGCACTTTCAGCAGCTTTCTAGTCATTCATGCATATTCTGCTCATTTTCTCTAAAACAGGACTCTGTATTTCCTCTGCCTGAAAGGAAGTGCAACTAAGATGCTGCAATACGTGAACAGCACGTGTCAGGCCCACCAAGAAATTCAGATTTCCTGCCTCATCTTGCCAGGCTCCTCTACAGGCAAGAAACACAACTATTGACTTCTGAAGCCTCCTTCTGCAGGTTGCAATAGGCCTTCAGTGACTATTGCACTGCTTCTGTTGTCAGCAAAACTCTTGCCTCGATTTGGTAAGGTCAAGGATGTTCAGATTTCTTCCAGTGCACAGCCTTTAATTTTGGTCACTCAAAGGTCTTCATATTTGAATTTTATTGTAGTTAAAGAATACACAGGCTTAAACTAGGACACTTCTGAGCAAAGATCAGAGCCTGTATTTTCTTATTAGAACACTTTTTACACTGAAGTAAAAACAGATATTTAACGCTGGTGCTCCTAGGATGTGGAAATTCATGATAGGAGGATTCATAGACCGTGCTTTTCCAGTTAGAAGCTGTTGGTGTCTACCTCTACTTTTTGTGTCCTAGCAGAGGTTTTAAACTTTCCTAACATTACTTTTGACTGTGACGCATATTCCCAAATCCTGTTTTCTTAAATGAGCAGAAGAGAAAGTAGCTACCATAAAGCTGTACATGAGACAGATATTCACTTCTGCTATTCTCTGATTCAATAGACTTAAATTGACCACACCCTCACCCTAAAGTCCTGAGATATGTGCCTTCAATAGACTTGATCCCTTATGTCTGCTGAAACTCTTTTTCTCCATTTACCCACTCAAGACTTTTTTGTTGATGTTTTTGTTATTAATTAGACACCCATCTGTGATTTCTTAAATCTTTTACTAAACTTACTCATTAGAACCAATGAAGCACAACTCTCCTTCTATTCAATCAGTTGTTTTAAACTGTTCTAACCAGATGCAAGTTCCTAGCCAGTTAGCTAATTTCTTCAATTAATGAAGCCAGCTGTCTCACAGTCATGTTATTGATCATTTTCAGGCCTAAGCGTCTGTTATTCCAAGCATTTTAATGGTCATTTCCAATTGCCTCAGATATCATTGCACATAATCATTACATTGTCTTTTTATTAATTTCATTAATCCCAGGCATTTTTACTTCTTACTCCAACACTCCAACTTGTTCTTTAAAAAGAAGCACCCTTCCATAGCTAAGAAATGTAAAACTACTTCTTGTCATTTCTCAAATCATTTTTTTTTTTGTTTCAGAACACATTACTGGCATAATGCCTAAAAAACTTTGCTTAGGAGGGAGCTACTGTATTTCTGTGTTAAACTGATGCTTTACTTGTGTTTACTTCCAACCGTGTATGGCTTTTCTTATTAAACTACGAATTTTGGGGGATAGACACTCTCCCAGTAATAAATTTGAAAAACAACAAGTATTCCCTGATTACTACTAAGGTCCAAAATAATCTAGAGGAATAATGTTCCACTAGTTGGAACCCCTCTGAATTGAGGAGAAAAGAATACATACAACTTCTGCTCATGACGCTCAGTTATTCTGATCACTGGGCCATAAAAGAAGATAGAAAAACTAACTTTATATTTAATATCTTTCATCAGTTTGAGACCAAGACTACGTCACTGTAAATCTACTTCAGTCAGTGCTTTCTTATCCAAAGAATGAAAAAATAAAAATACAGAAGGTATTACAAGAGTAGGTCAAATTACTGTGAATACTCAGCCTTACCTACAAAGTCAAAAGGATAAAACAGACGACTGAATTGCTGTGTGAATCTTGTATTTTGCATATAGGGTCTTTTTCTGGATTGTGATATTAACAGCATTGCAGTCCAGCATCTTGCTCTTTGGAAAGTTCAGGATTAATCAAGGATTAAACTTAACATTATTTATTAAAATAATATAAAAATAAAGTCTTCTCTCTGCAGCCACATGTATGTGGCAAATAAAGATTAAACTTTGACTCTACATGTTATTTAAGACTACTTATCATTTTAATTACCTGAATAATCCTTGTAAACTGCATGGGACTGAAAAGGTACTGGAATTAAACACATTCTCTAACTACCATCTAAGTCGCAACTTGAGAGGAGTGTCCCAAGAACAGAGTGGGGTACTGCGTAACTTTACCTAACTGACCACTGGTTATTCAGAATTTCCAAAACAAATCAAAAGATTCTTTCTGTCTGATAGCAAGACCTATAGCCACCTGGCTTATGTCATGCCATCCAAATTTTTCAAAGGACAGAGGATATAATGGAAAAAAAACAACCCCAGACCCAATTATTTTCCATTAAGAAATATGTAACAAAAAAGTAGTTTTGCTGCATTTGTAATGCTTCTAGTGGCAGAATTATGCTGCAAATGCCTTATTTCTATCAAAGAAAAGCAAAAGGCAGGTCCCAGAAACAAAAATTATCTCTATATTCTTCTTTGAGAAAGAGTAGAATGCCCTGTTTAACGACTGCTGGATAGTGCTTACTCCTGCAGAGAGTATAAGTGCTAGATGAGCTGTGGATTAGTAATGTCTTTTTTTAACCTATTTAATCTTCTTTTCCACAGGGATGGAAGCATTACCAAAGTACAGATGAAACCTTTCTTCCATAACACTTTGCAGATTTGAGCCTTTGCACTTGCGGTCATCCCAAGGCACATCAAAGACATTGTACCCTTCACTAAAGCCTCTAAAAGAGTCATTGTCAGACATTGCCCTCCTGTGAGACACTAGAGTGACCAATGAACTCACAACTTCGGGAACAAAATATAAACACAAGCTATTTATATTAACTTTGCCACCCAATCAAGAAAACATTAGAGCCATTTGCTATGCATTCTTTAAGATGAATGAGAAAGAGGGAAAATAAATGAAAATATTGATTGTGTCTAGTTTTCAAAATTTAAGTTTTCCCTTCTTTCATACTTCCCTTTGCTCGCTTCCTACTTTCATCAATGTGAATATAGATTTTAGCTCTGAAGAACTGGAAAGTCTTAAAATACATATATCTCTTTTAAAAAATTCTCCATCCTCTGAGTATATGCTAAAAAGTCTATGCCTGTTTATGAAAGTTGGCGTTGTGATACTAGGTCTTACAGGTTAAACTAAAATACTTCTTCAACTGAAAACAAAAATGGAAAGCGATAATAAAAATTTATGTGTAGGATTCTCCTTGTAAACTGCACTTTCAAATGAGATGTGTCAAGGTTCAAAACTCTAATGCAATGATTTGTCAGAAAGCCTGTGCATAGAAAAAATTGTGAATGCTTCAGCAAAATCCTGTTGTTCAGTCACTGTTGTGACTGCCCAATGCTGATGTTTTGAGAAGTGGCTGCTTGCAAAGTGACAACCTCTGGGTATAAGATAATACTGTACTTGCAGTTTCATAGTTGCAGTTGATCCTATGTAAGACTGTAGGCGTGGGTAACGGACCGTTGTAACGATGTGACCCCAATATGAGTATGATCGTACACCTTTATTAGTCAGCAAAACAAGGTTTATATAGCAAAACTATTACAGCATCTGAATGGTTAAAACCCC
>Ga0065711_1047074_pt1 | contig 12537 bp, 8 predicted proteins | sample Hoacrofraction12_FD_59098 | JGI IMG/M metagenome (GOLD analysis project Ga0065711, IMG submission 59098) | Hoatzin crop microbial communities from Cojedes, Venezuela - Epithelial fraction 12 v2 (version 2) | ecosystem: Host-associated > Birds > Digestive system > Esophagus > Crop | place...
TCCAGGCGGGTCTTGAATATCTCCAGAGAAGGAGACTCCACAACCTCCCCGGGCAGCCTGTTCCAGTGCTCCGTCACCCTCAGAGGGAAGAAGTTCTTCCTCATGTTCAGACGGAACTTCCTATGCTTCATTTTGTGCCCATTGCCCCTTGTCCTGTTGCTGGGCACCACTGAAAAGAGCTTGGCCCCATCCTCCTGACACCCACCCTTCAGATATTTATAAGCATATATTAGGTCCCTAACTCACAGCCTTCTCTTCTTCTTGAAGAATGATGAAGAAGTTAAACAAGACTACCTCTATCTACCTCTGTGGACTTGATGGAGAGCAGTGGATCTATCAGGTTATATCTACCTCTGTGGACTTGATGGAGAGCAGTGGATCTATTAGAACTACATAAAATCATCAAGAAGCTTTTGCATCCCAGTTGTTGACTTTTCCTGCAAGTATTTTGTGAAGTGCAGCGCTGATATTGAAACAAGGCATCTATCAGCTCCCCCACAACTCAGAGACACTGAGTGATAGAATGCTTTCAAAGTTCTGTAGTTTTCTTCACATAGGATTAATTTTGCTATTAAAACTAAAGGTGTTTGTGCTAGTTCTGCATGCAACAGCTAAGTATCAGCAGCACTAGAGGCAAATTAATATTGCACTCACTTGGGCTGCTATCTCCTGACCAGCAACACTCAGGCTGTGCCAGGCCTTACACATCCACATCTATAGTAAATACTCCTACGAAAAGCAAAACCTATTTAGTTTCCATTTGCAAAATTTATGAATTACAAGTAACTGACATGTAAAAAGAAAAAAAAAAAAGATAAGAAATTATTAAAAAGGAAAACGTCAATGTTATTATTTTAGTCTAGTACTTCTATCAAAAGCCTGACAGACTGTAGCATAATATCCAGTTAAACTTTGTTTTCAGGAAAGTAGCAAAACACATTTTTTGAAGGAAAGTAATCCAGCATGTGAATATAATTAAAATCCAACTCCAACCAATTTCCCTCTCAAGTCAGGAGCTGAAATGCAATCAATACTGGCACAGGAAAATCCCACAGGAGATAGTGGCTGAAGATTAATTTTCTATCTATTCAAACCTGGCCTTCACTTATTGAATTACATTGTTACCTACCAGCGACAGTCAGCAAAATAACTCACTTATTTCTCTGCAACGAATCTCCAGACCAATTTCTCTGCAATGAATCTCCAGACCAATTTCTCCCTCCCTTGTGAGGCAGATAAAATCCATTTCTCTCTTCAGTTCACTTTTGTGCCATTTTAAGGCTTTTTTTAAAAAAAAAAAAAAAAGAAAAAAGTATGGTTTAATGTGTCTGCTGTTCACTTCCAGAACAAAGGGAAATTGATACAGCAGCTAAAATTCAGGTAAAGTGGGTTCTTCTGTACATGTTCTTTGTGATCTTGGTAAATCACTTTTTCCATGATTGAAAATAAAACTGAAGGTTACTTTCTGGTTTTTGTAAGCCAGATACATAGCAGAAATAGTACAAGTTCTCTCTTGAAGGCTTTGTGAGCATAAAACAATGTATGTACATGAGGTAACTGGAAGCTTTATGCCAAGAAGTACCACCAAAAGATGTGTATAGCAAAGCAAACAACCATTAAAACGAGACAAGGTCATTTCAAGAAACTCTGACATAGTTTAGCAGGACGAGGGGCTGAAAAATCTGAAGTCACCTAAGCATATTAGCAATTCATGTAATTTATTTTAAAGACCTATGCAAACAGCTTCTTTCCTAAAACTGTCACAGTATTTTAGTGAGCTGGACTTTTTATGTGTTGAAGTCTGGATTTCTTATTTAATAATCAGAAAAGAATTGAAAGTTACATTCTTGGCTCATGATTACAGATTACAACTGACCTTCACAGCAAAGCTGAATAAAGTCTGCGGTAGTAACATCAGTATACAAAAATTAATTTCTATACTCTCCGATTCTCTCTTTAACTACAATGTAAGCTAAAATGAAATATTGCTTTTAAATATCTAAGCTCATAAGACATTAAGAAATATTCACCTTCCTAAAGGTAAGTGTGACGCTTCCTTCCCACCCGCTCAGACATCAGGAACCTCTCCCAATCCCCACAGCGTCTCAAAGACGATGGAGAGCTGCCTGATTATGACACTCAGTATGTCTCACATGCTTCAGTGGTCCCTAAACTATCTTCTTCTGTTGCGGGAATAGCTTGTCTCCCACAGCTCTGCTGCCAGGCTAAGGCACTTGGCAGAACCAGGCAAAGCAGGCACCAAGTACCTTACCCTTGCTACGTCCTTAGCCACAAGGTCCCCTCCCCATTGCGAAGTTTCTTTAGCCTTCCTCTTGATATCAATGTACTTAAAGAAGCACTTGTTGCTGCTCTTTACATGCCTGAGCAATACAAACCTCAGCTGAAATTTGATTTTGTTAATTCTAGACCTTCTGTCCTTGAAGGTTTAGGCAACATCTCTATATCCCTCCCGGGTCATACATCCTGGGCAGGAGCTCAGGAGTCGTGATGTTTAACCCCATCTGAACGTCTCAACTTGATTCTCTTCTATATGGGGTGATGGCCTGGGAAAGCTCAGGAGTTTAGGACCAGGACGTTCACTAAAAGATGTTTTCCTGTCTGCCCTTAAGGTATCATGTTGGACAGAACTAGCTACTTCGGCACTGACTTTGACAGTGGCTTGACTGGACAAGATGATGTCATTAGCCAACACTAGAAATATATGGTCATATTAGAATAAAAGCCCATTTATTATAACCGATTAAAATGTTACGAGAAGTTCAGAAAAGCCCATTGAATTATTTAAAAAAAATCCTTTAAAATTCATAGCATCCTTCAAATTGCTGTAGTCACATCCCACTGGAATAAATATGTAACAAAATAAAACAGAAATATCCATTGTTGACAAAAGTCCCATAGAATGCTTGGTCAACTACAACTTCAAAAGCAAAATGCACTCTGGATAATTTAAATTTTTCATGCATCATCCAATTAAATTTCAAACTAGAGACTGTTCTGCTCTTATCGGAATAAATTACACTGTCTACCTTTTACCACCCCCACATCTGATTAAAGATCATATCTCTGGAGAATAAGAACTGTTAAATCATCCTAATGCTTCATTGGGAATTAGTTCTAATACCCATGAAAGTGAACATTTAATTAATTTGATTTTTTCATCTGATGCAGTTGTCTCTGCCATGCTTTGGTAAGCCATCAACTGATCCCGTTTCACAGCACATTCTTCTCTGCAGTCATACTGGTTAGGTAAGGTTTTGTACATCTTGCAGCATACTAAATGGTTACTGCTCTTTCTTCTTACTTTGTACCGTCTTCTGTGTCAATAACAACATTAATAACAGTAAAGCCCTGTTTTGAGAAGGAGGTTGGATTACACAACCTCCAGAAGCCCTCCTAATCTATTTTTTCCTGTCATTCTCTGAGTTAACACTAATGGGGTTCAAAGCACTATACAAACATCACTCACTAATTCATGCTCACATACAGCTTTTCACTAATTAAAGGACAGCTGTATCTAGGTAGATAAATTAGTAGAGAACACTAAACCATGCACTGACCTCTGGGTTACATATGGACCCTAGACTTTCTCTACAGACTAAATACTGTATAATAATTTAAGTAAACTGCTATAACACTACGTAAGACTATTTATATGTTTTTTAAAAATGCTAGTATGGTGAAAACCAACAATGTCATAAATTAGAATTACAAAATTCACAGAGACTGAGGGAAGTTTTAGAAAGATATTCTGCCCAAGAAGAGAAGCACCTCATAGGAAAAAAAAAAACACAACACACACCAGAAAAAAAAAAAGACAAAAGGAAAAGGAATAAAAAAGAAGAAGAAACAGATCAACCTTTACATGTTGAAAGAACTGAAAAAAAAATGTCAGCAAAAGAAAATGACTTTGTAAAACGTCAGCTGAAGTCAAGTTCAAATGTTTTCAGGTTCTGGACAACGTGATTCCCCACTGGATTACAAATTATTTGCAGTACACACCACAAGAGAGCTGCAAGAGTAGCAGTTATCCACTCTTTCCCATACCAACACTAAAACCTCTGAAAGCCTGCAAGTCACAAGACAAAAGCAGAAGCAGAGACGGTCTTTCACAGCCATGCGGGCAAGAAATGTTCCTGAAGCTAAACCCCAGATCGCTCCCTGCTCAGCCCTGCTCAGGGCACAACTTGGGCGCAGAACTGCAGAGTAAATGACTTTGCACAAACTGAGAGGCTTCAATTCTGCAGCTCTGCTGCTTTGCCATACTTACGGCAAGCACTGGAAACTGGAGATGTTAATGAAAAGAACTGCAGGAAAGCATAACGCTGGATACAGTAAGGAAGCCTTATACTTCATAGAATTGGCTGATCATCCACTTACACCTACAGATGAAGTGCTTTATATTAGATATGGTTGTCATCTTCAGTCTATTTATTTTCCATCTATTCTCCAGAAAAACAGGTGGACAGAGCATGTTGAGAATGGGTATGTGGAAAGGCCAGGGAAAGTGCTCTGGCCTTTTGCAGTTGATATTGGCCAGTTCAGAAATACTTTCATTTGCAGGGGCAGGGCAGCAACAGGCAAGGAACTGCATTTCAGATCACTTAAACTACAGCGAACTCCCCGAAAATCCCAAAACAGTGCAATGCATAGATAATTTCCTCTTTGGGGATACAGTAGGAGTCATAAACCACTCTGAAAGTGTCTCCAAGAAAGCCAGTATGGTAATCATGTCTCCAAGTAAAGCAGCACTTCATGTTATCTGAGGAAAGCAAAACTACATATTAATCTCCCAATCAACTAATAATAATTGTACACACTTCCCAGAATGGGGATTCCAGAGTGTCTCCTTTGCCCCATACACAAACTGAATATTAAAGCCAATTTTGTAATTATAACATTCACCTCATCTTGGCCATACTTAGGATGAAGCATTCCTTTGTTCGTTTATTTCATCTGAGGTACGAGTAAGCAGCAGATCAGCAGAACTACAGAGGACGCACCTACCAGCACACTGTCTTTCTTTTCGTTAACTTCTTAAACTTGAAACACTGGTACAACATTGCTACCTATAAGCAGGCAACAAAGTGTTCGCTAAAAATCACTACTTCAAATGCTATAAACATTCTATAACAAGTTCAGCTTGTGGAGTTGCTTTTATTTACCAATAAACAGTTACACTGCATTCACTGCAATTGTTATCACTCCTGCATTTGATATTAGTAGGAAATATCCTGAAGGAAGAAATTTTCCATTAAATTGATTAATCACTAGCTTTAGGGCTGAATTCTGATCCTTGGTGTGGCATAAAATTCGCCTCCATGGGGACACTTCAAGCACCGCTCTTTTGTGCAGATTTGCCTTCAAGGTAGGATTCTTCGCATTAAGAACATCCTCATCTTTTTTAGGACACTGAAAACTACAGTTATCACTCCTGCCATTATTATTTCATAACTCTGTTTCACAGGTAGGAGATAGCTCTGGGGCAGTCATATATTTCCTTATCATGTATTTTTCATTGCAGCCTTGAATGTATATTCATTTGGGAGAATAGAAGACTTGCACAAATTTGAATAAAGGAATATAAATCTGACATATATTTTTTAACCAGAATACTAAAGAAAAAAAAAAGAAAAAAAAAAAGCAAGAACCCTGCTCCCTGTGGCAACAGATCATTACAATTTCAATAGAAGGCTCAAAGGAATAAAGGAATGCCTCTTCTCCCTATGGGATGGACTTAAGCTTACCTATAAGGCCTTGAAATGGAAAGACCTGACGCATCTGCCAGTGACAGTTGGTAAAAGGCACACACTCCTCAGCAAAAAATGCAAAAAAGTCCTGGTACTAAAGCAGCCAATATCTATCATGCCCTCACTATCAGTTCCAGTGCTCATTTTCCAAAGAATGGCATCCAAATCACACTCTTAGAAATGATAACTTTGGATTCCAGATGAGAAAAATGAAAGTACACAGCAAAAAAAAATGGAGTATGCATTTTCCTAAAAGACTTGGAAGCCAAGGTATCATGAAATTACTAGAAATAAGACCTCTTGTATAAAAAGGATGGACACCAGATGTAAATCAAAGAACGTAAAAAAATATGGTTTTCCTGCTTACTGCTCCTCCCCATATACTAAAGATAAGACGCTTTGTGATATCTTCTAACAAGATTTTCCCACGTCTTCACTACAGCAAGAATTGTATATTTTCACCATAAACATTATTTTGGTTATACCCTGCAGCGAGAGAGATACAACATCCGAAAGCAAAATTGCTTTGTTACATAAAAAGATAAAATATGGATCCATCTTTTTAAGGCAGTTCATTTTCAATTATATTAATTCAAACGGTTACCTTTCAATGCAGGTACCAAAGCAAGTATGTTCTAGGATATCTAGAATATAACTTAAAAGAGTAACATTTATGAATATGTTGTATATTTGAGAAGCACAGGACAGCGGCTTGGAACCAAAAAGTACAACAACCAGGAAGTATTTTCTGAAAACAAAAATAAATTAGGACATCCATGGGAATCTATCAATTTTTTCCCTCTTTGTTCCATAAAGTTTTACATGTATTATAGCCTTCATTATTAATGCCAAGTACTGCATGCCAGTACCAAAAAATATAGGTTAATATTCAAGATATATTGTAACAAAAATTAAGATATAGTTGAAAAATATTAAAGATATATTGTAACAAAAATTAAGATATAGTTGAAAAATATGACATTTATTACTGATTACAAATTCCTGTTCTAATGAAAGTTCTCTAAGACATTAAAATTGTTCACTAGATAGGTGTATCAACAGTCCTACTCTGACAATCTTTCATAATGGAAGATATAATTTATATTAGCACAAATGTTCTTTCATTCTTATAGCTCAGGTCAGTCTAAGAGCAAACTACCCTGGCAAAAGGTCTCCCTTATCTGGATAAAAAAAGGCTAGAATAGGGTATTTGTCTGTGTTGTTAATACCAGTTCCAGTGATAAGGAAAAAAACAACAACAAACACCACCACCACCACCCCCCCAACAAAATCCATGTCATACGGCCAAGAATCAGAAAAATTTTGGCACAGATGCAATCTAAGTTGTCAGAGCGTTCAAATTCAAAACATCCCCATCAAACATCAGTCAACTAATAATTCAATCTATTTACAAACCTAGCCATTAGTCCATTTCAATACCATGATTCTCCAACAATGCACAAAAATTCATCTGAAACAAGTGCTAAATGGTGTTTTCCAGTGAACTTTTCACATGCCTAATTCTACCACATACTATCAAGAGATGTGACATTAAACAGAAAACATGAAAGCTAGGTACATAAATATACGTAAATATCACATATCTGAAATACCTGGTCCTGCTGAAAAAACCCTAATAGGTTCAGAATGAGAAGAAAATTAATCTAAGAATAGCTGAAACTTACATGCATGAAGAACAGTAACAACAAAAATAATCCCTAAAGAGACCTGCTATATGTACAAGGGCTACTTGTTGGCACCGTCCTGAGTGCAGGGGTGTACAAATCACAGTTATCGTCAAATTATCTAACTACCACTTTCCAAGCTGTATGAAGAATACTTCACGCACTTACTCATCATAAATGAGAAGAGCTGGGGACAATCCTTTCTGGCTCATTGTAACAGTTTTTTCAGCATCAGAGAAGTAAAGGATGAACAGAAAATAAAAAGAAACACAACAAATCATAATTGTGACTGTAGCTATTTCATGCCGTCACCTGTGATGTTATAATGTCAAGCTGTATTAGCTGTCCTACAATGAAAGCAGAGGGAATAAGAGCACCGCACAGCTTTGGGTAAGGAAGTTAGCTGGCTGCTATCTCTAGGCTGCCCCATTGCAACAGGAAACCAGGGCTTCTACAGCCTAGCACTTCAGCTCATCCTAAATTATCTGGGACCAATATCCCACTGGAAGTGCCCATTCACTCTCTATGAAATATGGAAAAAATGAGTAGCTTCAGCTCAGGAAAAAGAGGATGCTTTAAAATCCAGCTATAGCTAAAACCACATGGTAGGATATTGATTTTTTCGTTTGTATGCAGGCATCCAGAGCCAGTCAAAGCACTGAGATAGAACTCCTCTTATATGTGCAGATACAAGGGAGATTTCTAAAGGTATGGATTATCAGAAAGGTTAAAAAAACCTTCCAAAAACCAGAGGAAATTCCTGTCTGCTGGATGACGTGTAATAGGTAAAGCAATCCCCACCCCAGCTTTCTCTGTACTGTCAGGGCAGGTCTTTACGATCAGTTTCCCTTTTCAGTTCAGCAAATGGCAGCTGTCGGACTTGCAGAAACCTAGTATCACCCTTACAGTCTCTTGAGAAGTTTCTTTGTGTCTGTTATCTTTGAGACTTGATTCCCGGAGCCCCTCATCCACCCTGACTCCAGACCCTTCTTCCAGCTGACCACATTCAGGTTCCATCTCCCCCTCAGGGGCTCTACCTGACCCAACATGCACCTCCTGGGACAGGGGCTTGCAGAGAAAATCCTTCTTTTATGCTGCCCACCTTCAAAATATATAACACGCTATACAGGTGTGTTCAATAAATCAAATCATTCTGCCATTTTTCAATGTACATCATGAGAAAAGCCAAGAAACTCCTGAGTTCTGCTGGCAGGGGGGAAAATTCAGCAGTTCTTTGATCAAATCTAGAGTAGGTTCAGACTTGGTTTCAAGAAAACCTGGGATAACTCATTATCAGACTCCTTTCTACTAAGGTAATTGTAAATGCAAATCAAAGCCAATTTTGCAATATTTTGATATCATAGGTTAGTAGAAAAGAAAAAAAGAAAAGACCTGTTTAAGTCTGTAAGTAAAGACACAGTGAATTTCCAGTACTCCTGTCAGCATGCCTCTAAATTTCAGTGTCTCTTCTAGAGAAGAAGCAGACCTACAAGGAGCATGCCTCTTAGATAACCATTCTCTTCTCTACTTGCTTCTGCCTAATATTTACTTTGGTCATTAAAGCACATTAAAAAAAAAAAATGGAGGGGTGGAATTTATTTTCTTTCTAAAAGGCATAGGATGTGTGCTTTCTAGAACAAGTGAGAGGATGTGTCCTGTTTGAAAATGTTCTCAGCTCTTCATTTTAAAATAGGAGACAGATTTGGTGGATGGAAAGAGAACACGTTACAGATTACCCACAGTTCCCAAGCCCAAGGACGATTAGGGTGTTCTAAAACACACTTATAAAAGAGCAGGCAAAAGATTATTACAATCAATTCCTATGTTCTCCATCTGATTCATTCCACCTTATATGCCCTTATATATGAAAAGCACCAGGAATTTTTGGAAATTATGCTTACATTCACACCTAATCATACTTTCCTAGTTTTATGACAGTAAACAACCAAACCATGTGGCAAAGACAGCTTACCAGTTTTAAATATTTCTCCCTACAAGTTTTATTAACTAATGAAAACCTGGTTTCCATATTTAAAACAGCCATAGGTATGCTCTAGATTGCCTCTGGTGAGCAGAACTCACCCACTGACCCTTGTCACAGAGTGAAATCACATTTTATGCCGGTACTCACTCCTCAGAGAGACCCATAATTCCTGTTAATTCAGTAAAATAAAATTTAAAAAGTTATTATCACTTAATCCATGATCGATCACCGCACACGTACTGCCCAGTTAGTCATGACTGCAGTCCAGCATGGGACTACATGAAGGAAATCTCTAATAAATCACTTGTGCTAACTAGGGACACAGCTCTCACCAGCAGATGCACTTGGCTACTCCCAATTAAGGACTAACGAGTAAGACCTGCAGAGCAGCTGCAAACTTCCAATGCCGTGTGGTTAGCTCTGTGCTAAAGAAACATTTGTTTTTTTTATTTGTAATAGTTAGTCCTTGCAGTTAAATCACTGAAACATTTCTATCTTCCTTTCCTTAGGCTGTTGTAGCTTGTGCAGAAAGGAGTTTATAAAACCAGGAGAAGAAACTACATTAAGAAAAGGCAGTATGAAAAGGAGTAAGATGCAAAGAGGAGATGAGAGAAATATTAAGGAAGGAATCAAGGAAGAAGGAAAATTAAGCAATCGAGCAATTCAGTGCACAGTAGAGAATTGGATTACCTGAACGTATGAAAACAGAAAAATTAGATTTAGAAAGGATCTATAAAGAAGATGTGAAATCACTAGAAATAAAATGGAGACCAGTACAAAGAAGAGGAAAGAACTGAACAGTGAAGCAAAGATGACTATAAATAGGGTGGAGTACAAAGGACAAGGGGAGAAACCAGGAAAAACAATATCAAAAGTTATGGGAAAGGGCATCTTAATGTGGTACCGCTCAGTTGTCCAGTAAAAGCTCTGCAGCATTTGTCCAAGAGTTATACGAGACAAGCAGCTGACACCTGCAAATTAAAGTGCACGACACAGACTGCAATATATCAACCTGAAAGGGTTCTAGGGAATAGGACAGTGAATGAAAACCAGAGAGACTTGTATTAAATTACAGGTTTGGCCATTATCTTCTGATGAGATATGAAAAATGGGAATATAATGCCTCCTACCTTGTTGTGAGGATAAAACTCATTAATTATCATGAAGTGCTCACACATTACAGAGCTGTGGGGGAAAAAAGCAAGTAGAATCTAATTGCTGTTGTAAGATAGAGAGCACAAAAGGTATATTACTGATTGATGGACTAAGGGGTTACAAACTGATTGTTTTATCCGAGAGACTGAGAAATCCAGTCTTTAATGATTGGTCTTCTCATGCCTTTTTTTTTTGAAGTCCAAGCAAACAGAGTCATTAGATTCAAAAAGGCCCACCGAGACAGCAGATGAAAAATGAGAGAGAAGGATCTCCCAAATGCGGTACATATACAGGAAGAAGGAAAGCAAACCATACCGCAGCATATTAACATGCAACAAAAAAAATACACAGAATTTAAGTTAGAGAATTATTCTTCTGAAAAACCTATAATTTTAAAAGGATGATTGGAGACAAATAAAGACTGGCAGGCAGGATGTGTGAGATTAATTTCTTCTAATTCTTCAGCATCTAAAAGTTAAGATCTAAAAGGGTCCGTCTGGGAACTTGGTCAACAGAGAGAAACACTCACCTAGAAGGGATTCAGCCGACCTCAGACACCTGTCGCAGAATAAACTGAACTGTTCTCTTGATATATCCACAGTGACTAGCTTTATTATCAAATTTTAAGAAATAAATTACTGCTACTAATTATTCATATTTGCACTAAAAGAAAAATGTAATACCATGTCCTGTGATTAAATGAATGCTTACAGCATGGAAGAGCAAAAAGTACGAATATGATAGAGAAAGCAAAGAAGGGATGGCAAAAGCAGTTTTACCAGCCCACGCTTCAGAGATGCTTCCATTAAAATCTCTCTCCCTAAAAGCAGATGCCACCTAAGTTGTCTCATCCATTCGACAAACGCTGACAAAGGCCCTGGAAGCAGAACTCCATCAGTTATTCATGCAGGAGCAGGGCAGGAGAATCTCTGATGCTTGCATATGTATTTTAGACTTGGATGCAGAATTTCTCAACAACAATTCAGTATCAGATCACTGACAATTTCATCCTTATTGCTTCTGCTTTTAAGTTAAATTACTAATCACAATAGCAGCACAGGTACAAATACATCTACATTCACACTTCCAAAGTGTTTTACCAAAAAGTATTTAACTGATTCTTACCACCCTAAAGAGATGCAAATCATCGCTAAGCATAGCAACAACTTGAAATTCCAAGCAATAAGAACACAAAATTTTCTTGGATTCCTAATCTGCATTTATCTAATCAGCCTCAACTTTAGTGATGAAGGAAAAGAATTCCCACATTTTAATTTTTTAAAAAATACTTGCATAAAAATTTTAATAGTGAAAAACTCCAAACATATGGAAGAGACTTTTTTAGAACATTCATTTCAGTGGTTCCTGAAATATTGGGCCTTTTAAAAGGATCGAAATCTGCATGTATAAAATACATGTTCTTTTTCTATATCATAAATAGGACTTATTTTGTTTATTAAGTATTAATATTGACATTACAGCTGAAGGAGGATAACGTTTACCTTCATTATGAAATATTCACCTTCCCTAAATAGCAAGAATTACAGAACCAATTAGGTTGGAAAAGACCCCTAAGATCATCGAGTCCAACCATAAACCTAACGCTGCCAAGTCCACCTCTAAACCATGTCCCACAGCATCACGTCTACATGTCTTATAAATACCTCCAGGGATGGTGATTCCACAACTGCTGTGGGCAGCCTGTTCCAATGCTTGACAAACTTTTCGATGAAGAAAGTTGTCCCAAAGAACAAGGAGCTTCTAGCAGAGATCAGGTGGAAGAGAAGGGTCCATGGAATGTGGAAAGAAGGGCAGGCCACTTGGGAAGAGTACAGGAATGTGGTCAGAGCGTGCAGGGATGCAACGAGGAAGGCCAAAGCCCACCTGGAATTGAAGCTGGCAAGGGATGTCAAAAACAACAAGAAGAGCTTCTTCAACTACATCA
>Ga0065711_1047066_pt1 | contig 12536 bp, 10 predicted proteins | sample Hoacrofraction12_FD_59098 | JGI IMG/M metagenome (GOLD analysis project Ga0065711, IMG submission 59098) | Hoatzin crop microbial communities from Cojedes, Venezuela - Epithelial fraction 12 v2 (version 2) | ecosystem: Host-associated > Birds > Digestive system > Esophagus > Crop | place...
TGTGCCAGTGTTTCACCACTCTCATGGTGAAGAATTTCTTCCTAATATCTAATCTAAATCTGCCCTCTTTTAGTTTAGAGCCATTCCCCCTTGTCCTATCACTACACACCCTTGTGAAAAGTCCCTCTCCATCCTTCCTGTAGGCCCCTTCAGGTCCTGGAAGACTGCTGTAAGGTCACCCCGGAGCCTTCTCTTCTCCAGGCTGAACAGCCCCAACTCTCTTAGCCTATCCTCATAGTAGAGGTACTCCAGCCCTCTGATCATATTCGTGGCTCTCCTCTGGACCCGCTCCAACACATCAGCAGATCAAGGTGCTGCAGGGTATTCTGAGGTGCTAGCATCCCCAATGGCAGAGTCTGAAAACCCATTAATTTGTCCTGCAGGCTGCGCTTTTGTAGGGAACCTAAGAAAGTTGGGCACAATATTGCAAGTGTGTCCTCCAGCTTTCCCTGTCATTTCATAACAATCACATGACTTTTTATATGCCTCTTTATGATGACATATGGCATCGTGAGAGTGATACACCTAAGGCAGAGTGGAAAAGTGTTAAAAACAGAGCCATCCGAACAGCAGGGGGGATGGATTCTGTATACGCACACATGTTCCTCTCCTTGTACAGCATCCACTGTGCTGGTGTAAGGACATAAACACATCTTCTCTCCTAATGTACAGCTTGACTGCAACAACGAAGTGTCACCATCCATTACAATAATACCATAAATATTTAGTTGTTTCCTCATTTTGATGATTGACAGCTAAGCAGGGGCCAAACCCTAATGAGGTGAAAGAGAACAGCGCAGAGAACAGTCCATGCAGACCACTCCATGCCCATGTTTCCCACAGACCTTCCATTTCCTTTTATTCTTTCCTGTAGTGGGTTTAGTTTTACCTAAAGAATTGTTCTCCTGAATACTGTGATAGAAAAGGCTCCACATTTGAAGAAAAAATGTGAGAGTCACTGGACTGTGCTAATGCCTGTCGGATGGGGACCTGCTCCCTGCTGCAGAAAAGGCCTTCAAGGAGTCGGTGTGCTTCCCCTCAGCTGACTCTCTTCTACAAGCAGACACACAATCTGACCTCTGCTGATCAGGTGCACTGGGCTGCTCCACTTGATGACAAGCACTAATAAAGCGTTGCTTCTGCTCACTGAGGTTTTTGCAAAGATCAAACCCAAACGCTTTGGGAGATCCCAAGGCTATTTACAGGCTTATCACTTTGTTGGGGTGGTGTCATTATCTGGATGAGAGTGAGTATTTTTGATTATCATGGTAGGAAATAGGCCTTCGAGAGATATTTCAGAGTGGCAGCTTCGCATCCTGTGACAGCGCAGGCACGTGAGCAAGTGAAAGAAGGGAGAGCAAGGAGTGAGCGGTGGTGGATTGGCTTTAATGGTTATATTCGGTCTTCAAAAACTACTGAGAGACTGCAGTGGAACGAGAAGGGAACGTGCTGAGCAAAATATTTCACCAGAAGGACGTATGAATTTAAGAGTGACCTGCAAGGTTTCCAATCTCAACCGCAGAAAACCTTGACAGTTTATCAGTACATTCACACATAAGCCTGTCCTCAGCCACAATACAGCCACAAAAATTAGGTTCTCATAATGTAACAGACAGCCTTTTCTTCCCTTTTCTTTCTTTTCCTTCGCTTTCTAACAAAACCACTTTGTGTTTGGTGGAACAGGTTCCCACATGTTTGTAGAACCATTTTATTGCCTATTTGAATGTTTAAAGAGACAACACCACTTTATTTAAATGAATAACATGTTACTTTACACCTGTTCTTACACAATGTGAGTTAATACAGCACAATTCGTCATTTCCTGACTTTAATAAGTTATTGCAGACCAAAAACTGGGCAGAACCTTCAGAGAACATACAGTCTGTACCACAACACTCTTCTTTTTTTGCGGGCGGATTGTATACAACAAGCACACATATAATTATATATCTCAGAACAGCTTTACTATGTAGTCTCAAGAGATTTTCAGAGGTATTCAGGCACCCAGGCAGACACTTGGAGACAACGGTTTTCCAAGTTCTCTCACACCGAAGCCTCTTCCATGCGCAACCTACATCAGTGCTTTGACCTTTATCTTCCCACACCATGAAGGATTCCCAGTAAATGCCCTTGCAAAGGTGGACTCCTCTTCTGCTCTGCCAGCTCCAGCCACATCCCCCACCCCAGCGTGGAAAGGGCAAAGTCACAGCCCTGAAGGTGGAGTCCCACCAGGGGTAAATTTGGCTAAGGACACCTTGGGCTTTCCCCTTTTGTTTTTAATCTTAGACTTCTCCAGTTCATGGGCAGCAAGAGTTGCCCTGATGACCTTCAAGGTCACTAGACAAAGCTTTTGTTTTGTTTTCAGCAAACACTTTAATTGTCATTCTGCAATGGAAGTCAGCACAGAGGATCACCCTGGAGAGTAGGCTCAGTTTCCCCATGTGCAATTTTGCACTTTTGTTTAAACCTGAAAGCAGGTTTTAAGTTCCAAAATGTAAGAAGACAGGTACCAAATAAACCCATGGAGCACAATAGATTTTAACTAGCACATGAAAAAAGAAGGGAACCAGCAAAACCCAGAGTCTGTTTTTATACAACCACAACCATTACATTCCTGTGGCATGTTTGCTTTCCATTAAAATAAATGCAGGGTGGGTTCTGGATAGACATATCTACAAGGGAGATTAAGATGACAACTGCTTTTCAGTCCCTGGGTAAATACAACACTCTATGGGAAAAAGGTTCAGCCCTCACTAGCCTGCTGTGGCTGCTCGAGACCAGTGTCTCACACCGCAGTCCCACAAACATGTGAAACCGGTGCTGCCAGCGTAAGGCCCCGCTCTGTCCTCCCCACAGACACCCCGCGCAGCCTCTGCTCGTGCTGCCACCAGCCCTTGTGCAGCTGCACCCCACGGACGCGCTGCCCGAACCTGGCGCTGGCCGAGGGGAGGAGGGAGGTGGGAGCAGTCCTCCTGCCAGCACGCCTGGCTTAAGGCATTTGCCGAGTCACCAGCGTTGAGCAAATTCATGGGAAAACAGGGGAAAGGTTTCTCTCGAAGCCTGCTGAATCTGGTTTCACGGCACAGCTCCCGCTTTGGAGAAGCCGTTGAGATTTCACAGTGGGGTAGGCGAGAGCCTTTCTGTAACGCCGAGGAGCTCACTGAACCATCCAGGGAGATCAGAGGGTAGAACAGCAAACTGTTACTCTTTAAAAGTTCAGATCCAGCTAGTGAATTTTGGTGCTGCGGGTATTGAGAGGCTAAAGGTACTGGAGGAATCAAGGAGGAAGGCTCAGCGCGGTGGTGTGAGCTCCACGGGTCACTGAAAGGCACCCGGCGGCCACCTCCTGGGGCTAGCAGGGGTATCCAGCCAGCACAAGCCGGACGCGTACCAACCCATTTTGATAATTAAAAGGTTCCCAGCAAAAAACATTCTTGCTGTTTCCCTCTGCGGCCTTTTTGCAAAGGAGAGGGTCGCAGAGTTTTGTGATACATGTTCACAAGAGGGAGGATAAAGACCTTCAAACTTCTATTCGCAGGAGGCTTCCAGAAGCGGGGTGTGAAAATGAGCATGGTTAGCACACGTAATCCTCATTTCCTCTCTTCCAGCAATTGCTCTGCCCTTTTACAGGTCGCAGGAGAATATGAGAATATTAAGCAAAAGAGCTTTTCCTCCCACCAACAGGCATCATCTCTGGTTAGGGCACAAGCTTTTCTGTTTCAGTTCTTAGTGTCTCATTGAAAATAAGACAATATGCATCACTCGGAAATTGTTTCTAAAAAGAGGTTATCAGAGAAGGGAACTGACACAGTTTCCTTCAGGAAGACAAATTTATTTTTCTGCCTCCCAGTAACATGAAGGAAAAACTTAGACTAGAGGAGACTGAATGAGCTGCGGGGGCATTTACCATATCCATTAACTCCTGTGTCTCTTACATTATGTTTTATTACACGTTCCCAATGTCCATGAATTTTATTACACGTTCCCAACATCCAGAATGCTGATTCATTGTCAGGATTAGAAAAAGCAGATTTTTATGGTGCCGGCAGAGTCTGAACCGCCACATGTGGAAAAGGCATCATTACCAAAGGAGTCTGTGTCAGGTAGACTAAGCTCTATACCAGCCCCACGCTGCCGGAATACCTGGGAAGGGACTTTACGTGGTAACAAGCTGCTGTGACCGAGTCACCGGTGAGTCGGGAGCGGGGTCACAGCTCCTGGCCCATTGCCCCGCCTTGGCACCGGGCTCCATGTCCCCGTGGCCCGCCGTGGATTTGTCCGTGCCGTTACACGCTCTCGCCTTACCTAACCTCACCCCACACCCCGGCTCCTCCTCCGTCAACACTTGCATCCTGCCTGGTCCTCTCCACTGCTGACCTTCGCTACAGGCAGGCAGGATTTGGGCTGCACACCTGCCTCCAGCCGAGCTTTCTGTGTTGTACCAGAAACCAGCTGCTGGCACGCCGCGCCTGAGCCACTGCGGCTTGCTCTGGTCTGGGGCTGATTTCAGCTACGCTGCCAGTCTAAGACATGATTCTACAGCAGAGGAAACAGGACAGATTTGCCTGTTCTTCCACCAAATGTGTTATCTGCAGCTCAGGCAAGCCCTAAAGCTACGCCTATACCGAGCCGCTTGCGTGGTGTAGAAACACAGGTATAACACAGGCGGCTCTTGGTATGAACTTTGCAACCCTGTGGTAAAACCAGTCACGGTAACCAAACATGCTTAGATAGTAAAAGGGCACTTTCACCTCCTCAGCTGCGCCTGGGCTGGGGCCCACCGCCGGTGCGGGGCTCTCGGGCATCGTCCCCATGACTGCCAGAGCTGCCCCAGGTCACCCCATGGGGCAGAGCCGGCCTAAGCAAACATGAAAGCGCTCGAAGGTTGTGTTAATGGGCAGCTCTCAGTAATCACAGGAAGGTGATTTCTTTACAGGACTGCACGTTTGCTATAAAACATTTCTCTAAGAAAGACCTCAGAGCATTGTTGACATAACTTAGTTCTATAGATATTTGACAAGATAAAAGCCAAAGTGTCTGTGATTTCGAGGACCATAATATCTGAAACATTTAGGAATGAGAAGAATGGTCAGAATGGGTGCAATTATTAAATCCATTAGTTAAAATGCTCTTTCCCTTCCTTGGTAATGAAAATGTTTTTACAATGACCTAGGATCTGCCGCTCTCAAGCCACTCACAAAGCCAAAGTGGGAGGTATATCCCATTCAGGACACACCTGAGCCCCACTCTTCCTATATCTAAGGGGAAGGTTTGTATTTTCAACAGGACATATCCAAACTGGCAAGAACCAAACCCTTGAGTTCAGACTCAGAAACTGCATGAAAATGTCCTGAGACAGAAAGATCCCTTTCCTTTGGCTAAATGAGTGGTTGGAGATACAGAATGAGCTCTTCTGAGCAGTATCCACACTCTCACCGCTGCCCTATTTATCTCTCAACGTTCTCCTCTTCTGCAGCGTGGGTGCATGTAGACCCTGTGACTGCCCAGGGTAGGCACTGTGGGCAAGTCCACCTTGCTGGTAGTTGGTTCTCCAAGTCCACCCTGGAGAAGACTTCAGCTAAGATATTGTCTGATCCCAGCATGTTTTGTTCGTTAGCACAGACGTACCCGATGGGAACTACTGTCCTCAACTGTTGGGCATAAATAATGCTCTCCATGCACCTGAGACGTTAGCTGTTTGCAAGGAGGTCTCTGTAACTAAAGAGGAAATTGTGGCTTGTCAGCAGGTTAACCAGGTGACAAATGACCATAATCCCACAAAGATATTCCCATGTTTTGAGAAAACAGTTAAAATCTTCTCAGGAACTTTAAAAGGTCAGTGACTTTACCCTTCTCAAAAACATGCTAGGTAAACTCCTAAAGGAAGCACATTTAATTGGTGGGAATACATACAGGTTGCATTTTAAACGTAAGCATGTTACCAGATATCCAGAGAAAGAGCTTGCTACGGTCTCGGTGCAGCTAAGATGGCTGAAATCTGACCTTTCTAGGCTTGTGTGCTGTCTTCAGAGCACCACTGGAGGCAAGCAGAGACCTACGTTTGAGGACGCTGCCCTTCCTGCTGCATTGCTGGAAATTATTCCAAAAGAAAAAGGAAGACGTTTTTGTGCAGTCTGTCCCAGTCTTACCCCGCTTGATTCACCAGTACACGATTCAGCACAGAATCTCTGAATATGACAATGTGTTGCTGTCTAGTACACAGATTAACGTGGCAACAACCAGGTTGTCACCTGTCCTTCACCTGTCCAAATCCTTAGACTTCCACATCACCCCTGAAGTTTGAATTTTCTATCGGTAAAAGGAACTATTTGCTCTCTTTATGTTTAGGAGTGCATGTGAAGAGGTGGTTGAAATTTTGTCGGTGTGTGAGTTCATCTGAATGAAGCCAATTCACTTCTGGTGCCACATCATCATGTCTGACATGAACAGTGTCACACCAGGGATTTAATTTGACTCCTGATACGTTTCATGGTATGAAACTGGTGGGATATACAAGACAGCGCAACCGAGAAAATACAACTAAAGCCATCAGGTGGTGAGGTTTCCCTTGTCTGGATCTTTGGCCTTTGTAAAATGAAGCAAAATCTTTTCCTGAAGATGTGCCACAAGACCAATGAAGAGTAGTAAAGTTATACTGACACTTTAGACTGTTTTTCTTTGGAAACTCTCAATTCTTTCGGGAACAGTTACTGTTAAAAATGAAACCTAAGTAGATTAAAATTGCCTTGCTTGTAATTTCCTAAGTATATTGATGGTGCCAGCAAAAGAAAAGTCATTTCCTTATGCAGTCACTGAGCTACGCCATTTCAGAGAAGAAAAGTGTAATATTTTAGTTTGTCCATTTACTCCCAATAAGACCATTTTATACATATGCAAAGGTTACTTTTAGTCTGTTACAGATCACCTAAAAAGATTAAACATAACATTAAAAGAGCAATTGCGGAGTACAGCGTGACAGCTGCTGTGCATGCCACGTACACCTCTGCGGCGCAGCAGGACACCTGCGATCTGGAAGAACAGGAGCCTCCACAATGCCTGCCCATTTCTGACAGAGATACTCAGTTGTACTCAAAGCACAGTCAGCTTCACAAAAGAAACAACCTTCCTGTCTAAAGCATGAGACAGTCGCTTGCATTTAGTGACTAAGACAACAGATTTCTCTGAAACAAGGACTTTCCATCACCACCTCCTCTACGAATGCTTACACTGCATTTTAGGGCATCTACTACTGCCCAGGAGGCTGAAACAGGTGCCTCACTGTCCAGGGTCCCTCTGACACAGCCTGCAGCCCTGCTAAATACCGTAGGAAATACATCCACGACCGTAATACTGCTGCAGGGTACAGTTACCAACCTTCAGGTTGCTCCTCAGCCGGCCAGCAGCAGAAGGCTTCCGCCCCTCTAAGCCGTCGTGTGCCCCGTGCCACCGTCGCGGTTGCGTCCCCAGCACCCAGCTGCCCACCGCTTCGAGACCTCAGCTGGGTACTGCGTAGGTTGTGGAGAAACAGCAGGATGGACCTTGTGCTTTCAGATGCTCTTTTACTGAATCTACCAAGGGAACCTAAATCATTACAACCCCTAACGACGACCGGAGCTGATTAAAGGGCACTTTACAAAAGGTTCCTCCCTCGGTACACTGTGATCGTGTTTCGTCAAGAGCAACCAGCTTCGCTCCTACCTCCTCTGGACAAAGGTCAGCATGTCGAAATGAGCAAAGTCCAGCAGTAGCTCATGGTTAAACAGCTAAAGCCACTCCATCTTGCTGCAGGTGCTCCAGAAGAAAAGCTGCTGTGACACTCCAAGTTCACAGATACAAACTAGTGTAGAATTCAGCAGGGGAGGCAGTGCATTTCGGCACAGGAGACAAACAGCATTTGCCACTGTAAGTGAGCAAACAGGCAATAAATAGACTCGTTGTCTTTGTCTGGGAGTTAATTTTCCTGTTTGCACGCCCTAACTCTTGCACGCTCTTCCTGGTTTTGCTGAACGCGTGGTGCTCCCAGCCTGGTTTCCTAAAAACCACCCCACGCCCCACCCAAGGCGTCCGAACTCGCGCCGTGTGCTCCCAGTCACAGCCACTGGACCTGCTGCCTGGCTGCAGCCACGCAGCACGCCGACGGAGAGGTCTCAGAGATCACACAGCTCTGGGAAAGCCAGGGCTCTCTCAGAGGGACGAAATTCGTATCTGGGTGAGGGAGAGGCAGGTACAGCCGAGCTTTTTCCCCAGCCAGAGAAGCAGTGGCCGGCTGGGCTGTACAACGTGACCCCAGCAGCCACCCAGCCTGCAGGAACGGGGTGCAGAGAGCGGCAAGGCAGGAACACGAAGGGTGGGAGGATGGGAGGAGCTGGGGGCACTAGATGGAGCTGGAATTGCTCTGCATTCCGATGGCGATACTGTAGAAAACCAGACTTAATAAGGTCTGCTATTCATAGATCAGCCAGTTATAATGATGTTAAATCCTCTAGTCCTTGTCTGTCAAATTCACACTGAGATAAGTAGGAACTAAACATGCTCAAGAGCCTTTGAAGACTGTGTAAGTGCCCAGATATTGGCCTGGGGAGGTCTGACTTTAAATACCCGTGTCTTAAAATGACAACATATGAGAAAACAGTTCTGTCTTTCAGACACAAACTTTAATCATTATATTGCCCAACTCACAGAAACCTTACCAAAATTAGGCAAAAAGTGCACAGTTACATTCTAACCTTGAGTAAAAATCAAATTTCTAAGACTATGCTACACTTTCATTTAATTATGCTTATAATATTTTTTAATTAACCTGGACCCTAAAACGGTCCCTCTGTCTCCAAAATCACTAACTTTAGACTTCCTTAAGTTTACTACAGATAAAAATGTAAAGGTACTGGAATGTCACAGAAGAAGTAGCGAAAACATCTAAAAGTACGGTCTACAGCAGAGAGAGAAAAAAATGGATTTTGGCACTTGTGGAATGGGAGGCCATGTATGGAAAATCCTGGCTACTGTTTTGCTATTTTCAGTTCATTAGTAGCAGCGTTGTCTCCAGAGAGCACTGGTTTCCTTCCTTCCCTCCTTCTCTAGAAGGAGGACAATGCACAGAAAGAATAGTTTGAAGGAGAAATTCTTTTTCTCTTATCTTTTTGCATCTCTCAGTTGCTCTTTATAACAGTGCTTCATTTTCAGGCAATAGTAACACAGGGGACATATTCAGGAAGAGCTGACCTTCTACTAAACAAGCAAGAAACACCTAGGACAGGTAGAAATCTGAAGAGTTGACAATGCCCTTTAATAAGGATGTATAAGGGAACAATCCCACTAGTTGTCTGCCTGGTGGTTTGGAAAGCCCTGACAGATAATGTACTGCACTCCACTGTGCATTTATTTCAGCAATGGGAAAACCCAGTTTATTTATTATCCCATTATAGGACTTTGTTTCTGATGTCCTTACTCTCAAAAGCAGCAAAAGCACCAAAACAATGTTTTGTTTAATATCAAACAATGCTCTTTTTTCTCATCAGAACAGGGAAGCCAACACTTGCTCAACTGCACAGCCAGCATGAATATAACTATACATTTAGACTGGGTTTATAAAAGAAAATAAGGAAGAGTGTGAAAGCAGGGAAAATTTATAACACGAGCAAAGAGAACGCATCACTACCTGTCAGGAGTTTCTCTAAGTGCTTGTCAAGCTGCAAGCACAACGCTCTACAAACCCCGGTGTCAGTTCTTAGCTCAGAAAGAGGAACTGACAGCTGGAGATGTGGTGCGAGGAAAAAGAATATGTTGCAGTTAGGTGACAGACTGGCATGCAAGAGCCTCACCTGACGCTGCTGGGCACAGGTTGCTGCTGGGGGGTCTCGCATCTGAGGTGGGTTCTCTGCCCTCCTGGCTGATTCAGAGAAGTTCTGTCTCTTGTTTTGGCCCAGAAATTACATCCTGGACATGAAAGCTTAACTGAAACTGAATTTTGTGGTTCTAACCATGCATGCTCTCCATGAAAACTATGTTTTGTTTAAAAAAAAATCTCAACAAGCCATAACATAAGCACATAACCCCCTACTTAGCTCTTGTGTCTTGTGGAGGAGCTGCAGACAATCCCTTCTGAAGGAGGATCGCATTTATTCCCACAAAGGGAAGGAGGAGATTCCCAGTGGAGGCAGGACTGGACCACTGCCTGTGCCGCACCTCCATTCGCCCTGCGAGAGAGCAGAGGAGGGTACGTGTGTCCTTACTATTGCTCCAGCTGGTGAAACCCTCTGCCTGCTTTGGTCACCGGAGCAGCTCAGGGCAGTCCCATGCGCTCTGCACATCTGCACCGTGTGCTGGCTCGGTTCGCCTGGTCACTCTCTGCCTAGCATCCACACTGCATCAGTGCTTGCTTTTGGGTCCTCGTTTGGACAGCACCAACCAGCTAGTCCTGAGCAAAGCCCAGATGTGGCTCCAGGGACAGACAAAATGGATTGGCCCGTGCCAGGTGTGGCTGCCTGGGGTGACGCAGCACAATCTTCCAAGAGGATCATTGCACCCACGGGTGTCCCTGTGTGACTCCATGCTGCGGCCAAACGCACACCCTCAGTTTCATCACACCCCTCTGCTACACTTCAGAGCTGACAGCTGACAAATAGCTCCTGATAAATGGCAATTATGCCTTAGGACTGGGAGGGTCGTCACAGGTGCTAGGGAAGACCCAGGACAGATGGTACGTGGATGAGCCAGCCTGCTCCGGAGGAGTTAGCAGAGCACCACAGCTTCTGATATAAATAATAAATTTATATTAATTTAAATTAATAAATTGTCTGCTACCTACTTTTTGTTTTCCTCTCAGCAACACAGCATAGTCAGTAAATGTAAGTGAAAACTTACAAAAGTTACTCTAAACAAAATTTATGTCCAGTAGGCTCAATAAATTTGGAGATCTGAGGCGCAAGCTGCAAATGTTTGGTCTCATAACTCCGAAAGACTTTGTGTGAATCTACTGAAACCTGCCAGGAAAAACCTACCCTGGGCTCAGGTGAGGTAAAGCTTGTTTTACTTCTGGTTGCTTGGAAGTGGAGCAGTTCTCTGAAATGTAGGCCTCCAGCTAAAAGGTTATTTCATTTATAAATGTGAAGAAACTCGCGTCTAGCATTGGAGCATTTTGAGGGAGGTGTAAATATTAATATGCATATCCCCACACTTGCCCCGGCACATGGGCAGTTGCACTGCAAGTGGTTAAAAAAACCCATAAACAAATGAAAAGGCAGCCTTCCCCCGGGAAGAGACCAGCAAGCAGGGGAGACAGAGGCACCTCATGGCACAGCCTGCCGCCGAGGGCATCAAATCACCGAACAACACGGATGAAGTACTGTGCTCTTCTACCCAGCTCATACAGAAAGTGTCCCGCTGGTAGCAGGTGAACAGGAATGTCATATTTCACAATCATATCTTAACAAGGGGGTGACACTTTGGAGATGAGAGGCTGTGCAAAAGAAACAGGCTATTTTTAAAAATCAAGCCAAATGCTCGGAGAAAACCTTCTACAAAGTCTCCGCCAGCACAGCTGTGTTTATGGGTCTATTCAACCAGCGAGTAGCTGGCTCAGATTTTGAGTGCAAGTAATGATTTAACATCGTGACCCAAGCAAGAAACTGGAACACTCCGAGAAACAATTTTGGCGAGGGTGTATTTAATGAGGCAGAGTGTCCTGTTATTTGATGGCATGATGTCATGTGGTGGGAGCCATTTTAAGTGCTGTATAATCATGTGAGAAGCTGCAAAGGGTTGAATGCTTCCCCCTTCAGTACCAGCCCAGTCAACACCGGTCATGTTTCTGTGTGATGCCCCCCTCAGCAAGGCAAAATTGCTGTCTTTGCATGGGACCTATCTGGTGATGGGCCTGGGTACAGAGCTACCGTGCACATGTTCTCCGGACAGCTGGCACTGCGAGCTGATCGCAGCTCTCCTGCCCTTTGCTGTGCATTTTCCTTGCTTTTGGGTCTGGGGAAGAGGTCACATCTTCCCGGTATTTGTGTCTGTTCGTTTTCACATGAGCAGTCAGAGGAATAAATGAGAAATAGAACATGCTTGTGAATCAGAAATAAATCCTGTATGAAAACTGACTTGAACAGATGATCCAGATGGGTACATTTGTTCTGGTGATGGTTCTCCTAAAAAAAACACCTCACTGCCTCTTTAGTCAACCCCACATTAATTTTCTAAGAAAGCCCCAAAATATTTGACCTTATCCATCTCTTACTGACAGAGCTGACAGCAGACTTATACACCCTATAAATTAGCCATATGACTAAAAACTGCTACTCCCAAATATTTTTATAAGAAAACAGGAAAATCTATTGCACATAAAAATACCACCAATGTAATAGGCTTATCTGAGGTCTGAAAAATATCCATTCACAGCCAAAAATATTTAACATTTATAGAATCATAGAATCATAGAAAGTTTTGGGTTGGAAGGGACCCCTAGAGGTCATCTAGTCCAACCCCCCCGCAGCGAGCAGGGACACCACTAACTAGATCAGGTTGCTCAGAGCCCTGTC
>Ga0065711_1047075_pt1 | contig 12536 bp, 4 predicted proteins | sample Hoacrofraction12_FD_59098 | JGI IMG/M metagenome (GOLD analysis project Ga0065711, IMG submission 59098) | Hoatzin crop microbial communities from Cojedes, Venezuela - Epithelial fraction 12 v2 (version 2) | ecosystem: Host-associated > Birds > Digestive system > Esophagus > Crop | place...
ATCTACGCATCTTCGTGAGGCGTCTTTTTCAGCTATGACACCCATTAAAACCACATATTGAAATACACTGAACTTAGAACCAGACCTTTGAATTGCTGGCTCGCAAAGTGCTAAACAAAGATTTTAAAAAATGATGAAGCATATGCAATTGTATAGTTCTGAATAAAAACATTATTAATAGCAATATTTTTAGAGCAGAAAGTTTTTCATACCATTTATAAATAACATAAAAATTATTTTAAAGTACTGTTTATTTCATCTTTCTCATCTATTCTTAATTTCTATTTTTGTGTTTTATAATGTACATAATATACTCTCCAGTGGTACGTGCATATAATATATAAGTCAATATATATATATATTGTGATTGAGTGCTCCGAAATTTTTTACTGATGAGGTGTGTGATCAAAAAAGTTTAAAGAGCACAGATCTATATGACAAGAGGCAAGTGCCCTTTACGGAAAGCATGCCACTTGTACAGAATAATTCTGTGGCCGAATTTTTTTTTTTTTTCCATTCCTACACTCCTGTTACTGCAACGTTCTCGGCTAACCTGTGCGTAAGTAGATCTATCTTTCTGGTACTTCAAAAATTTCCAGATTTCTTCCAGGAATATACAAACAGTTGGGTGTCAGAAGAAGTGGTGATACCCAACTTTAAAGAGCTACTGTCCAGTACTCTTCAAAAGAAAATGAAAACATGCAAAAGTGGACTGCATCATCCTATTTCCACGTCTGTCTAATCACACCTGTGTCTTTATGTGCATGTATCATTAAAATACTGGGGCAGGGAAAGGATGCATTTAGTTGGGTATATTTAAATAAATTTGTCATAATGAGGGAGGCCCTAACTGAAGGCTCACATGAGGCAATTCCACTTCTATAAGTATCAAATATTATGTACAGGAATACAGTAACTCTTGTGTTGCTCACCACATAGTCTAGACCGAGATGTGGAAAGTTTTATATTGGTCATACTAAATTCCACAGTCCTCGAGAACAAGTAATTTTGGAAAACAGTCCACATCACCAAGCAGCCAAAGCCAACACAGCAGATTTATACGCTTTAGTACTGGTTTCACAGTGAACAGATAAGATGCAGATCATATATATTAATTCTCTGACTACTTGACTTCAAAAACAAGGATTATATTCAGGGCACAAAATTGAATACATCTGATCTCCCAATGATTATTTGACTCTTACCTTTCACTTTATCTGAACACAGCTCCTTGGCTCGCTCCCTCATTATTAGTGGAATCAAAACATCTTTTTCTACATGTCTCAGCTTAGAATTTTCTGCAAGAGTGAAAAAACAAAGAACAGGAAAAAAAAGATTTTTTTATCTATACATCAGAGAAAGTCAATCTACAGAACCAACACAGCATCGTTTATCTAAGATGTACTAGTATACTAAAACTGTCACAAACTAGCAGCATAAAGTACCATGGAGGGACCACACAGATCAAAGGGCAGGAAAGTAAAAGATTTAAAATTGCTCATATACAAATATAAGCATTACCCTAAATATTTCTGTTCTGCTTAATGTGCACAATGAACCAAAAATAATGGAGAAAATTGTGGCAGCACATTCTAATTTCTGCCTTACTAAACAGAAGGTCTGCACACAGACTGCACAAAGGTTGATAACTGCTTTTAGTTCAGGACACTAGTATTTTTCTACGTACATTATCTCTACAATCTCGCTTTTTTACTCACTGTCATAAAGCTGAGAAATATAGAACCTGAAATTTGTATTGCTACATGGAAGACTTGATTTCTTTAAAAAAAATCCTAAGACAACTCTTAAAGGGAGGATCTAGGAGTTTTCATTAAGAAATTCAACTTAACAAGAACAAATGCTGCTGCCTGGATTCTGCATTTAAAAGTACAGCTGCAGTTTGCTTTCAAAACAGAATTCAGTACTCTGAGTGATTCTGAATAAACAACATAAGCCATTTAGAAAAAAAATACTGCACTTCCAAATCTACTTTCTTCAAAGCAAAGGGATAAGAATTTATCAAGCACAGCTTTTTGCTTCTCAGCTTTTGAGCTGAAAATCCTTTACAGGATATTTGTTCAGAACATTGTATAGTCCAACAGTTATACCAAATACCTGGTTTTCCTCCTCAAACACACTTTATTCACCCTTTGATGTTGTTATTACACTTCAGAATAGCATCAGCTGTGACGCTCGCATTATGAAAACCTACTGCCCGATACACTTACTTTGAGTGACAATTAATTTAACAATTGCTTATAAAAAATTTAGATTAAATGAAAGAAATTAAAAGTGCGATGCATTGAAATGAAGGAAAGAAGCAGAATTTGTTACCTACCGCTTTCAAACGCTATCTATTTTTCAGAGCATCTGCAGTTACTTCTAGATCAAAAGGCAACAGAGACTAACATTTCTCTAGTAATTTCTAACTCATCACGTTTTAAAGTTTACTAATGCTATGAGGTTACATTATGAGTTTACTAAGTATTGAATCTGTGGTATTACTAGCAGAATCAGGTAACGAAATCGAGGATTACAATGAGCAATATACAGAATCTCAACTAAAGACTTCTCTTTCTCTTCAAAAATTTCTTACTTGGAATTTCAACAGCAAAAGAAAGAAAATGAAGCGTCTTCTGTAAATACACCAAACATGCCAAACACAAATAGCTCACAACTTAGATTTGCTTCTATGCTCTGATTTTGATGACGGAAACAAAATTAAATAGCCTTCATTTTAAATTTCTGCAGAATATCAGTACAACTACTGTACCGAGCACTTATTATGTTACAGACAACACAAAGCTGTCAAAAATTTATGCATGTTTTTTAAAAAGCAGGACAAATCAGTTCAGCTGAATGACATGGCAGGAAACAGCACCACCAAGCTATGCACTTCAGCTCTACTTTGAACAACTTCAGTGAAAGCAAGCTGGCTCTACTGCAATGTGAGACTCTTCCCCCTTCGCCTGCACAGATGTGCTCTGCAGCCCTGTGGGGAACTGAAAGAAGTTTATTTGGTTTAAAGGTAAATAAATTTCTTATCAGGCAATTTTTCAGCCAGACAAATTCTCCAATGCAGTTCACTATGTACTAGCATAAAAGTACCAGGAAAGGGAACTGTGTGAGACTAGGAAAAAGCAGAGGGAAGACTGCAACTGTCATGAGCACCACTGCCTCAAACCACAGCGTAAGTCTTGGTTGGTGTTCCACCACGACTACCCCCTTTTTTTAATTAGTTATGCTGCTGCTTAGAGCAGGCAGAAACAAAGCTGATCTGGGTGTGGATACAGGTAAGCAAGTGGGTTGCCAGCTGCCATCAAAATGGAAGTTTTAACAGTCCCCCACTGCCCTCACCCTCACGTCAGCACTATTACACACTTGACCACACAGTAAGTGACGAGTTCAATACAGAAAACTAACCCAAATACATGCAAAAAAGTGCTTCTCAGTGGGTTTACACTTTAGAGTAACTACACCTAATTATCAGAGTTCTAATAATTACTTCATTTAAATTTCATACAGCAGTATCTACCCCAGCATACGTATAAATGTAGTGGAAAGCACAGAAGTCTTTAGGAAGGGTGGCTGGGCTTCCTTCACCGGCCAAGGTGGCTGGCAGCATCCGCGGTTCCCACAACAAAGCACCAGGCTCCAACACAGGGGTCAGCCACCCACTACTGACAAAGAGAGGAAGGAGACAGTAACGCAACTGAAGGCTACAAAGGAAACTGAAGCCTAGAACGGGTTTTATCTGAGCTTAAGCACGCAATTTTCTGTTTTATTATTCAAAAGACCAGGGGTGTAAGACTGATAGCAAGAAGTAGCTGTACTGGTGTTAACACCAGTGCAACCAGCACCATGACAGAGCTGTGCTCCAGGCAAACTCCCTCTTTTTAGTCCAATGTTGTCAAACCTGCAGAGGCTTAAAATGCAGGAAGGAGAGGGCACAGCAGGACACAGGGCATTGTCCAGTACGAAGAATCAGAAGAGAACTACAACAGTAATTCAAAGATAATTATTCAACGGTATAAAGGAAAGGGGAATTAAGACCACTTCTAACATCATCTACAGTTTTTAAAAGAAAGTTTGTCGGTAAGTATCAGTTTTTAAACCATGAAATGCACACGCAATTCAAATCATCTTATAGTATCCAGGACTCAGTTTTAGTTATCTGGGTGCAACCACCTCTCCAGCAGCTCAAATGCAGATGTTCAGTTTGGGCAGTACTCTAGCTACTCATGAGTTTCAACTACAACATTTAAGTATTCTAATATTTTTCCTTGATTCTAAACTACCCATTGCATTACAATTAGAGTGGGTTTCCTTCATGGATCTTAAAACACTTTATTGAAGTTGGTATCTCTAAGCATTTATACAAAATACTAAAGTAAGGCACAAATATTAACAATACCGGATACTAGCTAGAAAAATACACTTACATGCAGAGTAACTGCATTTCTGATACCAACATAAAAGCACTTGCAAGGAGATCATCATCAACCCAACCTAATCAGCTCTGCAGTAACATATACGGCAAGAACTTTCAAAGAAACAACACCTCAGAAGTAAGATTTCATCAAAAAACAAGATAGCCATGATGTGAAACCATCAATTCCTTTTGCCTTTTTTCAACTATATTACAGTTTCTAGAATAAATACTTTTTCCCCTTTTGAAAGTTCACTATCCTGCACTAAGAAAGATAATTTTAATACCAGATTTGCTGCAGTCTAGTCCCTAGGATCTGCATTACAACAGACCTACTACTGTTTTATTTTATCTTCAAAACATCAATAAAATTATCCCCAGACAAGCAAAAAATATGTTTTCCTACAGTCTGCCTTCTGCATTTGAAAGCTGATACCTTTGGTTCCCACCCACATCCTCCACACGCTCTGCCTGGTCTTCTGGGAAGGATGTTTGAAATGACCATGGCCTTTGGCTGCAAAGTGGAACAACAAGGAACACGTTACCTCTCAGCTTCCAGCGGGCCAGACAAATATTAGCATCAGCTTTTCCTTCTCTCCCAGCCAGCTAAAACTTGGACATGTTTGCTGGAGTAACTTTATATTCTGAGATTCTATCTTTACCTTACATTCTGTTGAAACTTCCTAGTACCACGAAATATTACAAGGGACAGATGGCTGAACGCAAGCTAATTGAGTAAAGGTTACAAAAAAGCAGACCAAATACAATTAGCAGAAAAAAATAAGTATTTTGTAAAAATACATACAGAAGTTAAGCCCGAATTAAAATCCATGCAGGCTTGCAGGTGTTACAGTACCCAAGTCACTAGCTCCTTGAAAATGTGAGTAAGGCTACAGCCAAGGAATCTGTGTGGTGAAACTACTGAATATTTCCTAGAAACAGACATCAGCACATTCCAGAATGCTGCCACTCCTCTTGGGGACAAGGAACAGAGCAGAGGATAAAGAACAGATACAGAGGTTATAAGCTTGCAGTTGCCAGAAAAAAAAAAACACGGGAGAAAAATACAGAAAAGGGAATACCTCTATGAAAGAGAAATTGTCTTCCGTACCACTTCAGCCCAGTGTAAAGAATTAGAGGAAGGAGAGAGAGGTTACTGAATTGGGAGATATTCCTGTTCAGCAAAACACTAAGAACCCATTTAGGGCCTTTTTTTTTTTTTTAAACAAATAAAATCTGTCGGTTTTGGCAAATCTCAATGCTTGAAACAGCTCTCTGGTTGTATACAGCATGTACGGCACAAGACTACAATTGTAATAGTTTTCTGCCGTTGATCAAAACCCTTGGCTGCAAAAGCTATTTATTGCCATGGAAGGCCAAGGACGACAGCCATTCAGTTTAACAGTTTTCATTATTTTTGTAAGAATGACCAAAAAAAAAAAAACAATCAGGAAACAAATGCATCAGTGGGAACAAGAGCATCGCAACCACTAAAACAGGACAGAATACACATCAAATTCACTCCATATGGAAGCTGAAAAAACAGATGACAAATACTCTCCTGGCTTCCTAGCCTCTGACCACAGGACCCAGGAAGGTCTTGAGAGAAAGAGGACCACGGTGTAGACCTGTGCTGTAGGCAGCAGACCTTTAAGAGGACAAGAGGAGAATGAAACACAAAGTTGCTTTACAGTCCTAATAACGAACGGGACTGTAGCAGCTTGTCATATTAATTATAAGACTAATACAAATAGGGGATACCAAGACAAAAGCTTTCCTAGAAGAATATCCTGAGAAAAGTCATATCATCTCCCCCTTCATTCAACACAGCTGGTAACTGATTCACCCTTTTGTCACTAAGTCCTGCTGGTAATTTACACTTCTGCTTTCATCCCTCTCATGACTTCAGGTAGCAGTGACACAGATTACTCAGAAAAAGTCGAAAACTTGTCTACCCAGATATTTACAGAAGCCTCCTACCTTCCGCATCCAAGAGGAAGCCAGTCAAGCGATTCCAGTAACAGTTTTTGAAACATGCATTTCTCATTATACTACCTGTAATTTGGATTTTCTTGGTTCAGTCTACGCACATTTTAAAAAAACAGCTCAAAGTAGTACTTTAAATATTATAGCCATTTCAGTAAGAATCACAGTATAAATGAAGAACAGAGAAAGTTTTAGTAAGTTCTTCACATTTTCATCAACAACTGTTATACCTCATGTTTTTCTTGAAGTCCTAGTTGTATCAACTTTTAGACATCAGTTATGTTACAGCAAAAATGCTGTAGAAAGTTCAGTCAAGGTTCAAGAACCCATACTACAAAATATAACACTCTTCAAAACATAAACATTTTAATCAGTTTCATTATTATGGGGTCTTGGTTCAGAAATGTGGAGCCACAAAAGGGACTTCTTTTTCTATCAATATACCTTACTACTTTTTTCCTACCAGCTGCCATCAAAGATAGCAGTTGTCGGCGGATAGAGTTCTAACACGCCTTTCTTTCTTAAGCTAAGAAACAGAAATCGAAAAAGTATTAATGAAAACATCAGCAGCAGAAATAATAGAGGTATTACAGTGAAAGGGAAGAAAAACGAGAACATACATGCAGAATTCCCATTCTTTAACTTACATCACATTTAAGGAAAATATCCACTCCAAAGAAGTGTAACACAGTTCTTTTTCTGGAAGGGAAGGTCTTGCCTTCATCTATGCTGGGCCTAGTAAACTTTAGTGTACCAGCCATCCTCTCATTTTTTTCCATATGCAGACCTGTAGTATAAACAACATTTAAGATGGGCTGGAGAACGAATAACAAGTTTACAGCTAAGTTACGTAAGTGCATTAATTTGGGGGATTCAGTTATTTTTTGTATCACTTGGGAAAAATTATTTCTGTGCTATAAATACTCAATTTCATGACAAAGTTTTAAAATGCTTGCCTATGAGCTAATTACAAAACTACATGAAAAAGTACACTTTTATTAATAACAGAAGTAGCAGCACGGTGTTAATTGCACGCTTATTGGCAAACGCTCTTTGCATCGATCTTACTATTGGATCTAGAGGTTTAATTTTTTTCAAAAACCATTTCAGATTTATTTTAGTGTACTCGTAACAGTGTTTTGAATGGATAGTTACAGGTTACTACTCCAGGAAAAGAATGCATTCAACTCAAAATTTTCACCTCCTTTATTCTGCCTAGCTTATCCTTTTCGTATTAAACAAAAGTTACCAAACTTACACTAATTCACACAAATTCATTTGTGCATACGTGTAGCATAAAAACAGTTATCAAAAAAGTCTGTATAATTGAATATATTACCAACTACTTAAAACCTCTAGTCTAAAACACTAAGTCACGCATCAGAACAAATTTAAAGATAGACCCATTAAAGTCACAGGAGGAAAAAAAACGTATGTGTCTAAAATCTAAGTTTTTTTCCTGTAACTGTAATTTTATGTATCAACGCAATTACTACTTCAAGTACTCAATCCTGCAGCCTGTGAGGGGGCTCCTGTATCCTTACTGACAAGAGGTTCATGGGGCCAAAGTGGCAACTAGTTTCAGCATACTGCTTTGTAACCTTGGTCCTCAAAAACCTTTAGGATCCAGTTTTATCAGTCAAAAACATCCAGTGTGAACTGACCGATGACATGAAATGCTACTCAGCTTGGTAACTTCATTTATACACAGGTGTCTGCATATGAACTAGAGTCTTAAGTACTTGCTCTCTACTAAGGTTTTAAAGTATAGAAGGACAACACGAAGTGACAGAAGGGTTATAATCCAAGCGAAACAACATACGTGGTATCCTGAAACCCTGATTTAAAACCAAAAGAGACTGATCAGTGCAGCTTCTACATGCAGCAGCCATTTTTTTTCTTTAAATGTATATGAATAAATTTCTTTGCATTTAAAGTTACAGATATTGAGATCTTTCTAATGCTGGCATCATTTTAAATTAAGATGGAGTACAGGGATGACAACACCAGGGAAAATTTCCAAAGCTTTAACTTCTCACCATTCTATCATCACCTCAAAGTCAATTTTCACCTTTTTCACTGGCTGAATTTGTTATCTTACATTTTGCTTTGGGGCTCGTGTTCTTGCAATATGGCAGCACTGGATTACAAGAATACTGACAAGCCTGTTTGCTAAAAATGAACAACGGCTGTATTACAGCAAGTCTGTAGTATCTAGAAAGAAAAGAAAAAGCAGACCCAACAAAGCACACTTATTTGTTAATTACATGAGGATTGCAAATGCTCATACATCTAGTGAGTAATAAGTAAAGCCAAGCTTGAAGTCGCCGTGAAGATTTTTGACACAAGGAGATTTTTTTACACTCTTGATCGCACAGCAAAGCCAGTTACAGGGCCCAAAGAATTAACTACAGATCAGGGCTTAGTATTTACTACTTAAAATAATGCAGGTTCATTAACACCTAGCCTGAACTATTGTTCAAGTATGACAGACCTGCCAGTTAGGAAAACTTAGGGTGTGAGCTACCCATAAGGGGAACACCCCGCTCCACTTCAAATCCCTTCTAACAACTGTAGATGAGGATTCTAGCCAAATGCACAAAACACAAATTCAGTAACAACAAGGGCTGTGGACTGGCCAAGGACTAAATAGCACAGACAGCCTTAATTCTGCCATTGTAAAGCTTCTGAATGCTTCACTTGGTAACTGATGTAAAATCCTTGCCACAACTTTCTGTCACGTAAACAAAGACAGCATGCAGCAGTATTTCAGCAACCAAATACACATTTTGACCTTTTTCTGGGACAGCAAAAACATCGTTAACAGCATAGATACGAATGGATTCCTACACAGAGGAAGCCCAAACTTCTGAGCACGTCTTGTCTGTAACTGGTCCCAAGTGTGCAATCCCTATCTCTTCCATGCCCTTTCTAACTATATAGTGGATGTTGTCCAAGAATTTATTGCTTACTTCCCCCTGGAGTAAGAAATAGAGAAAATTCCTACAAAAATCACAAACTAGCTGAAGTACATAAACCAAACAGACCACAGAAAATAGAGCTAAGCAGTGACCTCAAGAACTGTGCAGTAATTCGCATCAGAAACAAGAGGTGTAAAACCTACACAGCAAGAGCAAAGCACCCAACATCTGGATGAAGAAGGGATGCAGGAAAATCTACCAACCAATGAAACCCGCCAATTATTATGAGAGGAGATGCTAACCACCTAAGATTTCTCACCATGCCCAATAACGCTAATCAGTGACTACAGCACTACATATTGCTCTTTGCTACTTCTCAGAATCATGTGATAAGGCGTAAAGAAAAACAACGCAAATCACAAATAAAAGTTTCATTAAAACTAAAATCTGCCCAAACTCCTTAGGGACTTGAATATTCAGCTCTTTAACCACTCCTTTCAAGATACAATTTATACCTTTCATTCCAAATAACGAACACCACACACAAATTAAGAGCAAGGCTTTGGAATAACAGGACCAAATACCACTCTTTCTGCTTTTTTGTTTTTCAACTGGAAGCAAAGATTAAGAGAAAAGGAAAAACAATGCCTTTGATTCCTGTACCTATGTATGTAATGAACAATCAGTATGTATAATATAAGTGAATTAAGACCTCAGAAACTAACATAGTGGATATAATCAAAACACACCAGTGTTTTCAAAAGTGGCAGAGCATGAGGTATTCTGACATGAAGAGAAGGCTGAAAGCCTTTTCTTTACCTTTATACAAGGACTGCAGATGTTAATCTGGATTTTAAACCCTAAAGAATTTTTTCAAACCATGCAGTACTGTAAAACCTGTTGGAGTGTTCCGTCTCAATACATCTTTCATTTTTTAGTTCTTTTCCCAGAACAGTTCTCTAAAATGTGGAGTCAAACACCTTCAGGAAATCACAATTATCTTCTCCCTTCATGTTCCCAGCACAGGTCAAAGACAACATCAAAAAGGTCATTCTCATTCAACTCCCTTCCTTATGGTGGCAACTTACGTTCTTGATCACAAATCCAAAAGAAGTTTAATTAAAAGCTGAATTTGTTCTTCCTTTTACTTATATATTTTTGCCTTTTAAATTCAGCATTGCTTTATCTCCCATTTTTTTCCCTATCTTTCAAAGCTACAATTTCATTCCTTTCAGTACAATCTTCTAGTAGTCTTACTGCCCATGCGACTTTGAAACAAGTCACAACTACTCTGCAAGCCCAGTTCTCTTCTTCCACTGATATACTGCTGCTGTATTTAACAACCTAGATCTCCACATGACAGTACGAAACAGACGTTTTCAGTAGCTTAGGAAAATTATGAAATCAGTCTTCAACTCCTCTGTTTTTAAGGCCCACAAAAATGTCCAGGATAGGTACCAAAACCTGTATTGTGTATCTAAGCTACTGCCAATAACCCTATTTTTCTCTTTACACGTTTGTGAATCTTTGACTAGGGATCCAGACATCACCATCTGAAAATGACGGCTATAACCAAGTGCGCATTAAAGAGAAAAATGAGCTTTCTAATAACCCATGACCCTCACTACTCAAAACAGCACCCTACAGAGTTTTGCAAGTGCTGCATACAAAAATCAACTTCAATGCTGGGCTGCAGCACATTCATTCTGAAGGACAGAACAAAATAGCATAACATAAAATTTTGTCAACAGATTATCTACCGATTTATTTACTGGGTGCAATCACCTAATGACACAGCCACAGTTCCTTCCCAAACTGTGGCAGTCAAAAAACAACTCCCAGACAAATCACGATGTAATTCACAGGTTCTATATTCTGAGTATCAGAGGACTCCTTGATATTCTCTCCCTACTGTCTGGCAAAGCCATGAGAACATTTGTGATTTTTGTGACCATAAAACGAAGCATCAGTCACGGTCAACAATTTACTAAACTGCGATTCTCCCTCTTTTTTATCATATGTGAGCCAAGAAGCAGTTAACGACGATGACATCAAAAACTACCGCACTGGGGTATCTGAGTTAACACCTTACTGATATGAACAGGGCAGCTCACACCTCTCGCAGCTATTGTTCCAGTTTCTCTACAACCTCACTTAGACATCTCCGCTTTTAATTCATGTTCTGAGGTTTTCAACAGAGCTGTAACAGCCAGGGACTGGCGGGGTGGGGGGAGGTAAGCAAAAGATACTGGATAACGAGGTAGCAGATTTAGAGAGGTGTCAGTAAGCAATGCCACTGCTCAGCACGTGAATCTCAGTATTGTGTGTCACATAGCACGTACCCAAAGTACATCCTCAGTAGTTCTACCACAGCTAACATACAACTACAACATGGATTAGGAGGGACACGTAATGTCATTATAGACATAAATAGGGAAGCAGAACGCTGATGAACTTGAGTGTTTGGGGCCGTCCTTTTTGCTATACACTGAATACACAACAGCTTGAACTGAGCTAGTGTAGTAACTTGACTTTTTCCAAAGGACAACTGAGAGGCAAAATTACACTGCAGATGAACAACCACCATTTGAAATGCAGCAGTAAGTTTTATAATGTTTTCTTAATTTAGTAACAGCTCAATGCTTAGATGATACGATCAACAAAACCAGAACTTGATTACTCTGCAAACGCCTTGCCTGTGGGGCCTGCAGAGCCAGGCCCAGAGCAGGTTTCCATTAGAAATCCAGAGCTTGGCCTTGGCTGGCATCCTTTGGCTTTCAAGCAGTGGCCACAGGCTGCGCAGACCGAAGTGCACAGTCGCTACCGCTGCAGCTCACCACCAGCCACAGGTGCCCCGACACCCCCCGAGTTAGCTGAAGCCCACCCACCCCTCACTCTGCCGGGGACCGGTCTTTTCACACCAACGCGCCCAGCCGAAGGCACCTGCCTCAGGAACGGCATAGGGGAGCGAATACGACATGGGTGTACGGCCAGGGGCTTAAATTCACTTCTGGGGATGCACGGCTGCGGCTGTCTGGATGAGGTCCTGGCGACACGATGCCGAGGACCACCCAACCCCGGCACCGCGCCGCTCCGTTTGCTCCCCAGGCAGGGAGGCTACGGCAGGCCGGCTGGCGGCAAGGCCCCGCCGGCTCCTCGAGGCCCCGGAGCAGCGGGCGCCGCCGCGGGGGGGAGGCCCG
>Ga0065711_1047076_pt1 | contig 12536 bp, 10 predicted proteins | sample Hoacrofraction12_FD_59098 | JGI IMG/M metagenome (GOLD analysis project Ga0065711, IMG submission 59098) | Hoatzin crop microbial communities from Cojedes, Venezuela - Epithelial fraction 12 v2 (version 2) | ecosystem: Host-associated > Birds > Digestive system > Esophagus > Crop | place...
GGGCTGTGAGCATACATTGTGGGCTGATGTCCAGCTTTTCATCTACCAGTACTCCCAATCCCTTCTTGGCAGGGCTGCGCTGAATCCCTTCATTCCCCACCCTGTATTGATACCGGGGGTTGCCCTGACCCATGCGCAGGACCCTGCACTTGACCTTGCTGAACCTCATGAGCTTTGCACAGGCCTACTTCCTGGGCTAGTCTGGGTCTCTCTGATTGGCATCCCCTCCCTCAGGTATGTTGACCACACCACTCAGCTTGGTGTCATCTGCCAACTTGCTGAAAGTGCACTCGAGCTCACTGTCTATGTCATTGATGAAGTTGTTACACAGTACTGGTCCCAGTATGGACCCCTGAGGGACACCATTTTTCACCGGTGTCCATGTGGACATCGAGCCGTTGACCACTACCCTCTGGATGCAACCATCCCACCATTTCCTCATCCACCAAACAGTCCACCCATCACATCCATATCTCTCCAATTTAGAGAGAAGGTTATTGTGGGGGACCGTGTCAAAAGCCTTGCAGAAGTCCAGACGTATGACATCCATAGCTTTTCCCTAGTCCACTGATGTAGTCACTTCATCCCAGAAAGCCACTGAGTTGGTCAGGCAAGACTTGCCCTTGGTGAAGCCGTGCTGGCTGTCTCATATCAACTCCCTGTCCTCCATGTGCCTTAGCACAGCTTCTAGGAGGATCTGTTCCATGATCTTCCTAGGTACAGAGGTGAGGTTGACAGGTCGGTAGTTCCCAGGGTCCTCCTTGCTACCCTTTTTAAAAGTCCTTTTTCAAAAGTAGTCATGGGCCAATCCAGATGGTAAAAGTTGGCTAGTTTCACTGAAGTCAATACTACTACAGCAGTTTAAAGAAAGTGGAAGGGTGATTCTGTAGAGGCAAGAGGTTAACGAACAAACAGGTCTGTTCAAATAGTTTGTAAAAGACAGATGCAAGAGACTAAATAATTACCCAGTACATCTTCCTAATGTAGGATTGTTCTTGGTTCATTAACTAATACTTTATTCAAGCAGTTCCAAATGATAGTGTTTCTACCATTTTCCTCATCATTTCCTCATAATTAAAAAAAATATATATATCATATCCTTGGTCTTCAGTACAAGTGCAATTTCTTCCTAGTTCCTGCTAGGGCACCAATGATAAAGAGACCTTGAGCTTTATGTGCGATCTTCTGTCTTTTCTCAGATATTTCCTACTTTTAAGATCTTTGGAAGATTTTTTTTTTTTGCTATCACCATATCATACAGTGCTTTGATGGTCAGGACAGACTTTCCAACTCTACTCCTGAGTGAAGCAAATGGTCTCTAAAAATCAATGCAGTACCCCAACATTGAGACACAATTTTTGAAATGGAGAACAAATGCTAGACCGTCTTCTGAGATGCAGGGTGCCCAGCTAACCTGGGGGGCAGCAAAAGTCATCTATTAACAGCACCAGACCTGGTCCCACTACAAGGCCCTTTCCCACTTTACCATTGAGTACCTTTTGGTCCATCAGCACTTTTAAGTGCCCTCCTCCCCCGCATGCTGATTACACCCACAGCCTACTGTCCCTTCTAAGCTTCACTTGGCGTTATTATTGCCCTGATTTCTTGTCTCCAATACTTTTGCAACATCCCAGATGATGCCCTGCCCTACCTTCACCACCTGAGTTTCCCCAAGTCAGATGTAATCATGTTGGTTTTGTTTGACTATTCTTCTCATTCTTCCTCATCAAATACTGAGGCTCCTAATCCCACAGCAATAAGAAAAGAAAACAAACAAAACCACCTTGAATGAAGTTTCTTTCCCAAAACTTAGGGACGTGCTTGGAGATGACTCGGTTCCCTTTTCCAGCTTTATAAACTGCTAGACATAATCATTATCATCTCAGAGCTATATCTGTTGTGAAGCTATGGAAACAGCTTCTACAGTTTGCCCTGGCTGTGCTCCTCTGCCTCTTTTCATTTCCTGACCCTTCACACCCACCAGGAGCTGAAGAAGGAGGTGATGATGGGTGCTGAGCATTGGGAAAACTATCACTGACTCTTTGCCAGCTGCTATTCAGAAAGCACTGCCAGCCCCTGCCACCATTCCCTTCTGTCATTGCTTGTCCTCTCTGGTGTTTACAACACAGGTGTTGATATCAGCTGTAAATGTCATAACTCCCTTTTACATCAGAGACGGCCATGAAACAAAACCCAGGAACTGAGGGCAATTCAGAAACCTGAGAAATGTCATTGAAGAGAAGGTGGTAATAGGGGTGGATGAACTGAGGAGAAGAATAAAGTTACTATGTACTGGAGATGGAAACTGGACGTCTTCCCTCACTTTACTCACTGCCTACAAGGCCTCTTCCACACTCATGTGGCTTTGGAAGCGAAGGCTAGAGATTCTGTACCACTGGAGGTACAGTATGGGGCTGACCTTAGCTAGAGACCAAATAAATGTGAGCTGTGGACCCAATCCACCAAAGTACCCTGGTTTCTATTTCCTGCAGCCTGGATTATATTTGCTGCGGTCTTAAATGTGAGTGAAAGACAAGATGCGAGACTCTATTACAGTCCTCATTTCTTTTCTAATGTTGGCTGTAAATGTTTATCATGTAGTTCAATGCACCCTGTCGAGCCAGAAGAGAAAAGCAGATAAAATGAAAGAAGATGACTTTATTAATGTCTCTTTAATCAGAATAGCTTTATGGTCGTGAAAGGACCCAGATATGATTGAGAATAGGACCTTGCTTGAGCTAAAAAATAAGTTCTTACGCAAGACATTAAAGAGGAATATTTATAAAAATGGAAGTGCAAGGGAAGAAAGAGGGAGGGAAGGCTCTAGTCTTGATCAGGTATGTGAAGGAGTGGAGAGAAACTGTGACTCTGGGAAAGACAACCCTGCTGCGAAAGTTAATCTTTTTTATTATGGGATGGTTCTTTCGTAGGCTTTGAAGCAACTTTTTTTTTTTCTGTCAAAACAGAGTATCTGACCATTTGACTTGTGCCTGTGTTCTTAGTTTAAACAAGGTGAATACTTTGCCTTGTGCCTTGTGATGCTGTGGTTTGACAGATGCAGCTGAGACTCAGGAGATCGCAACTTCGCTTTCAACTCTGTCACTGGCCTGCAGGGTGACCTGAGCCAAGTCATGTCATCAATCTTTGTCTCATTTACCTGCCTTAAAGCAGGGCTAGTGGGAATAATTTACCTTTTTTTAGCTTATATTGAGTACCCCTGATAAAAATACTGGATTCAGGCTTGTGTGGTAAGGACTAGTGATGCATGGTCACATATATTCAAATATTTGTTTTAACGTGATAGACACTGAGTGGCCGGTCTTTGTCCTGATCACTTGAAGTAATGTATAACTCAGTGCTGGAAGTCCTGTAGACTACAGGATCACTGGAAAAGGATTATTCCTATGATGCTGTCAGGGTGTCTCATTCTTTGCTGCTCTGCTCTGTTGAGGTTTGGTGGGCTGCTAGCATGAGGCTGCATCTTTGACAAGGCAACAAAACATTGAAACCATCATGTAGCACAGAAAAGCGTAGTTTACAAGTTTCTGTACTGGCTTTGACACTCATTCCAGCAGGACCTCTACTTGACCTAATTTTCCCTGCTTTTTCAGCATAAGCACAGCTAATGCCCCTGAAATGTTTCCAATACTTGTACTCAGAGATTTTGTGCACTGTGCAGTGCTGTTGGCATCTCCGAAGCAACCCAGATGCTCAGCAGCTCTTAATAATTATATTTACATTGTATTTTCATCCTAGGCTTGAGTCTTGGCCTTTGGCTCCACACACTCTGCTATTTTGCCCAAGTTGATCTTAGCTGCCGGGAGGTGGTTCAGAGCATCCTGCCTGAGTGTGGCAGGAGCCTGGCCTTGCTGCCATCTCTTCCCTTTCCCTCCCCGTGCACCCCCTCATTTGCTGAAGCACGGCTGACTTGAGAGGTCTGGGCAGCCTGTGTAACAGTAAGGGCACTCAAGCTTGGACTGACATTGGTAACAGGAGACAAACTGAAGTTCTGACCACGGCTTGCAGTGTGGAATAGTCAATTCTACAGGGCTCTTTAAGGCAGCTGCTACACAGAAGGGGCTAGTCAAGAGCAGGGTCTTTTCCAGGAAGACCTACTGCCAGATGCAGACGGACCCCCAAAACATAAACATAAGGCATGATTGGGGATGATGTTTTCCTTTCCCTGTACCATGTGCCTCCACTTCTCTCTCTTTTGTGAACTGCTATTTCTCTTTGCAATGCCATGCAAGAACAGCCCACATGCTGGGCATCAAATGGAGATTATACGGATTCACATATCAGCAATTTATCTTTTGCTGGCTTGTTTGAGACTCAAAGTACCAATCTGGCTTTTAATACCTCAGGTACTACTAAATTTGAAGTGACTCTGAGGGATAGCTACACAGATTCATAAAGCTTTTTACATAGCCTCAGCTTGAATATAGATGGATGCCTTTCTTTCTTTATTCCTCCCTGTAAAAATCTTAGAGTATGCAGATGGACAGCTAGTCAGGCTTTTAGGTTGTCTGGCTGGGTTCTGTCACACTCCTCAGAGGCTCGGCACCCGCAGAGAAGTAAATATGAATCGGTATGGATTTTGTACACAGTGTTAAAGCTATTGGGCAAACAAAAATAAATTCAGGACTACATATTACCAAGCTTGATTTTCATTTCAGCTGGTGTTATTATGAGATGCCCAGAGCTAAACAATCCAGTTTCAATATTAGAAGCAGCGTTTAATCATCCCATTTGTGCAATCACCAAGCAAACACATATTCCCTATCTTGAGAACTGTTGGAAAGGGGAGAGGGTGAAGATAGTGGGATTGGGTGTAGACACCAGCAAAAACGATGTCATGAAACTAAATTTTCGAACTAGTGAAAGATGCTGATGCCAAAACTATGTTCATTTTGTTTCTGAGTCACCTATATAAACGTGGACATAGAGTGCCTTGTGTAGGCAGCTGCCCTCACACTGCTGAAACAGAGGCCTGAGCAGGGCACATGGGGAAACTGAAATTTCACTACCCTTGTTTGACAGTCTGTGTCTGGTGGCTTTAAACAGTCCTAAATCCTGTCATATAAAAATGCTCTTTAAAGTGTTCTTGAGAATGCAAGGGAACTAAAACTAAAACTTTGTGTATTTTTTTTCTTCCTGGCTCTTTCCGAGTGGTAGTTATAGGCACTGAGTGTATATGCAGGCACACAGTCACACGCTCTGTCCTTAAAATGAGGGAATAAAAAGAATGGGAAGGTCTCTGTTGCATAAAAACTGAAAAAGTAATAAAAAAGGAAGAAAAAAACCCAGAAAAGAACAGAAACATTTAAAATGCTTAGAATAATAGCAGGGCTGTATTCTTTTCATTGCATGCAGCCTGGGCTCCAGTGAAACAGGGACTGGAACAACTGCTAAGGGATCAGGCACATCTCTGTCTGTTTGCTGCTAGGTAATTTTTGGGGTGCAGGTAGGTGGGACAGGGGGTGGTTGGCCTGATCCCAGATACCTGAATTTCCTCTGCTGAAAGTGATTGGTCTCCAGTACTGAGATGGTGTCTGGACCGGGGACACTGGAGGTGAGGGATGCCTCCTTAACTGTTACCAGGCTGGCTTTGCTTGTTGTGCCTCCTTGCAAACAGATAGCCCTTCACTTTTTAGACATGGACTGAAGCCTGACCTGGTGAGTGATGGATTTAGGGTGTGCTCAGTGCTTTTGCTAGTTAGAGCTGGAACAACTAGCAGATCACACTCCTCAGAGCAATAACACCTGGAAAATGCTACTCCTAGATCCTTAATTATTGGTGTTCCAGTGGGAACTTCTCCATTTATTTTGGCTGAGTTTACTGGCACTCAGAAACAGAACTAATTAGGAGATATCTATCAGCAATTAGACTCTCTGGGACACTTTTCTAAGCCCTTTACACAGGTGGACCACATCCATTGCTAGTTCAGGGAAGACTTTCCGGATTCCCCCAATGGCCATAACCAGGAGTTGAACAGCTTCAGTTGCTTAGCTACTACAGCGAAGCTTCCCCAACTTTCGGCACTTAACTGGGCCACCAAAGTTGTCCAGGGCTTCTTTCTTTGCCAGAGGGCAGAGCTAGGCATCTCGAGCCCATGGATTGGATGTAAGTGGACTGGACCACAGAGGGAAAAGGGTGCAGCAGCACTCCTGACTGCAGAACACAGTAACTCTGCTTCTGCGCTTGCCAATAGATGAATTTTGGGGGGATAAATCCAGCCCCACCAGTAGATTAGCTCAGAGTTGTGGGCATATTATGATCCTCTGAGGGCACTAGTGTGTAGATTTCTTTTCCTGAGGCTATTTAATAGAGGCTTCATTATGGGAGGAGTTTATACAGGGCCATGTAATTTCAAAGGAGAACAAAGCTTGTTGTAGAGGTGTGAGCAGAATCCTGGCAGCTATCTGTAGTCAGGGTGATTAGATAACATTTCTCAGACAGTTTTCATTAGAAAAAAAATAAGTTTTTGTATTAAGCTCATTTTTAGTTTTTACAAAGCCGTATCACTTTCTGTGGAATTCCCGCAGGAGAAAACATTTTTAAAACAGAAAGGGATTTAGGATCCCGATTCAAAATTTCAGTTTGAAAATTGAAAATTGTATCTGTAATACTTTTCTATGCATTTTTCATACTTCTGGTTTGTGTACACAGTCTTTCGTGACATCACTGTTGAAGTGTTCTGAGATTAGTTTTAGCACAATAAAGCAATCTCTTGGATATCAATGAAACCAGGAGTCAATCTGATTCACAAAAAGAGGTAAGATACTCTAATTAGCGGGCGTAATTGCCATTATGATTTGTCTGAAAACAGACAAATGCCAGGATATTTCAATGTCCAGTTGCTGTCATACTTTTATATATCAGTATTTGTAGGAACAAATGTTATATGGTGTTAATAATATAAAATAATTTTTAAAACCTACAAAAAATTCAGAATTATTTTCTGAAAGCCAGGTAAGAAACATTGGAAGGTTAAAAAATATCCAAACCAATTCTTTTTGAAAGTCCAATTTTTTCCTCTTTTGACAGGAATTCTACTTCTGTATTTGAAATCGAGCCTGCAGATAAGTAACCTCCAATAAATCTGGCTGTAATGGTTTAAAACTGTGGTGCCCCAGTGTCTTCTTTCTGCTGGTGGAGATAACCATACTCAGAGCAAGGTTCAACAAACTTAGCTTAACCCCGTTATTCCTTTCCCCAACCCACTTCACTGATTGGTGTAACTAAAGGTACCAGACTTGAAAAAGAAGGGGCTGGAGCAGGGTCTCGCATTGCACCCTGTCATTCAGTCTGCTGCAGAAGCAGTGACGTGCAGCAGGAGAGGATAGCAAATAGCTGGAGGCACAGCATTTTAGCTGGTCCTGGGTGCTTGTCCGCCTCCGCCTGGTAGTCTGCATCCCATAGCCAGCAACAGCTGCAGGCAGATCTCATCCTGCCTTTGTCTTAATTTCCCCTTTTGTAAAGAAAGTAAGTAATAATGCAGCTACCTACCTCAGAGGAGTACAGGAATTAATTAATGTTAGTAAAGTGCTTTGAAGATAAGATCTAAGTATTATTATTAATAATTTACCTGCAATTTGCTCTGTGCCTTAAAAGACAGAAATAATTTACCATGAAATGATGTGATACTACCTAGGGCTGTATTAAGGTCTTGAATGGATGTGCAGGGCTTACATTACCATTAATGTAAACTACTATGTAGAGGTGCCAAAAGGCAGATCTGGGCTTTATGTAAATACCCATTCAGGACCTCATTATATCATACAGCATTAGTGTTTATAGGATACAAAGGTCTTATGAATTATAAGTTACCTGTTTCCTGGAATATATACAGAGGTACAGATTTTCAAAGGATAGCCTCTTTAAGCAAGTTAAAAATTAATTAATAATATGCATTTAAAGATAATAACAGAAAAGACTTGAAGATTTGTTAGCCTGAGAGGCAACACACTTGAGGTTTTCCTTGGTTTCTTCAGACTGACACAGTGACCCCTTCTGCATACCTTATCTCCCATTGTTTTCCCCATTTATTGTTCTAATAAGACACTAAGTGTAATCTTTGTCAGAAATACTTGCTTTGCCAAAGAAGTCAAGGCTTAAGCTTGAAGTGAACTAAGTTCCGTGCTGAAAAACCAAGAGACCAATGAACGAAAGTGCAGAGACCAAAAGACCCATGACAACTCCTCCTGTCAGAGGAACTAGAGAGAGGAGAGCCATGTGCTCACCTGGCATGCTTGGGTTTTAGGACAGAAAGAGAGGCAGCTCCGGCAACATCCCAGTCCTTTCTGCACCTGGAGAGCAGAGGGATGCTCACAAGAAGAGCCGTGCATGGCTCATATACCTCTGCTCAGCTACAACCCACACTACAACAACTTGCCATGGAGTTAACTTTTCTTTGTGTGATAGATGAAGATAAGCCACCAGCAACACTTCATGAATCTCTCCTTTAAACCTTTCCCGAGGATCGAGAGACATTTTACTTCTATAGTTTATGAAGACACAGCCCAGAGATATCAAAGGGGAAAGAAATATACCTGTCTGAATAAAGGATTCTTGGCAGCCACCACAGCTATGAGATGAAACAGGTTGACTCTGGTGTCAGTAGAGAATATCTTCTCTCCCAGTCTGAGGGCCAGGCTCTGGGTGAATTTTATGCACAGAGCATAGCAAGCAGCATGAGGAAGGCTTAATATTTTTAATAGCTGATAAGCTTTTTACCATATCTGTGACATAACATCTTCCTGAAGCCTTATCAAATTTATATCTCCAAGGTTAACAAAAGGTAATACTAATGAGGATGAAATGGCAGGGATGGTGAACTCTAGCTGCTGAAGAGAAGGTGAGAACATAAATCATTTGCCTGTGAGCAAGTCTTCACAGAGGGAAGCAGCAGTGTTGGTGCAAGAGATTAGACAGTCCTCAGATGACCACAGTGATGAACTGGAATGGACACCCTAAGGTACCGTGATGTGAACCACGTGTCTCCAGTCCTTGGTGACAACAGGGACCTGACTTTTGCCTGCCCAGAGACAGAGGCATAGTTATTCTCTCTTATTCTTTGCTTAACAAGACAAAGCAGTGGAAAAACCTTCTCTGTTTGTAGTCTGCAGACTTCTGTATTTGAGAAAATGATTCATGACTGAGGATTTAGGTCAAGCTAAGCAGATTTAGCTGAAGGACCTGACCACTGTTCTTAAACTATGTCTGCTCCAGCATTTAGGTGTGAATGGTAACACGAGTCCCTCTCACAGCAGTACAGCTTATGTGATAGGAGACATTAAAGAAGTATCATGTTCTCTCTTAAAATGAGAATAGTATTATAGCTGTTTCACACAGTCATTAGCTAACATTTACAGGGATTAGGAAGCAAGTTTTCCACTAAGGAATTAAAAATTGTCATTAAAGCTATGCTTCTCAGAGCCTTCATAGCTCACCTTTGGGAACTGCACAGATCAAAGTGCTGAGGAGAAAGTTAATTTGCAATTAACAATACTGTGTTTGTAAATGTTATTTGTGCAGTTCCATCTTTAACCAGGAGAAAGTGGTGGTGCTCAAAGCAGTCCGTGACTGCTTTGGCTGCCCCTCAGAAAATACTCTGAGAATTAGAATTTCCCCAAAACACCAACAAGGACAGCAACAGTGAAGTTCTCTACTTTTACCCAATTCAGAATACGGATGTGAAACTGGACTAACCCAGGACAATACTCAGGCAATGACAGTATGAAGTCAGTTCCTGTTTTTTCTGTGTTCTGTGTTTTGTACACGAAGTTTCTACTTTCTGTAGACATTTAAAATTCATTAGGAAAAGTGAGTTGGAAACTTGGTCATAAAAGATCATAAAATATCAAAGATGCACGTTGTCTTTCCGCACCAGCACGCAACTGCTGGCTTTTGGCTCTGTCTCCATCTTTGGTTGTGACCTAAAATCCTGCCCTGGGTTTAGGAAACCGTCCTGATGAAACTTTCATAGGAGCACTGATGTTTTTGCAATGGAAACTTCTGTTTCAGCAAATAAATCTTTTTCTGCAAATCCTCATTTTTCAGCAAAGCAGTTAGTTTGAGACAGCTCCGAGTATAGAATTTGCTGCAGAAAATGATCCAGCCTCATTTCTTTGTCGCCAGTGGTCCTCATTCCTCACCCTTTATTCAATGGTTACTGGCCTTATTGATGGACATAGTGTCACTGGATTTTGCCAAGGTAGTGCTTCTTTCCATTTGTAGATCTGCACTCCATGGTCAGAAATACCACAGGTGTCAACTGTCTTTGTTACTTCTCAAATCCACACTCAACCATTTGGTGCAGTGGTCATGCGGAACAGACTAAAGTGCCACCAGGCTGCAGGTATTTCTTCAACTCTTAACATTTATGACCACACTATTGCCCACTGCCTAGGTCAAGTGTTAAATGTGTTTTCAAATATCTGTCTGCGTGTTGGCTTGGATAAGACAGGTACTAGTCAAGAGAAGAGATCATTTTGCTGAGTTTGTAGCAAATTGGAGTAGCAGGTGTCACTGGAGTTGAATGTGCACACTCATGATTGACCGGTTTAGCTGATGGTTCTAGGCATATTTTTAGATGCCTCTTGTGGCACTTAACTGCCCTATACTGATATTTGTGGTTTGTTTTTTGATTCTGCTTGGGTAGCAGAATCTGTCTGGTCCTCGTGGTCAATGATCAAGTCTCGGTCATTCATACTTTCATTACATTGCAGCTGGATCTCTGCCACTTCATATGTCGAGCTCTTAGCTACAGAAGCTGCTGTCAGCCCCTCAGATTGGTCTCCAACCATTCCAGAGAATTCTCAGAGTCGATTGAATCAACTGTCTTCTGGTATTAGCTTCAGTGTAACAGACCCAGAATGCTTAACACATATCAGACAATGGAGCACAGTGCAGAAATCTCTGTCCTAGCAGAGGGCAATAAGCCTCTGCATGGTAGTATGTGGCCTACTTCTTCTTTTTGAATGATGAAGTTGATTTGGCAGTGTTGTGGCTTAACCCGACAGCCGACAATTAAACACCAGACAGCCGCTAGCTCACACATCCCCTTCCCCTCCACAGTGGGAAGGGGAGGAGAATGGACACCAGGTAAAACTCGTGGGTTGAGATAAAGACAGTTTAATAAAACAACAAAGGATAATACTACTACTGCTGCTGCTGCTGCTGCTATTGCTACTACTACTACTGAATACGCAAAACAAACAATACACGATGCAGTTTTTTTCTCACGACCAGGTGACCACTTGCATAGCCAGTCCCCAAGCAGCAATTGCAGAACACAGATCTCATGGATTTCATGAATTGAAATGAATTCTAATGAATTGTGGAACTCTCAAAAAAAAAAGACCAAACTCCCAGAAAAGTTCAAACTCTTGGACAAAAAGAGAGATAGCTGAAAAATCCCAGAAAAGAGAGGATTCCTGCCGCCCAGACAATCCCCGTTTATAAACTGAACATGAAGTTGGTGGTGAGGAATATTTCCCTTGGCCAGCTAGGCTATCAGCCTGTCTGTGCTCCCTCCCAGCTCCTTCACACCTGGTCATTAGCTGCTCATGGGAGACTGGAAGAAGCCCTTGATCTCTTATCAACAACTGAAAATGTCAGTGTTATCAACATTCTTCTTAAATCCAAAATAAAAGAGCTAGTAGGAGGAAAATTAACTCTGTCCCAGCTGAAACCAGGACAGGCAGTGAAAAAATCAAAGCTTAGACAGAGATGAGAATAAGAAGAATTAAAGGCACCATAATGAAAAAACTGTTACTCTGGCCCATGCTGCAAAGGCTACAGGGAAGGGAAATTTTCTTTAAAAAAGACAGTGACAGCAAGTGTGAAATTGTTCTCAGACCCTGAAGGAGGACTTTTTGAGGCTTCTCTGTTCTTACTGTACTAACATTTCTGATGTCTTGAATCTGATTTGCAATTTACTTCCATTATAAATTTTTACTGTCAGCCCTATGTTCAAATTCAGTCTCCTCAAATGCTTCATTATGTCTCCGTTTTTGTTATATTGAAGCATTTGCTGTCAGAGACATAACTTGGGTTGTCACTACATGATTGGTATTCATAGCAGACATCTCTGAAGATATCTGAAGCAATCAACCTCATGCAAGCAGTGATACTGGCTAGGCTGAAATTCTGGAATTGTCCATGGATCCTGGTGTCTTAGGGGCTGCTGGCATGAAATGGAATAGAAACAACACAGCTTTTCTTGTTTCATCTGTTTTACTAAGTCTGAGGAACTACTGGAGAGTCCAGCAGAGGGCTACGAGGATGGTGAGGGGACTGGAGTATCTCTCCTGTGAGGAAAGGCTGAGGGAGCTGGGCTTGTTCAGCCTGAAGAAGAGAAGGCTGCGAGGGGAACTTAGAAATGCCTATAAGTATCTTAAAGGTGGGTGTCAGGAGGATGGGGCCAGACTCTTTTCAGTGGTGCCCAGCGACAGGACAAGGGGCAATGGGCACAAACTGAAGCACAGGAAGTTCCATCTGAACATGAGGAAGAACTTCTTCCCTCTGAGGG
>Ga0065711_1047077_pt1 | contig 12535 bp, 4 predicted proteins | sample Hoacrofraction12_FD_59098 | JGI IMG/M metagenome (GOLD analysis project Ga0065711, IMG submission 59098) | Hoatzin crop microbial communities from Cojedes, Venezuela - Epithelial fraction 12 v2 (version 2) | ecosystem: Host-associated > Birds > Digestive system > Esophagus > Crop | place...
CTGCTCTCCAGCAGGTCCACCCCAAGCCTGTACTGGTGCATGGGGTTGTTCCTCCCCAGGTGCAGGACCCTGCTCTTGCCCTTGTTGAACCTCATCAGGTTCCTCTCTGCCCAACTTTCCAGCCTATCCAGGTCACGCTGAATGGCAGCACAGCCTTCTGGTGTATCTAACACTCCTCCAAGTTTTGTGTCATCAGCAAACTTGCTGAGGGTACATTTTAACTCTTCACCCAGGTTGTTGATGAAGAAGTTAAACAAGACTGGTCTCAGTACTGACCCCTGGGGGACACCACTTGTTACCGGCCTCCAACTAGACTCAGTGCCACTGATGACAACCCTCTGAGTTCTGCCATTCAGCCAGTTCTCAATCCACCTCACTGACCACTCATCTAGCCCACACTTCCTCAGCTTCCCTAGGAGGATGTTATGGGAGACCGTGTCGCAAGCCTTGCTGAAGTCGAGGTAGACAACATCCACGGCTCTCCCCTCATCTACCCAGCCGGTCGTACCGTCGTAGAAAGCTATTAGATTGGTCAAGCATGATTTCCCCTTGGTGAATCCATGCTGACTACTCCTGATAACCTTCTTTTCCTCCACTTGCTTGTTGATGACCTCCCGGAGGATCTGCTCCATCACCTTTCCCAGTATGGAGGTGAGGCTGACGGGCCTGTAGTTCCCTGGGTCCTCCTTCTTGCCCTTTTTGAAGATTGAAGTGACATTGGCCTTTCTCCAGTCCTCGGGCACCTCCGCTGTCCTCCAGGGCCTCTCAGAGATGATGGAGAGTGGCTCAGCAACGACATCCGCCAGCTCCCTCAGCACTCGTGGGTGCATTCCATCGGGGCCCATGGATTTGTGGGCGTTTAGATCGCTTAAGCAATCCCTCACACAGTCCTCCTTGACAAAGGGAAATTCATCCTCTCTGTGGGCTTATTCTCTTATCTCCAGGGCCTGGGATTCCTGAGGGCCTGCCTTGGCACTGAAGACTGAAGCAAAGAAGGCATTCAGTAGCTCTGCCTTCTCCGCATCCTCCGTCACCAGGACACTCGCCTCATTCAGCAGCGGCCCCACATTGTCCGTAGCCTTCCTTTTGCTGCTGATGTAGTTTGAAGAAGCCCTTCTTGTTGTTTTTGACATCCCTTGCCAGCTTCAATTCCAGGTGGGCTTTGGCGTTCCTCGTCACATCAAAAAGATGAAAGAGAGTTCACTTGGTAGGCCAGATTTTCCTGACTGAAGAAAAGGGGCATAAGTGCAGTACCTCATATTTATCTCCCAATTATGTTTTAATTCATGACAATTTTGAATCCCTGTGGTTACCTATTATGTATTTGCTTCTCACTCTGCTTCCTTAATGGGTGATCTCTCAATTCCACACAGCAAAGTCTGTGCTGATGCTGCTGCTAATGCTGCATCTCTCTAGAATGTGCTTTGGGATTTATGTAGAAAAGGTATCTTTATTTACACTCTGTTGGAAGTTCTTACTTTATGACTGACTGATTGCAAAATATTTCTTTAACAATTTCTTTACTTGAGGGAGGGTACTTGACAGAGTTTAGAATCAGAAATCTGGACCAAATGGGAAAATGTTGTGATTTATTATCATTTCCCACTCATTGTAGGCTAAGTAAAGTAAAACAAAACTAAAGGAAAGATAAAAATCCCCATAAGGTTATGTTATATACCTGCACATATTATCTATGTATAATATATGTATGGTATATATTATATACATGTAATGTATATTTATGCAGTGTGATTATGCATATTACTTTGCATAATTACTTAAAAAAAAATGAAAACTGTAATTTGCCAGATCAAGATAGTTAAGTCTAACCAGCAAAATCTGAATACAGAATATGTGGAAAATTTTTCTCTTTTTTATGCACAGAAATAAGAATTTACCAGCACATTTTTTGACTTTTTAGGTTAATACATAATTTCAAGGAAATCACATCTGCTTTCATAAAGTATACTGAGTAAGAAACTGTATTTGTCTCAGACAACGTAATGACAGAAATGATTGTGGCATTCAAGTTTTACATTTTGTTCCATTTCTCTGTCTCCCTCGCTCTTCTCTTGTTCTTTTCCATAGTGAGGTCACCTGTAGGGTTTTCAAGCTATAAACAGTTGCGATGAGTCAGAACATATTAAAAGCTTTGGAATACACTTAGAATGACAGAATGGTTTGGGTTGCAAGGGACCTTAAAGATCATCTAGTTCCAATTCCCTTGCAATGGGCAGAGACATCTTCCACTAGACCAGGTTGCTCAAAGCACTGTTCAACCTGGCCTTCAACACTTCCAGGGAGGGGGCATCTGTCCTAATCCAATATTGGGAGTGTTTTCGATGTGATCGCAGGCGACTAGATTAAGATGCAAATGGAGTCAGATGCTATGCAACCTTGTAAACTTTATTTCTGTGAATGGGGAATCGGATGTCGGGCGGGGACGGCAGTGGGGGGAGGACATGAGAAAGAAAGAAAGTAAAGACAAGCAACCCCAGGGGGAGAGGAAAGGAGTGCAAGAAACAGTTACCACTACCACAGATTAGGCGATGTCCAGCAATGTCCGGTCAGCTCAGTCTCTGTGCAGGCATGGAGGTTCCGGCGGAATGGAGTCCAGCAGCAAGGCGGCAAGGAGAGCAAGAAAGCTTAGAGGATCATGTGCCGTCTTTTTATAGGGACATTTGACCATGTGCTATACATGTAGTTCATGCCATACATGCTGCTCGCGTAGACGAGTCCTCTCTGCGCACTAGTCCATGTGCAAGTGCTTTCCTGCAGGTCGTTGTGGCTTTTTTGGAGGCCAGGAAGAGACGACAACAGCAATGTAGAGACAAAATCAGTTGATAGTGGTCTTCTACAGCATCCGCACCTTCTCTGGTCAACCTCTTCCAGCTCCTCGCTACTCTCATGGTAAAGAATTTCTTTCTTCTGTCTAATCTAAATTTACATTTTTTTAGCTTGAAGCCATTACCCCTTGTCCTATCACTACATGCTCCTATAAAAAGTCCTTCTCCAGCTTTCTTACAGGCCCCCCTTGGGGACTGAAAGGCTTCAATAAGTTCTTCCCAGAGCCTTCTCTACTTCAGGCTGAACAACCCCAACTGTCTCAGCCTTTCCTCATAGGAGAGGTGTTCCATCCCTCAGACCATCCTCTGGATCCGCTTCAACAGCTCCATACCTTTCTTGTGCTGAGGGCTCCAGAGCTGGATGCAGGAGTCCAGGCGGGGTCTCACCAAAGCAAAGCAGGAGAATCACCTCCCTCAACCTGCTGGCCATGCTTCATTTGATACAGTCCAGGGTATTGTTGGCCATCTGGGCTGTGAGCGCACATTGCTGCATCATGTTGAGCTTATTTTCAACCAACAGTCCCAAGTCCTCCTCAGGGCTGGTCTCAATCCATGCTTCGCCAAGCCTCTATTTGTGCCTGGGATTGCCCCAACCCATGTGCAGGACCTTGCACTTGGCCTTGTTGAACTTCATGATGTTCACATGGGCCCACCTCTCAAGACTGTCAGAGTCCCTCTGAATGGCATCCCTTTCTTCCAGCTTGTCAACCGCAGCACACAGCTTGGTGTCACTGGCAAACTTGCTGAGCAGAACTCAGTCCCACTGTCCATGTTGCTGACAAAGACATTAAACAACACTGGTCCCAATACCGACCCCTCAGGAATGCCATTTGTCACTGGTCTCCACTTGGACATCGAGCAGTAGACTGCAACTCTTTGAGTACGACCACCCAGACAATTCCTTTTCCACTGACTGGTCCATGTATCAAATCCATTTCTCTCCAATTTAAGAGGAGAGGATGTCATTCAGGACAGTACCAAATGCTTTGCACAAGTCCAGCTAGATTATTTCATCTGCTCGTCCCTTATCCACCAGTGCAGTAATCCCATTGTAGAAGGCCACCATATTTGCCAGGCATGATTTTGTCAGCCCTTAGTGAAGTCATGTTGACTGTCACCAATCACCTCCTTATTTTCCATGTGCCTTAGTACTGTTTCCAGGAGGATCTGCTCCATGATCTTGCTGAGCACAGAGGTGAAACTGACAGTTGTGTAATTCCCCAGGTCTTTCTTTTTACCCTTTTTAAATCTAGGGGTTAGGTTTCCTTTTTTCCAATCATTGGGAACTTCACTGGACTACCGTGACTTCTTAAATATGATGAATAGTGGCCTAACAACTTCATCCACCAGTTCTCTTAGGACCTGTGGATGCATCTCATCAGGTCTCATGGACTTGTGCAACTGCAAGTTCCTTAGATGGTCTCAAACATGAGCTTCTCTTATAGTGAGTGGTTTTTCATTCTCCCTATCCCTGCCTTTGCTGTCTGTGACCTGGGCAGTTGTGGCTGGACCACTTGCTGGTGACAAGTGAGGCAAAAAAGTCATTGACTACCTCAGCCTTCTTCATATCCTGGGTAATCAGGTCTCCTGTTTCTTTCTAGAGAAGGTTCACATTTTCCCTGGTCTTCCTTCTGTCAGTGATGACCTATACAAGCTTTTATTGTCGCCTCTGACATCCCTGGCCAGATTTAATTCTGTCAGGGCTTTAGCCTTCATAATCTGATCCCTGGCTACTCAGACAGTTTTTCTGTGTTCTTTCCAGGCTACCTGTCCTTACTTACACCCTTTGTAGGCTTCCTTTTTGTGCTTAAGTTTGTTCAGGAGCTGTTTGTTCATACATGCAGGCCTCTCAGCATTTTTACTTGACTTCCTCTATGTTGGGATGCATCTCTCCTGAGCTTGGAGGAGGTGATCCTTAAATCCTTGTTGGACAGAGACAGCCTTTCGTTACACTTTGTGGGATTTTTTTGTTGTTGATTAGAGAGTGGGGTGGGTTGGGGAGGTGGGTTTCATTTCTGTTTGTTTTTTTAAGCAAGAACTGTCTAGTGTGTTCGAGTTTTCCTATTATGAAATATTTTAGCTGGCAGAGAATCCATCTATAGCTGTTAAATTTGTGTAATAAATATTAATTTATGGATATGCTTAGAGAAGTTATATAGGTGTAATTTACCAATACTTATATTTAATGTTAACAGAAATCAGTGAGGTATTTACTTCATTAATAAATGAAGATTTTTTTATGAATTTACAATGCAAACTTTCCCCTGTGAGGAAAAAGAAAATAAAAATATGTTGGTAACTTTTATGCCCATGATATAGTGAAAGATGTTCAATTGCATCAGGTAATATTTAGGCTCCATACCCTCACATGAAGACTGGTGACATATTCAGTCTGCTAAAAGTGAAAGTGTTTCCTTTTCTTTGTTACCTCTTTCTCACTCTTCTTGACTCAGTGTCACAGCTTGTCTCTTTCCTAAATCTGAGATTTTGTGTTCAGGAACTACAAAACGTGTTACAAGCTGCTGGGAGCACGAAAGTTTCCAGCAGATGTCATGTTAGTAATAATAGCATATGGATTCATTCTATCCTACATGCTGTAATTTTTACACTGTTGAACTATGCATGTATATATTTACATTGTCTTAAGCTTTTTATTTTAATATGCATGCAATGTTTTGCTTATTTATTGTTGATACATCAACATCTTTTTCAGACATAATTAGTTTATCTGCTGCACATATAGTATCTTCCCTAGAATAATCTTCAGTCTCAGTAAACACAAAAACAGTAGGAAGCAAATTGTACCCTAGGATGCTCAGCCATGTTTTCTACTGAAGTCATTAGCGTCCCTGAGCGATAAGTCATCAAGGGAAGAATTTCACCCCAATTGTTTATATCACATGTCACTATCTTCTCAAGCAGAAATCATTAGAGGAACCTATCCTGTTTTCTCTTGGCATCAGAATTCTCTGAGCTGCTATAAAAATTTAGGGTGCATAAAGAATGTGCCAATGACATCGGAGGTAACTTCTGGAGAGCAGAACTTCTTTGTTGAAATGAATGTCTACTGTTTCCTTGAGCCCTGTAATTGTGGGAAAGGTACTCAATTGGCCAAAGAACTGTCTGTGTGTAACATCATCTTGGTATTGAGAAGCATGAAATTCTGAGTAAGCCATATACTTCAAAAAGCCTTCCTGTATTGCTGTTACATGAGAACAGGAAATTGAGGAAACCTGAATTTGGGCTAGGTTGGGGAGGAAGTGGAAGGCTGCTCACTTTCCGTGTTGTTAATAAAGGATGACTACCTGCAAAGGTTCATTTCCAACATTGCCTTTCCTCTGTTACCCTCAACTGCTGCCCTAATGAAAGACAGGGTAGAGAAGGAGTTCAAGATAAGACAGTCATGACCATTAAGAAAAACAGTGAATTCAACAACACCTGTGACAACCTCGTAAACTCTGAGATACAGTAAACTACAGATGTGGATTATAGTTAGGCCGAACAGAGAAACATGAGGGCTAGCACACAAGAAACATAGCATTGTACAGAGAAGCAAGGAGACAGAAGGCCACAGAGAGAAGAAAATCAGCAGTAAGATGAGAGACCAACAGGAGGAAAAGAAAAGTGGCACTTCATTTACTCACCGAAGATGAAATCAAGGTAGAGAACAGGAGGAAGACAAGCTAAAAATGGCAATCGGTTAGGAAAAGTATTGTGTCTCCTGAAATTTGAGGATCTTGCCCATTTTCCTTTTTGTCACACATGATGGATTTCTGCTACAGAATACCCTTTAAGAATACCACAAGTCCACACTCCATCACAGAAGTGAAATACCAGAAGATGGAAGGAAGTGAAAGGTGATTTTGAGGAAGGGTAGGAACATGTGTTAACCTTTTCAGCTGGAAGCTAGAAATGTAAATCTGAAAGGAAAGTGGGGAAGAGAGATAAAAAACGGAGTGTCAAAACCTAAAGGGAATCAGTGCTGGGGAGTTTGGGTGGAGAGAAGACAAAAAGAAACAAAAACAGGCATGTTATTGCAGAGTGCAGAAGGCTCTTTCAAAAGCAAAAATAGAGCAAAAGAGTGAACAAGGAAGTTGTGTGCAAGAAAAAGAAGTTTGAAAAGTTGTAAGAAAACTCATATTCTAGAACAGAATTACAAGTTAAGATATGGTAGCATGGAATAAAAAAGAGTTATGAGTCTTTACAGTTTGTTTTCTCTGAAGCTGAAGTTATGTTTAGATCTACATTTGTTTCTAGCTGTAAACAAAGTCAGAAAGGAATTGAGTTTCACATGTTATAAAAGCAGTGATGCCCTAGGGACAAGGAGAGGCGATGTAGTTTGCCCTCATGTTTTGGGGACTTTTCATATGCTACACTAAACTTACGCTGAACATTTATTTTATTTAGCATTGTTTAGAATCCACTGTAATTTATTTCTACTCAGCATGTTTTCTGATTGCAATTATCTCTTTATTGTTATCTTTCACTACAAATCAATGGTGGTTGTGATCAGGAGTCTATTCCTTATTTATTACGTTGATATGTGGATAGCAAGTTATTTATGTACTTAATTTAAATTAATTTTATTTGTAGGGTTGAAGCAGATGTTGTGGAGTTGTGATTTCCCACGAACTGTTCAATGAAGAGTCACTTACACGAGGGTATTTTTTTCCAGAAACTTTAGTTTTCTTTGCCTGTATGTTTCTGATCAGTACTGTGCAAGAAAATGACTGTCATAACTAACACAAGTACACATTATGAGACTCGTGGTTCGTTCTCTCCCTGTTGGACATATAGTGTACTGTGCTACTAAGATCACTGAAAATCTTTCTGGCTCTGTCTGTACGCATACATTTTACATGCATTCAGATACTGACTCTGAGCAGTAATTCGCAGTTTCCTTGGATGCTCTGTGTGTGTATATGTGTGTGCACAAGAAAAAAATGTGTATCAGCTACTAATTTATAGGACTGAAGTATGAGTATTCCTCAAACCATGCTACAAGGCAACACTAAAGACAAGCATCCTTTATATAAATCTCTAAAGATCATCTGTAAGGAGTTTATGCTTTCTTATTTTGTAGTCAACACTTTGTTTTCTGTCCTGCCTTCTAAAGGAGAGTGAAATAATTCTGTAACTGCGAGTCAAAACAACGCAACACAATCCACAATCCACAGACAAAGGGCTTGCGACGACTATAGACCTTTGCAGTTCATTGTGTCTACATTGCTGGTACTCTTATGCCCTGCCTCGTATTCCAAGTGTGAGGTTTTTTTATTACCTAAGTGAAGAACAAGAGATTTAAATAACACAAAGGATATAATCTATGGGAAAGTCACAATTAACCCTGCAAATCCTGGTTTTATCTAGAATCCTGACACAGTGACACTGTTGAGGTCTTTACATTCTCTCTTTCCTCTTCAGTCTTCTCGCTTAAAACTGACACATCTGGTAAAGATGCTAACTGTATTGTTAAGTTAAGATTCCATGGAAATGGCACAATGCATAGATTATCTTTTTCCATCAATATAATGTTATTTATTAATTATTAAACACTTTGAATTTACTGCTTTGTGTTTTGAAAAGAAGGCTCTAGAGAATAGTTCTCTTTTCCATTCTCTAACTTGTGGATGTGCCTATTTTTCTTGAATGTGTGTGTGTGGTGTCTGTAGCATATTCTGCAAACTACAATATGTTTTAGGAGACATTTCCCTTGGTCTTAGACAGAGAGGTGGAAGTACATATGTTGGATCATATATGTTGAATTGACTGCATTAAGACAGACCCTAGCACTTATATTTTTTATCAGTAGATGTCATATACTTGGTTTTATGGCAATTTTAGTTCCTTGCCAAATTTTGTATTTCACTGTGTATTTTGAAAATCCTGTAGCTATTCTCTGTGTTATTGTGTAGTGGGAAATAAATCAGGGACTGAGTATCTTGTTGGTTTAGATGTTGATAATAAGTCTTCTGTGTAGGGTATTTGTGATCACTAATTTGAGGTCATAATGAGTCTTGCTGTAGGCAAATCAATTTCCATTCAGCAAAGAGAGGCCTTTATTTCTGGTGCTACTATTTCAGGTTCAGAAAATTTATTTTCATTTTTTTTAATATAAATGCAGTCATTGTTAAATTACAAAGTGGAAATTAAATACGGTAGACCTCTTAAGGGACTACAGTGAATATAGAGTTTTGCATGTTACTTTTAGGATTCATATGATCATCATATTTGCTTGAAATTTGTAAAGTTTGAGTTCTTACACATAGATTGAACTCACACATGGTTTGATCTGAAAAAAAAAATTGAAACATGTTAAAAGAAGTCCACTTTTTGAAAAATGCAAGTGGAACATGAGCCCTTTGGTGTAGAAAAAGAAGGCTTTCCTTGGTGTTTAAGATCTTCACCTCTTTTTTCCTTCTGTACTGTCTCAGGACCCAGTGCAAAGTGGTTTTAGTCTGTGATTAGGACTTGTCTAGGCCAGGAAAAAATATAAGCTTCATAGACATGATGCTTTCTTGTTACCCTTTTTGGAGGGAGGGCATTTTTATTTTCATTTAAGATAGGGACAACTCAAGACATTTACATTATACAGTAATATTTTTAAACATATTAATAAATGATAACCAAAGCAGTTTGGCTGCTAAAACTTTCACTATCTTTCAGAAAAGGAGGCTGTTACTGCCAGCCGAAAAAGACTGGGTAATTAGCTGAATCTGGCAATATACTTTGAACGTCGGCATGTTACTTGCTACACTTTGTGAATGTTTTTCGGAACATGAAGAGGGAAATACTTCACTGCCTAGTTGCTTTTATACCTGTGTTCACACTATCAGAAAACACATATACTAATTCTAAAAGAATATTCTGTTTATATACATGTGTGTATATATAGGTATATATTCAGTGACTAGTTGTGCAGACTTTTTTTTCTTACATTGCAGGTTCTCTTGGTCTGCAAGTAAGGTGAGAAATACAAGGTATTTTTTTGCCATGACAATTGCATTGAATATAAACATTAAATGAACCTCCACTCCTTTTGAGGACTTTTGGTGGGAGGTGAGCAGGGAGTTGTTTGTTTTTTTGCACTGTAACATTCAAAACTCTGAAAAAGCGTAAGATCCTAATAGGCTTAATTGTGACAGGTTGGATTGATTTTTTAGGCTAATCTATACAAGTGGAAAATTCCTAGCATTGAAGCTGAATCACATGTAGTCTTGGTAGTCTGTGATTTAACATTATTCACCATAGCCATCCTACAAGGACAGACTCCAGGGAACATAGAAAGATCCAAATACAAGGACAAAGGAACATATGCCTCTAGAGTTTTTGGTCACTCGTTGTAAACCACACTGGACTGGTAGGTCCTGGAAAAGACAAAATGTTGGAGTTGAGAGAGAGAAGATAATCAGGGATCTGTGATTTTTTAAAAATGTAATAGAAAGATAGCAACCCTCCAGCTCTGAATTTCATCAGCTGGACCTCTTGAAGTACAGAAGAGAAATTTGTGAAGGAAGACTGTGTGTTGTGTTCTATCTTCTTACCACTGTCCATGTCTCAAAGATATTGGCAAACACAAATAACTCCAGTCAGCCACAAAATGTGCAACTATTGTGTTGGTAATTATAAAAAGGAGTCTGAAAGCTGATCTTTGCTACTTATGTAGCAGAATCTTGGACAGTCTTAAAAGGCTTAAACAAAGATGTGCACAGCAACTGTTCTTATCTTCGTACTGCCAAAGGATTCTTAGGGGATGTGCTGCCATGTTCCCATCTATCTAATACTGTAATTACTGTAGAATTTGGGCCATCTGTAGTAATTATGTGTGTGCAAAGCATGCTTTAACAGTTTTGACAATGGGATTCACTACAGAGAGTCGATCCTTCATAGCTGCCAGAAACTATACCATTCTATGGCACTTCTAATACCAGTACAATAGAATTATCTTGCTAAAATGGAGAAATATCTTTCTGAAAACAATGAATACAAAGGAAAAAGGCAGAGTTTCTAAGTGTTGATGTAATACCTATTGTAAATGGATATCACAACCTGCTTTTAAATCTTTATAACAATATATTTAATTTTAACTTTTAGTCTTCTGCTTTTGTCAAGCAGGGTGATTTATCATGGCAAAGTGGAAATGTTTTCAATTTGAAATATGGCAGAAAAATTAATTGTTGACAGGCTGATTTGTTTCAACCTGTTTAAGAAATTTTTTCCCATTGGTTTCTAGCCAACAGCTATAGAAAGAGAAATTAATATTCAGAGAATCAGTATAACAATTGTTATTAAACTACAGTGCCCTCCTAGATATTTATTGCTGCAGTACAACTTCTAGTTTGTATGAATCAGTTTTCATTGTAGTTTATTAGCAATCAACAATGATTATTTGTCTTTAGTGTTTACGAACTATAATTCATCATCCTCTTATCTTTTATTTATGAGACAATGTCAAATGAAAGAAGCAAATTATGCATTGTTTTTGGTTGGAAGAGCTTTGCACTCTACAGCATATTAACTTTGCCATGAAGCGGCACTGTTCAATGTTCTGCTCTGACTACCATGTACATCCAATCTGCCTCCATCTCACACCAGAGGAGAAATTAGCCTCCTTGGTGGTGTCTCACACTCTGGCAACTGTGATTTCAGAAACAATTTTAGAAAAACTCTGACCTGTTAAAGTCAGTGGGAGCTTTGCCGTTTACTTCACTGAAGCCAAGATTTTATCCCTTCTGTTTGCTGTGTTGTTACTTTGGTTGACACCTGTGCTAAGCAAATAGGAAGCAGAAGAGAATAGATTCCTTCTGTTCATCTTTCTCTCATGGGAAATAATTTTCAGTGCATCTAAATTATTTGAATATTCTGAAATGGAACTGTTTAAATCCTGCTGTTCCTATTTTTTTTAGCTGTTGTCTTAAAATATTTTAAGAAAGGAAAAATTATAGCAACATGCTATCTCTGATTTCATCACACCTGTTACTGGGGAGTAGTTGTAAATACTATGTAATCTGGTGATTTTCCTTCTGAATTTCTTAAATTAGTACAATGGCAATTGCATTTATTATCAGATTCATATTATGCTAATATGAAGAAGACACGCATTTAAAACAAAAAGCAGTTGCAAAACAAATGACACAAAACAATAATGGGAATGAATGAAAGTAGAGATGAGCACATCCATTATTAATAACATCTCAAAGCACTTTTAACCAATAGAAGCTATGTTTTATTCCTGGTCATTATGATTCCAGTATGACTTTACTAAAGTAAATGGCATTATACTTATTACCATGTAATAGAATATTAGTTATTTATTTCTAATTGTCACTCACATAGAAGACCTCTGTTTCATATCAGAAATTCACTGGAGGCTTCTAAGAGCTCTTCTGCAATTTTCTTAGTAATTCATATACTAAAGCTCTATTATAAAGTTATCAGTAAATTTTAGTATGACAATCATTTATAAGACTAAAATGCATTTCATTATGTTAAGCCAGGTTCTTAACCTCCTAAGATTTGTAACAAGGCAAGATCTGCTGAAGGCAATATAATTTTGATGATGTTTGCTGTATGGTCATTTAATAAAGATTTACTGGTTAATATATACTTGATAAGGTCAGCTAAATTCCCCAAATTAGTCCGTTCCTTTCCCTTCCCTTCCCTTCCCTTCCCTTCCCTTCCCTTCCCTT